>OLQK01001653.1_pt1 | contig 14030 bp, 10 predicted proteins | sample 1672501 | NCBI WGS metagenome assembly OLQK01 (sample SAMEA3136693, study PRJEB25190) | human gut metagenome | biome: human gut; feature: human-associated habitat; material: faeces | place: Austria | collected 2013 | reverse complement strand
CGCGCATAAAGAAAGCCTCCCATTTCTCATGTCCAAGAAATGGGAGGCAGTTCAGCATGGAGATCGGGCTTTCAAGGCTCAGTTAAACCAAACCTGCGCGGTCAAATGACCCGCAGATTACATCTGCTCGGGAGCGGAGACACCAACAAGGGTGAGCACCAGGGCGAGCGTCACGCGGACGGCATCGCAGGCGGCCAGACGGGCGCGCGAGAGCTCGGGGTCGACGGGACGGCCCTCGCTCGGCAGAACCTGGCAGGCGGCGTAGAAGCTGTGGAAGTCGCCGGCGAGCTCCTCGGCAAAGTGAGTCAGGCGGAACGGGGCACGATCGCGAGCGCAGCTGGCGATGAGGTCGGTGAGCTCGTTGAGCTTACGCGAAAGGGCGAGCTCGGTCGGGTCGGTCAGCAGAGAGTAATCGACGTTCTCACCGATGGCCTTGGCGGCGACGGCCTTCATGCCCATCTCAGCGGCCTGCTCAGCGGTAACGTCTGCGGCACGACGCAGGATGGAGCACACGCGAGCGTGAGCGTACTGCACGTAGTACACCGGGTTGGAGTTGTCGCGCTTCTTGACGGCCTCGATATCGAAGTCGACCATCTGGTTGGAGCTCTTGGAGATGAGCGTGTAGCGAGCGGCGTCGGAGCCGACCTCGTCGACGAGCTCCTGCAGGGTCACCATGGTGCCCTTGCGCTTGGACATACGGACGGGCTTGCCGTTGCGCAGCAGATTGACGAGCTGGCCCAGCAGAACCTCAAACTTGCCGGGATAGCCAAGAGCGTCGCAGACGCAGCGGACGCGCTCGATGTAGCCGTGGTGGTCGGCGCCCCAGATGTCGATGACGTGGTCGACGCGCTGGAACTTATCCCAGTGATAGGCAACGTCGGAGGCGAAGTAGGTGTACTCGCCATCGGACTTGATCAGGACGCGGTCCTTGTCGTCGCCCAGGTCGGTGGAGCGGAACCACAGGGCACCGTCCTTGGTGTAGAGGTAGCCCATCTTGTCGAGCTTCTCAAAAGCGCGGTCGACGGCGGAGGTGCCGGCGGTCTCGCCCTCGGTGTCCTTCACGTACAGAGAGCGCTCGGAGAACCAACGATCGAAGTCGCAGTTAACGGCGTGGCAAAGGTCGCGCATGTTGTCGACCATCTTTACATAGCCGCGCTCGCGGAAGCTCTCCATGCGCTCCTGCGGATCGGCGTTGACCCACTTATCGCCGTCGGTGCGCCAGAACTCGGCAGCCTCGTCGATGATGTAGTCGCCGCCGTAGGAGTCCTTGCCCAGAGTCTCGGCAAAGTTGTCCTGATACGGATGGGTCTCGGGGTGCTCATCGTTCTCGTCGGCAACAAAGGCGTCGCGGTCGGCGATCAGCAGCTTGTGAGCCTCGTCGATATCCACGCCCTGCTTGGCGATGATGTCGGCAAGCTGCATATAGCGCGTGCTGATGGAGTTGCCGAAGGTGTTCATCTGAGAGCCGTGGTCGTTGATGTAGAACTCGCGCTGAATGTCGTAACCGGCGTGATCCATAACACGGCAAAGGGAGTCGCCCAGAGCGGCCCAGCGGCCATGGCCGATGTGCATGGGGCCGACGGGGTTGGCGGAGACGAACTCGACCTGGGTCTTCAGGCCGCCACCGACGTTGGACTTAGCGAAGTCCATGCCCTTCTCGCGGGCCTCGCCAAAGATGGCGTTCTTGACGGCAACGGAGAGGTAGAAGTTGATGAAGCCGGGGCCTGCGATCTCGACCTTCTCGATTGCGGGGTCCTCGGGCATATGGGCAACGACGGCCTCGGCGATCTTGCGCGGGGCGCAGTGAGCCAGCTTGGCGGACTTCAGGGCCATGGTGGAGGTCCACTCGCCATGAGAAGTGTCAGCCGGTCGCTCGATAGCGCAATCGTCAAGTTCAAATGCGGAAAGGTCGCCGGCCTCCTGGGCCGCAGCAAGCGCAGCGCGTACCAGCTCTTCAATCTTCTCGGGCATAGATCCTCCTTGTGTTAAAGCCCCCGAGCTCTTGGTCACTCGTAGGGCAAAAGCCAGAGTTTGTAGCACTCTATCACAAGCGACGGGCACTGTCGCAGGGTAAAGCCAATCGATATTGCATATGCACAAAATTGACTACAGCTTGTATGGAGTCACTCAAAGATGCCAGTCTGCCTGCAGATTATGCAGGCGTTGAAAATGCATAAAGGTGTGAATGAGCTGCGCCTGTTATCGAATACTCTTACCTATCGGAGTTGTGTGCTTTTCCTGCATAAAGTAAGGGTTTGCGCACGTCAGCGTGTTATTCTAGACATACGTAAATTCGTATAAGTTGGAGGTAGCATGTTCTCAATCGGTCAACACGTCATTCATCCGGGTCAGGGAGTCTGCACCGTCGTCGGTTTTAGGGACGACACACCGCAGCCCATGCTACTGCTCGAGACCAAGCAGGGACATGCGCAGACGATCCTCATGTACCCCGTGGCGCAGGCCGACCGTTTGCACGCCGCCATCTCGCAGCAAGATGCCGAGCACCTGCTGAGCCACTATGACGAGCTGGAGTGCGACACCTTTACCGAGCGCAACAGCTCGCTTGAGGAGACGCACTTTAAGCAGCAGCTCAAGCTGGGCGCACCCGAGACGGTCCGCGTGGCAAAGACCATGATGCACCGCATTCGCCAGGCCGAGGAAGCTGATAAAAAACCCAGCTCCTACTACATGCGCGTACTCAAGGAGGCCAAACGCCGCTCCATCGAGGAGTTCGCCGTGGCCTTGGGCGTCACCGAGGAGGCCGCCGAAGCCCGCCTAGCCCAAGCCGCCCTCAACTAACCCATCCGCGCCAAAAACCACCACAAAGGGAACAGGCACCTTTGTGGTGGTTTTCTTGTTCTAGTAGTATTCATTCTTATCGATACCCACGAGCACAAGGAGTCACTTATGGCAGAACCGCTTACCGCCGGAATCACCCGCGACCGCGCGTTCGAACTGCTCAACGAGCACAACAAGGACCCGTTCCACATCACCCATGGCGAGACGGTCGAGGGCACTATGCGCTACTTTGCGCGCGAGTTCGACCCCGAGAACGAGGAGTTTTGGGGCATCGTCGGTCTGCTGCACGACCTGGATTGGGAGGAGCATGAGGACGACCCCATGAATCACACCATCTATGCCGCCGAGATTCTTGAGGGCGAAGGTGCGTCTCCCGAGCTCATTCGCGCCATCCAGACGCACACGTCCGATTTCAACACCTCTCTGCCCAAGCCCGAGCTGCAGATGGAAAAGATACTGTTTGCCTGCGACGAGCTCACCGGCTTGATCGGCGCTGCCGTTATCATGCGTCCGAGTAAGAGCGTCATGGACTTTACGACCAAGTCGCTCAAGAAAAAGTTCAAGGACAAGCGCTTTGCCGCCGGCTGCTCGCGCGACGTGATTACGCAGGGTGCCGAGATGCTGGGCTGGGAGCTCCCCGAGCTCTTCGACCGTACCATCGCGGCCATGCAATCCTTCGCCCCCGACCGCGACACCTTCCAGGCTTAATTCCAAAACCACCACAAAGGGGACAGGCACCTTTGTGGTGGTTTTTGTTTGCGCAGGCGTTAGGGGCGGACTTGGCCGGTGCCTCGGAGCTTGTATTTGTAGGTGGTGAGGGCCTCGGCGGCAAAGGGACCGCGGGCATGGAGCTTTTGGGTCGAGATACCGATCTCGGCGCCCAGGCCAAACTCGCCGCCGTCGGTGAAGCGCGTGCTGGCGTTGGCGTACACGGCCGAGGCATCGACCGCATCCAGGAAGCGCTCGAGAGCATCCGTGTCCTCAGCAACGATGGCCTCGGAGTGCATCGTGCCGTAGCGATTGATGTGTGCGATGGCCTCGTCCTCGTTTGCCACGACCTTCACGCTCATCTCGAGAGCCAAGTACTCGCGACCCCAGTCCTCCTCAGTCGCGGCGACGTAGTCATCGCCCTCCACAAAGCCGGCGTCGGCGCACGCGGCGCGCGTGGCCTCGTCACCGTGAATGAGCACGCCGTGGTCGTGCAGCACGGCAACGACCGCAGGCAAAAACGCATCGGCCACAGCACGGTCGACCAGCAGGGACTCGGCGGCATTGCACACGCCTACGCGCTGGGTCTTGGCATTAACGATAATGTTGAGCGCCTTATCAAAGTCGGCGGATTCATGCACGTAGATGTGGCAGTTACCCGTGCCCGTCTCGATCACCGGAACGAGCGACTCGCGCACGCAGCGCTGGATCAGGCCCGCACCGCCACGCGGAATGAGCACGTCGACGATGCCGCGGAGCTTCATGAGCTCGCCGGTGGCCTCGCGGTCGGTGGACTCGATCATCGACACGGCCTCGCGCGGGAAGCCCTTGGTCTCGAGCGCATCGGCCAGCAGCTCAGAAATCATGGCACACGAGTGATAGGCCAGCGAGCCGCCGCGCAGAATGCAGGCGTTGCCGGTGCGGATGCAGATGCCCGCGGCGTCGGCCGTCACGTTGGGGCGCGCCTCGTACACCATGGCAACCAGGCCCAACGGCACGCTCACACGGGTGAGGTCCACGCCGCTTGCAAGCACGCGGTGGTCGAGCACGCGGCCCACGGGATCGGGCAGCTCGGCGAGCTTCTCCAGGCCGGCGGCCATACCCTCAACGCGCTCGGGCGTCAGCAGCAGACGGTCAAGGAGCCCCGCCGAGGTCCCCGCATCACGCGCGGCGGACATATCGAGCTCGTTGGCGGCGACGATGGAGTCGACACCGTTGCGCAGTGCTGCGGCCATGGCGCGCACGGCCTCCTGGCGCTGCTCATCGCTCGCCGTGGCAAGCGAGGCCGACGCTGCCTTGGCGGCAACGGCAAGATCGTGGACATACGTCGCTATATCGACCGACATGGGCGGCCCTTTCTCCTAGAAGTTTGCAACCATGGTAGCCGATTTGCGCATGGCCTCGCCCGCGGCGGTAGAATTGGTCAACCCGAAACACCGCAACGAACGGAAGACTCACATGGCCCTCATCACTTCGTACCACGTCCCCGGCCTTTACGTCGAGGACCACAGCATCGACGTCCCCCTTGACTGGCGCGGCCTGGAGCCGATGCTCCTGGCCGTCGGCAGCACCATGCGCCGCGGTGCTATGCCGGCGCCCATCGCCGGCGCGCCCGAGAGCATCAAGCTCTTCTACCGTGTGGTTTGCGCGCCCGACCGCATCAACGACGATCTGCCGCTGCTCCTGTTTTTGCAGGGCGGCCCCGGCGGCGAGAGCCCGCGTCCGCTGTCGCCCACGAGCGACGGCTGGATCGAGGAGGCCGTCAAGCACTTCCGCGTGGTCCTTCCCGACCAGCGCGGCACCGGACGCAGTAGCTGCGTGGACGGACGCACGATCAAGGCACTGGGTGATCGCGTAACGGCCGCCGGCGCCGATACAGCACGCTCGCAGGCGGACTTCCTCAAGCGTCACCTCGCCAGCTCCATCGTGCGCGATTTTGAGTACCTGCGCCTGGTGGGCTTTGGCGGCAAGCCGTGGGTCACGCTCGGCCAAAGCTATGGCGGCTTTTTGACGCTGAGCTACCTGTCGCTCTTCCCCGAGGGCGTGGCGGCGAGCTTTACCTGCGGCGGAATCCCCCACGTGCCGGCGAGCGCAAGCGAGGTCTACGCGCACACCTTCCCGCGCATGGTCGCCAAGACGCAGCAGTATTATGACCGCTACCCCGCTGACGTCGAGCGCGTGGCAGCCCTGGCCGATGCGCTCGAGGCTCAGAAGCCCGTGCTGCCCGACGGCTCGCCGATGACGGTCGAGCGCCTACAGCTCATGGGCAGCGACTTTGGCATGAAGCCGAGCTTTGAGCGCATGCATTGGATTATCGATCACGCTTTTGTTGATGGCGACGGCACGCTGACCTGCGACGCCTCGGTATCTGACAGCTTTTTGATGCGCGCCTTCGAGCGCACCAACACGCGCACGAATCCGCTGTACTGGACGCTGCAGGAGTTCATCTACGCCGACGGCGACACCATGCCCATTCGCTGGGCCGCGGCAGAAGAGAAGGCACACCGTGCCGAGTTCGACACGCTCGCGCGCCCGCTCATGTTTACCGGCGAGGCCATGTTCCCGTGGATGTTTGAGCAAATGCCCGAGCTTAAGCCGTTTAAACCCGCCATGGACCTGCTGATGGAAGACACCAGCTGGGACAAGATCTACGACCCGCAGCGCCTGGCCTGCAACGAGGTGCCGCTCCAGGCCGCGGTGTATTTCGACGACATGTACGTCGATTCGGGCCTGCAGCTCGACACGCTCAGCCGCGTGGGCAACTCGCATGCCTGGGTGACCAACGAGTTCGAGCACGACGGCTTGCACGGCAGCGTGGTGTTCAAGCACCTCTTCGACGAAGCCCTCAACCGAGGAGACCTGCGCCAGATCTTCTAGCAAAGGAGTGTCCCCAGCTGCCGGCACAAAAAGAACGTCCCCAAGTGCCGGCACGAGAAAGACAGCGCTGCGGGAAACGATCCGCAGCGCTGTCTTTCTTTATGCAAATACAATCAAGTTATCCCTGTGTATCGCCGGCTTCTCGGCCAGGTTAGCGAGCAGGCGGTTGCTGGCAATCTGGTCCTGGCGGCGACCGGCAGCAAGCTCCAGCACGTCCGAATCGGCTTCGGCGATACCGCGGGCGACAACCATACCGCTCGGATCGCACACATCGAGCACATCGCCCTCGGCAAACTGGCCATCGACCTCGCGAATACCCACCGCAAGCAGGGAAGAGCCACGGCTGACCAGCGCCTTCGCAGCACCATCATCGACCGTCACCGAGCCATGCGCCTTGTCACCCAGTGCGATCCACAGTTTGCGGGGCGCAATGTCCAGGCGCTCCGCCGGCGGGTCGAACAGCGTACCCACGCTCTCGCCGCGGGCCAGGCGCACGAGCGCATCGGGTTCCTCGCCCGAGCAAATCACGCTCTGAATGCCCGCCGTCATCAGAATGCGGCTCGCGCGGATCTTGGTAATCATGCCGCCCGTGCCCACCGATGTGGAAGAATCGCCCGCCGAGGCAATAATCTTGGCATCGATCTTATGCACGACAGGAACAAACTCGGCCGTGGGGTCCTCATGCGGATTGGCAGTATAGAGACCATCGATGTCCGAGAGCGTCACGCACAGATCGGCAGAAACCAGGCAGCTCACAAGCGCCGCCAGTGTGTCGTTGTCGCCAAACTTGATCTCGTCGACGGTGACGGTATCGTTCTCGTTGACGACCGGCACCACGCCCAGCTCCACCAGACGCAGCAGGGCGTCGCGCGCGTGCAGGTAGGACGTGCGACGCGCCGTGTCGTGACGCGTGAGCAGCACGAGCGAGGTGAGCAGGTCGCGCGCATGGAACTCCTCGTCGTAGGCCGACGAGATGATGCACTGACCAGCCGAGGCGCAGGCCTGCAGGCTCGGAAGGTCGCCGACCGGCTTGCGGTCGAAGCCCAACACGAGATAGCCACAGGCGATAGCGCCCGAGCTCACCACGACCAGACGCCAGCCGAGCTTGCGCAGCGCTGCGGCTTGATCGGCAAGTCCGCCGATAAAGGCGCGGTTGACCTTGCCATCGGCGCCCACCACCGTGGACGAACCGATCTTTACCACCATCGTTTTATAAGAAGTCGTCATACGTCAAACCAATCAACTGTTCAGCGAACGGCCGAGCTGGCGGCCAAGGGAGCGTGACTCGCCCCTACCGCCCAAGGAATCATTTTGCCCAGGGGAAAGCCGAGGCCGCGGCCATATTCTTGCGCACGAGCTCGTCGCGCACCTGGGCCAGGCCCTGTTCCATACCCACCACGTAGGTCTGCGGATACAGGAAGCGCTTGAAAGCCGCATCCAGATGATCGAGCGCCCAAACACAGCGCTCGCGCGCGTCCTGGATGCTCTCACGCGGAGCCACCGCACTGCCGTCGCGCACGATCGGCACCAACAGCTCACGATACTCAAGTTCGGACACGTCGGTCACCAGGGCGGCATCATTCACGGCCACGAGGGTATTGCCGCGCGCGGCGCCCTCCCCCGCCAGATGGTCCTCGTCGTAGATCATGTCGCAGACCGGGCCGCCAAAGCCGTCGTAATAACGGCGCACGCGCTGTACGCCCGGGATCGTGCGCTTATAGGGCTGCTCGGAGAGCTTGACCACCGGCGTCCACGGGTCGGCCTCGCTCGCACGGCGGGCGGAAAGCTTGTACACGCCGCCCAGCGCCGGCTGGTCGTAGCAGGTCGCGAGCTTGGTACCCACGCCAAAGCTATCGATGGGCGCGCCCTGGTCGAGCAGCGACTGAATCGTGTACTCGTCCAGGTCGTTGGACACCGAGATACCCACATAGGGCAGGCCCTCGGCATCAAAACGGCCGCGAACATACTTGGAGAGCTTGGCAAGGTCGCCGGAGTCGATGCGAATAGCCGACAGGCGCTCGCCCGCCGCCTCCATCTCCTTGGCAACCGTAATGGCATGCTCGCAGCCCTCGCGCACATCGTAGGTGTCGATGAGCAGCGTGCAGTTCTTGGGGCTCGACTTGGCAAAGGCGCGGAAGGCCTCGAGCTCGGAATCGAAGCTCATCACCCAGCTGTGCGCATGCGTGCCAAAGACGGGAATACCGTAGCGGCGGCCGGCGAGCACATTGGACGTAGAGGAGCAGCCGGCGACGTAGCTCGCGCGCGCAACGGCCAGGCCGCCATCGGGACCCTGGGCTCGGCGCAGGCCAAACTCGGCCACGGGACGGCCGTCCGCCGCCAGCACCACTCGCGCCGTCTTGGTGGCGACAAGTGTCTGGAACCCGACGATGTTGAGCAGCGCCGTCTCGAGCAGCTGGCACTCGAGCGCAGGACCGGTGACGCGCACCATGGGCTCGCGTGGAAAGACGAGCTCGCCCTCGGGGACGGCGTCGATATTTACATGCGCACGAAAATCGCGCAGGTAGTCGAGGAATGCGGACTTGAACATCGCGCCGCCGGCCGGGGCCTCAAGCGATGCGAGGTAGTCGATATCCTCGGGCGTAAAGCGCAGATTCTCGACTAGCTCGGGCAGCTCGGCGGTGCCGCACATGACGGCATAGGCGCTGCCAAAGGGATGGTCGCGGTAAAACGCGGTAAAACAACCCTGCTCATTGGCCTTGCCGCTCTCCCACAGGCCCTGGGCCATAGTGAGTTCGTACAGATCGGTGAGCATTGCGATGTCGGTGGGATGAGAGATATCGGTCAAAGCCATGGGGCGACCTTTCGGATGTGTGGTGCAGAATTTGAGGGTTGGACGAGAGCAGAGCATGCGGACATGACGCCCGATGCAAATCGGTTAGAGCAGGCCCATGCTGGTCAGGATCGTGTAGCCCATAAAGATGACAAACGCGATGAGGGCAAGGACAATGATGATTTTTTGAGCCGGCGCCATGCCAGGGATCTCGTTCTCGCCCGTAGGTTCCTTGGAGGTAACCATGCGCTGGGCAAAGGTCATCTCGTCACGGCTCGGCTTGGGCTCGACGGACTTGGGACGAGCGGCCTTTTTAGGCTGAGGTTTGGGCGCGGCAGGTGCAGGCTTCGCAGCAGCGGGCTTGGGTGCGGGCGCGGGCGCCGATGCGGATGCGGCGTTCGCGGCGGCCTCCTCGGCCTTCGTACGCTCGGCACGCAGGGCAGCCAGCTCCTCACGCTCGCGACGGGCCTCTTCCCGAGCCTCGCGGCGGGCCTTCTCAGCGCGGAGCTCTTCCAACTCAGCGCGCTCCTCGTCGGACAATGGTTGGGACTCAAGCTCGGCCATGGTGCAGCCCTTTCTTTTAAAAAAAGCCGCCGACACAATGTCAGCGGCTTATCAAATCCAAGGGTGGAGACGAAGGGAGTCGAACCCTCGGCCTCTGCCATGCGACGGCAGCGCTCTCCCAACTGAGCTACGTCCCCAGGACAAGTCGATATTTTACCTACGGCTCGCCAACTGTCAACGCCCAATAACCAGTCTTTTTGGGGCGCGACTATTTTGGCAACTTTTCGAACAGGCAATCCTCTCGATGATTTTTATCCCCGTCCCAGAAAAATCATCGACGAACGCACTACTTTGCGCTGGTAAGAACACCGGTGGTGTCGAAGGCCGGGGTAAAGCTCTCGTCTACCGCGCCGCCCTCTTGCCAGAACATCGTCGTAAAGCCCAGGTCGTCGGCATGGTCGAGCACCTGTTCGTACTCCTCGCGCGTCACAGCGCGTGCCAGGTCGCCGCCCTGCTCGCGCATGAGCGCATTGGGCGTGTACTGGTTCATGACCGAGATCGGCACGTCGCCCACCGTCTGCCACACCAGGTCCAGCACGCGACACGAATCGTCTGCATGCCCCGGAAGCACCAGGTGACGCACGATCATGCCACGCTTCATAAGCCCGTCCTCGTCCACCAACTCTCCCCCGCGGCGCTCGATCTCGCGCGCCATCTGGGCCAGACCCGACACGGCCACACGCGGGTAATCCTTTATATGGGAGAGCGACTGCGCAAGCCCGGCTTCGGCATATTTAAAGTCGGTGAGCCACACATCGACCAGGTCGCCCAGCGCCGCCACGGCACTCGCGCGCTCGTAACCGCTCGTGTTGTAGACGATTGGGATGACCAGCCCGCGCGTCCGTGCCGCGGCAATCGCGGCAGGCAACAGGTGTGCATAGTGCGTCGCCGTCACCAAATTGATGTTGTTAGCACCCTGGTCCTGCAATTCCAGCATAATCTCGACCAGGCGCTCAGGCGAAATCTCAAGGCCAAAATTGCCGGTCGAGATCTCGTGGTTCTGACAGTAGATACATTTGAGCGAGCAGCCGCTAAAGAAGATCGTGCCCGAACCGGCCTCGCCCGAGATCGGCGGCTCCTCCCACATATGAAGCGCGGCGCGGGCCACCTTGAGCGTGTCGTTAGCACCGCAGACGCCGTGCGCGCCCTCATCGCGCGCCGCACCGCAACGGCGCGGACACAAATGGCAGGCGGGCGAAAAAAGTTCGGTCAACGACGTCGGCATAAAAACATGCTCCAAAACAACAATTCAGCAGCTCAAACATAAAGGGCCAGGCCGCGTAGACGGCTCAAGCCCCAAGGCGCCGTAATCGTCCGACACGATTTTTGTAATGTCAAGACTGGAATCGACAAAGTGCCGCTTTATGATGTAGGTATTCCGCCCCCCGCGGAGCAACTGGGTGAACCGTCGCGTTTATTTAGGGAGCCCACACAGTCGTACCTAGTACAGGTATCCTTCGTTGTTAAGGACGCTGGAACAGTCGATGAGGGCACCCACCTGTTTTAGGTGGGTTCATTTTCGTAACGTGGGGGGTGGTTTTCTTTTGCCAAAATCACCATTACAGTCCATATGGATCCCCACCGGCATCCCGACAAGCCATCGATAACATCCCAATATCTGGTAAGCGCGTGATTATCGCTGCGTGCAATTCCATGCACCCCCCTCGGTCGAGTATCATGGGTCAGCTATGCCCTTTTGCGCGTAGCGTCCTTTGACCTTTTCCTTCGACGCTTGGCGGTTTATCGATTCATGGCTTCCTCCACGAGCTTCATACCGTACCTTTGCGTGGCGGTCGCGGCTTTTATCACGACCTTCCTTGCGGTGCCCCTGGTCAAGCGCCTGGCAATCAAGCTCGACGCCGTCGACTATCCTTCCAAGCGCCGCATCAACACTAAACCCATCCCGCGCATGGGCGGCACGGCGGTCTTTTTGGGCCTCGTCGTCGCCTGCATAGTGCAGATCCTAGGCACCTGGTACCTGGGCTGGCCTCCCGTTTTGGTGCCTCATCCCCTCTTGCACATCAGCTACCCCATACTGGCGCTTTCTTTTACCGTCATCTTTGCGACCGGCGCAATCGACGACGTCTACCAGCTCAAGCCCAAGCAAAAGCTGACCGGTCAGGTCCTCGCCGCGCTCATCGCCTGCGTGGGCGGCCTGCGCATCGGCGTCATCGTCAACCCGTTTGCCCCTGGCGATATCATGCTTGGCTGGCTCGCCTACCCCATCACCGTGATCTACCTGGTGGCGTTCACCAACATCATCAACCTCATCGACGGCCTCGACGGCCTGGCCACGGGCATTTGCGGCATCGCATCGTTCACCATGTTCACGATGGCCATGCTTTCGGGCCGTATCGACGCCGCCGCGCTCTCCATCGCGCTCTTTGGCTCGTGCGTGGCTTTTCTGCATTACAACTTCAACCCTGCGAGCATCTTCTTGGGCGACTCGGGGTCGCTGCTGTTGGGCTTCGCCTTGGGCTCCATCTCGCTGCTCAACGTGAGCCGCACCGCCGCGCTCACCTCACTCATCATCCCGCTCATCGTGGCAGGCGTGCCCATCATCGACACGTTCAGCGCCATCGTGCGTCGCAAGCACGCCCACATTAGCATCGGACAGGCCGACAAGGGCCACATCCACCACCGCCTCATTCAGGAGGGTTACAACCAAAAGCAGGCCGTGCTGCTCATCTACGCCTGGTGCATCATGCTTTCGGCCGGCGCCGCCGCGATCAATCAGGTCGAGGTGCCCACGCGCGTGCTCATCTTTGTCGTGCTCGCCATTGGCTCGGCGGCCTTCGCCAAGCACCTGCACCTGTTTGAGCCCGTCTTGCGCCACCATTACAACAAGCGCACACACGAGGACGAGCTGGTAACCCCCGACGACCCCGCCTTTAAACAGGAGGAGCAGGCAGCCGAGGAGCGCAAGGAGGAGCGCCACCGCAGGCGCTAGGTTTTATTGCCGAGGAAGTGACTCTTTGCTGCTGGCCGCTCGCGACCGCGTCGCGACCGCCGCATAGCCCTCGCCCTACCGGCACCTCGCCCACTTACGCCCCACCCCTTTCAATAAACGCGTTATCATCTTGACCAATACGCATACGTTAGGAGCAATCATGCCAAACGAGAACAGCTACGAAGTCGCGCTGCAAAAGAGCAACGCCATTCGCGAGGGCTTGGCAAAGACGCCCGAGAAGTTCACCATGCTCACCGGCGACCGCCCGACCGGACGCTTGCACTTGGGTCACTACTTCGGCACCCTCAAGGGCCGTGTTGAACTGCAGAACATGGGTGCCAAGACCAACGTGCTCATCGCCGACTACCAGGTCATCACCGACCGCGACACCACCGAGCATATCCAGGACAACGTGTACAACATGGTCATGGACTACCTTGCCTGCGGCATCGACCCCGACAAGACCATGATCTACGCTCACTCCGCCGTGCCCGCCGCGAACCAGCTCATGCTGCCGTTCCTGTCGCTGGTGTCCGAGGCCGAGCTGGCGCGCAACCCTACGGTCAAGGCCGAGATGGAGGCCTCGGGCCACGAGCTCACCGGCCTTCTGCTCACCTACCCGGTGCACCAGGCCTGCGACATCCTGTTCTGCAAGGGCAACGTCGTGCCCGTCGGTCGCGACCAGCTGCCGCACATCGAGCTCACCCGCACCATCGCACGCCGCTTTAACAACCGCTACGGCAAGGTATTTCCCGAGGTCGAAGCGCTGCTGTCCGAGACCCCGCTGCTGCCCGGCCTTGACGGTCGCAAGATGAGCAAGAGCTACGGCAACGCCATCAATATCTCGATGACCGCCGAGGAGACGGCCAAGCGCATCAAGAAGAGCCAGACCGACTCCGAGCGCATGATCACGTTTGATCCCGAGAACCGCCCCGGTGTGTCCGGCCTGCTTTCGACCGCTGCCATCTGCACTGGTCGTTCCGAGGTCGAGATTGCCGAGGAGATCGGCATGGGCGGCTCCGGCCAGCTCAAGAAGTACGTGACCGAGGCCGTCAACGAGTACTTCGCCCCGATCCGCGAGCGTCGTCAGCGCTACGAGAACGATCTGGATTACGTGAAGGACGTGCTGCACGAGGGCAATCGTCGCGCCAACGAGATCGCCGAGCAGACCCTGGCCGAGGTTCAAGACGCCATGGGCATGGTGTACTAGGCAAAGCGCTTTCGCACAACATAGACGGTGAAATTAAATTTCTCCCCGAAACAGGAACAGGCCCGCTGGCAGTTAGTGAACTGCCTCCCATTTCTTGGACATGAGAAATGGGAGGCTTTCTTTATGCGCGT
>OLQK01001646.1_pt1 | contig 14087 bp, 9 predicted proteins | sample 1672501 | NCBI WGS metagenome assembly OLQK01 (sample SAMEA3136693, study PRJEB25190) | human gut metagenome | biome: human gut; feature: human-associated habitat; material: faeces | place: Austria | collected 2013 | reverse complement strand
TTTTTGTGTATAATCAAATTTACCTTTGATCTCTGATTCGTACATATCTGCCGGAACAGAGTTGTTGATATCCAAAAGCGTCACAGCATCCTGACTGATCACCGTTCCGATAAATTCACTAAGCGCACCGTAGATATCTACTTCACAGGACACCGGAATTCCCTGTGCAGCAAGACGGCTGTTTACATAACAAGGAACGAATCCGAACTGTGTCTGGAATGCAGGCCAGCATTTTCCGGCGATAGTCACATATTTACGATAACCTTTGTGCTCCTCTACCCAGTCCTTTAAAGTCAACTCATACTGGGCAAGTTTTGATAAAATCTCCGGTTTTTTATTTCCTTCTCCAAGCTCCTCTTCCATCTCTTTTACAACTGCAGGAATACGTTCATCTCCGGCATGCTTGTTAAATGCTTCAAAAAGGTCAAGCTCAGAGTTTTCTTCAATTTCCACACCAAGATTATAGAGCTGCTTAATTGGTGCATTACATGCAAGGAAATTAAGCGGTCTTGGGCCAAAGCTGATAATTTTCAAATTCTGGAGTCCTTCTACTGCACGGGCAATCGGAAGGAAATCATGGATCATATCTGCACATTCTTCCGCTGTTCCAACCGGATACTCCGGAATATATGCTCTTACATTGCGAAGCTTTAAGTTGTAACTTGCATTCAGCATACCACAATATGCGTCTCCACGTCCTTGAACAAGATTATCTCCAGTTTCTTCTGCTGCTGCAACGAACATCTTCGGTCCATCAAAATGCTTTGCGAGCAATGTCTCAGAAATCTCAGGTCCAAAGTTTCCAAGATATACACAAAGAGCATTACAACCCGCTTTCTTGATATCCTCTAATGCCTGTACCATGTGAATCTCACTCTCAACGATACAGATTGGACACTCGTAAATGTCTGCTGCATCATATTTTGCCTGATATGCTTCTACCAGTGCTTTTCTTCTGTTTACGGACAGGCTCTCCGGAAAACAATCTCGGCTTACTGCCACAATACCCACTTTAATTTTTGGAATGTTAATCATAATCTTTTCTCTCCTTTACACTAAATGATCTACCGCTGCCTGCTCAATGGCAACGCCTTTTTTATATCTTTCAATAAATACTTCAAATCCTTCCACATCCTTCGGATCCGGCTCCATGCTGGTGCCTTGCGCTCCTGCGAATACTTTCTTGGTTAAGTAATCACCAAGGTCTTCTCCCTCTTCTTTGTGGATCATGTAGGAAGCAAGAAGTGCCATACCCCACGGTCCGCCTTCTCCGGCAGTCTCCATGACAGATACCGGTGTATTGATCGCCGCAGCGAGAATGCCCTGTCCTACCCCTTTCGTCTTAAAGAGACCTCCATGTCCTAAAATAGAATCAATCTCTACGCCTTCTTCTTTCAAAAGAATATCCATACCTACTTTCAGCGCTCCCAGTGCTGTGAAGAGGTGGGATCTCATGAAGTTTGCAAGATTGAACTTACTTTCCGGCGAACGAACGAACATTGGTCTTCCTTCTGTAACGCCTGTGATATTTTCTCCCGACAGATAACCGTAAGATAATAATCCGCCACAGTCCGCGTCACCTTCCAGCGCCTTGTTATAAAGCGTTCCGAATAATCGATTCATATCTACTTCGATTCCGAAATTCTCTGCAAATTCACGGAACAGCCCAACCCATGCATTCAAATCAGATGTACAGTTATTGGCGTGAACCATTCCAACCAAACTTCCGTCCGGTGTTGTCACAAGGTCAATCTCCGGATAAACCTTCTTAAGTTCTCTCTCTAATACAACCATTGCGAAGACAGACGTTCCTGCGGATACATTACCAGTACGTTTTGCCACGCTGTTTGTCGCTGCCATTCCTGTTCCGGCATCACCCTCCGGTGGACAAAGCAAAATTCCCGCTTTTAAATTACCGCTTACATCGAGAAGTTTTGCTCCCTCTTCTGTAAGATTTCCTGCCTTCTCTCCGGCAACCAGTACTTTCGGGAGAATCTCACGCAACTTCCATCCATATCCTTTTTCAGCAATCAATTCATCAAACTGATCAATTTTCTTCTGATCATAGTCTTTCGTCTCCGGATCGATCGGGAACATACCGGAAGCATCTCCGACACCTAACACTTTCTCTCCGGTCAACTGCCAGTGAATATAACCTGCAAGTGTTGTAATATAGGTAATATCCTTCACATGCTCTTCTTCATTTAAAATCGCCTGATACAAATGTGCGATACTCCATCTCTCCGGAATATTATACTGGAAAAGTTCTGTCAGCGCCTTTGCAGACTGTCCGGTTGTACTATTTCTCCATGTACGGAATGGAACAAGTAATTTCCCGTCCTTGTCAAACGCCATATATCCATGCATCATAGCGCTAAAACCGATGGCGCCGATATCAGTAAGTACCACATCGTATTTTTCTTTCACATCTTTTGCCATTTTCTCATAGCTATCGCAAAGACCTGTCCAAATATCGTCCAATGTATAGGTCCAGATTCCATTATCCAGACGATTTTCCCATTCATGATCACCGGAAGCGATAGGATGATGTTCTTCATCGATCAAAACCGCTTTAATTCTTGTAGAACCAAATTCCAGTCCAAGAACTGCTTTGCCGCTCTCGATCACTTCTTTGATCTGTTCTTTATTTTCCATAATGTTCTCCTTCTTATCTGCGATATGCAACACTGTTCCACATCAATTCATTTTTAAACTGACGGATCGTTGTATCTCTATCAATATAAACTGCCTCGATTCCCATTGCTTCTGCCCAGTCGCCCATCTGCTCTGCAGTAAGATCATAAGAAAATGCAGTGTGATGTGCGCCTCCTGCAAGAATCCATGCCTCTGCGCCTGTCTGAAGATCTGGCTGTGGCGTCCAGAACGCGGTAGCCACCGGAAGCTTCGGCATCGGCTTCTCCACTTTCTTACATTCCACATCATTAATAATCAGACGGAAGCGGTCACCCAAATCAATGAGAGACGTTGCCACTGCAGGACCGGTCTTGGAGGTAAATACCAGTCTTGCAGGATCTTCTCTGTCTCCCATAGACAATGGCTGACATTTGATACTGATCGGACCATCCGAAATGGTTGGGCATACTTCTAACATATGCGCTTGAAGGATACCTTCTTTTCCGGGAACAAGATTGTAAGTGTAATCTTCCATAAAAGATGTTCCCTTGGCTTCTTTCATTCCCTGTGTCATAACCTTCATTACACGAACCATAGCCGCTGTTTTCCAGTCGCCTTCGGCTCCGAATCCATACCCTTTTTCCATCAATCTCTGGATGGCAAGTCCCGGAAGCTGCTTCAGTCCTCCGAGATCACCGAAATGTGTGACAATCGCTTGATAATTCTTCTCTTCTAAAAATCTCTCAAAACCAATCTCAATTCCTGCTTGAACTGCTACATGTCGACGAAATTCTTTTTCATCTCTTCCTTCCAGAAGAATATCGTATTTATCATAATACTCTTCCACTAATGTATCGATATCTGCTTGCGATACTGCATTTACAGATTCTACGATTTCATTGACCGGATAAGCATCTACTTCCCAACCAAACTTAATCTGCGCCTCTACCTTATCGCCCTCTGTAACTGCAACGTTTCTCATATTGTCTGCTACACGCATGACACGCACATGGCTGCTCTCGGTAATACCAACTGCAGTGCGCATCCAGTCTCCAATACGCTTTTGCACACTCTCATCTTCCCAGTAACCCATTACGACTTTTCTTGCCTTGCCAAGGCGGGTGAAAATATGTCCGAATTCACGGTCTCCATGCGCCGCCTGATTCTCATTCATAAAGTCCATATCGATGGTATCGTATGGAATCTCGCGATTATACTGCGTATGGAAATGAAGCAGCGGCTTTCTGAATTCTTGAAGCCCCATGATCCATGACTTTGCCGGTGAAAACGTATGGCACCATGTAATAACACCTGCACAGTTTTCATCAAGATTTGCTTCATTAAATGTTTTACGAATCATTTCATTTGTAAGAAGTGTTGGTTTCCAGACCAGTTCATACGGAAGATTACCGGAGGCATTCAAACGTTCTACCATAATCTTAGAATGTTCCGCTACATGTCTCAGACACTCATCTCCATACAGATCCTGAGAACCGGTACAGAACCAAAACTGATATTTTTTCATTTTCATCATAGGTTTTCCCTCTCTGTCATATATTCGTCGATTTCAAATAAAAACTTACAGACACATAAAACGATGTACAGATCTTTTTCTTCTGACCTGCACATCGTTTTTTTACTTAATTAGATCTGCTCTTGCGCGCCATTATCACACTCTGGATAACGAGGAAGAGACACAACATAGCTGCAACTGTAATTCCTGTCCACCATGCCTGATCCAGTCCGGCAGAAGATACAATATTCTGAATTGTACTCAGTGACATAACACCGAAGAATGTTCCGATGATATTACCTACACCGCCAGTCAAAAGTGTACCGCCGATGATGGAAGATGCGATTGCATTCATTTCCATACCTGTTGCGTGAGATGCCGCTCCTGAACCTACGTGAAGGAAATATACATATCCTCCGATCCCCGCTAAGAGACCGCAGATAAGATGTGCCAGGAAACGAGTTCTCTTAACATTGATACCAAGCATCAGCGCACTCTGTCTATTGCCTCCTACTGCATAGAAGCCTCTTCCAAGCTTTGTATAGCGCAGTACGAAGAACAGAAGAACAACGATCAAGATTGCTACAATAACGCCGATTTCCACATAAGCATCTACATATTTACCGATTCGGTTTACCGTTCCCATTCCCGGAACAACAACACGCGTATCTTTCAATGCTACAAACGCTTCATTCTCTACGTTAAACGGATTTGTATGTACGATTGTCGTCATACCACGTGCGAAGAACATACCTGCCAGTGATACGATAAATGGCTGAATATCAAGGTAAGCCACCAAGTAACCCTGGACAAGTCCAAATGCAAGTCCGATGCCTACAGCGATCAGAAGTGAAACGACTACGTTTCCTCCCATGTGATCCAGATATACCGCACAGCACATACTTACAAGCGCTGCTACACCACCAACAGAAATATCAATACTTCCTGTGATCATAACAATACTAAGTCCGCAAGATGCAATCAAAAGAGCTGCATTTGCATTTAAAATATTAAAGAATGTCTGCGGTTTTAAGAATCCGCCGCCTTGAAACACAATTGCTCCGATATACATTAAGAAGAATACAATCACGGTAATCATCAAGAGCAGATTTGTGTCAGACATATTTTTCAATTTATTTTTACCGGTTGCTGTCTTTTTCATTTTTGCCATCTTAAACAGCCTCCTTTGCCTGTGGTTTAAATTTCTTTGTTAAACCAGCCAATTTTTTTCTCACTGCCGGAGCGCTGAACACAACAAGAGCAATAACAACAACTGCCTTGTATGCTGAAAGCGCAGCGGACTCTACGTTGAATTTATAAAGTGTTGTTGTCAGGAACTGGATAACATATGCTCCCAAAATAGAAGCTGTCATGTTAAATTTACCTCCGCTTAAGGAGTTTCCGCCAAGAGCAACCGCAAGAATTGCATCCATCTCGATATCTTTCGCAATTACAGAATAGTTAATCGAAGACAGACGGCTTACTTTGATCAGTCCCACAACCGCAACACACAGTCCGAGGATTACAAAAGAAATAAATTTGATAAACGCAGGGTTCAGACCATTCAGTCTGGAAGAACTTGCATTAATACCAACTGCCTGTGTATATAATCCAAGGTTTGTGTATTTCAGTGCTAATGCTGTGAGAAGCACACATACAAGCATAATGAATACCGGTGTCGGAATCGGAATTCCCGGAATGAATCCACCATAGATACCAAAGGATTCTTCACTGATAACCGGAAGCTCGTTGTTATTGATCCACGCTGCAATAGAACGTCCCGCCGTAAATAAAATCAATGTCGCGATCATTGGCTGGATATTAAACTTGGAAACCAACACTCCGTTAAACGCGCCACACAGCATAGCGGCTACACAAGCTACTAAAAATGCTACGATAACCGGCGCCTGAAGTTCTTCCGGGCGAGAGTTCGTTCCGCAAAGCACACGAAGGATTACTGAACCTGCGATGGCTACGGTTGCTCCCACACTGATGTCCTGTCCACCGGATGCTGCTGTAACGAGCGTCATACCAATCGCAAGAATCGCAAGCTCTGAACCGTAGTCCAGGATTGTGATCAGATAACCGGACAATACCGGATCTCCTGCACTGTTTACATCCATTGTGATTTTATAGAAAGACGGATCTACGATTAAGTTGAATACCGCAAGAAGGATCAATGCAACAATCGGAATAAAGATCTGCTTTCCTTTCATTTTATTTGTAATGTTCTTCATAATTAATTGTCACCTCCGGCAATTGTCGCCATAATACTGCTCTGTGTCAGTTCATGACCAGACAGTTCGCCCACAACCTTGCGGTCACGCATAACAACCAGTCGTGAACAAGTACGAAGCATCTCATCTGTCTCAGATGAAATAAATGTTACGCTCATACCTTCAGAAGCAAGTTTTAATACTAATTTCTGAATCTCTACTTTTGTTCCTACGTCAATACCTCTTGTAGGCTCATCCAAAATTAAATACTCCGGATGTGTCAGAAGCCAGCGGGCAAGAATAACTTTCTGCTGGTTACCACCGGACAATGCCTTGATCGGTGTATCTGCAGACGCTGTCTTAATCTCAAGAAGTTTGATATATTCTTCTGCAAATTTGTTCTTCTCAGCTTTAGAGAATGGACGGAAGAAGCCACGAAGCACCTGAGCCGCAAGAATAATGTTATCTCTAACAGACAGATCTCCTACGATACCGTCAATCTTACGGTCTTCCGGCAGATATGCGATTCCCTGCTTCATAGCGTCCAAAGGCTTGGATATCTTCACTTCTTTGCCATTCTTCTTAAGCTTTCCGTGAATCACTCTGTCTGCCCCGAAGATTGCACGGACACATTCACTACGCCCGGAACCAAGAAGTCCGGTAAATCCATTCACTTCACCTTTCTTGATGTAGAAGTTAAATGGTTTAATACCTGCATTACTCTGCAGTCCTTCTGCAACGAAGAGTGGTTCCTCTCCGTCGGAACCTTCATAAGCTTTCTGTTCGCCCTTAATATCTGACATATCGTCTAATTCCTTACCGAGCATTGTTGCAACAAGTTTTACTCTCGGCAGGTCCTTGATTTCATATTCACCGACAAGCTTACCATCTCTTAACACGGTAATCTTGTCACACACTTCATATACCTGATCCAGGAAATGTGTTACGAAAATAATTCCAACACCTTTCGCTTTCAGGTCACGCATCAATCCAAAGAGTTTCTCTACTTCCTGCTCATCCAGAGAAGAAGTAGGCTCATCAAGAATCAACACTTTACAATCCATATCAACAGCACGGGCAATTGCTACCATCTGCTGAATGGCAATTGAACAGCTTGATAACTGCTGTGTTGCTTTTGCCGGAATATCCAGCGCTTTGAGGATCTTATCCGCATCCTCATTCATTTTCTTCCAGTTTGTACATACATTTTTTCCACGTCCGATATACATATTTTCTGCTACAGACAGATTCGGACATAATGTGATTTCCTGATACACAGTACTGATACCAAGATTCTGTGCATCCTGTGGAGAACGAATCACTGCGGCTTTATCAAGCCCTTTCAGATAGATCTCTCCCTCATCTTTCTCATATACTCCGGTTAACACCTTAATCAGAGTCGATTTTCCAGCTCCATTTTCGCCCATCAGCGCGTGGATCTCACCCTCGCATAATGTAAAATCTACTGCCTGCAGCGCACGGACACCGGGAAAGCTCTTATGTATATTTCTCATTTCTAATACAGATTTCTCTTTCACCAGCGTATTCACCTCTTCACCTTTATTTGCTGTGTTACTTTTTAAAGTAACACAGGCGCGGTAAACCCGCGCCTGTTAAGTCAGTCACTTAGATACCTTTTACTTACAATCCCAGATTAGATTCCGTATGTATCAACATCTTCCTGTGTGATTGTTGTTGCGTCGAATCCTTTTTCTTCCATAACAATGGTCTTCTCTTCGATCTTCTCGCCATTTTCAATCTTCTGGATTACTTCATCAATGTAAGAAGCCTGATATGGGTTACACTGACCATCATAGTTCCAGTTTCCGGCAAGCAGTTCTTCTAATGCCCATTTGTTTGTGTCAAATCCCATAACTACAACATCTTTGTCAACACCGTGAGAGATGTTTGCTTTATCAAGAGCTGCTACAGCACCTTTTGCCATATCATCGTTCTCAGCGTAGATTACGTTGAATTTCTCGCCGGAGTCGATAACTGACTGAACAATCTGCTGTGCTTTCTCTGCGTTCCATTCTGCTGTCTGCTGTGTTACAATGTTCCATCCTTCTTCTTTAGCCATAGCATCAAGTGCTCCAGAACGTCCTTTCTGTGCTGCTGATCCCATAACACCCTGAATGTGGATGATGTTGTATTCACCAAGGTTCTGGTCTTTTAACCATGTAGAAGCTGTCTCGCCTTCTGCTTCCATATCAGATACGATAGATGCTTCATAAAGGCTCTCATCTGCATCGATGGTACGGTCAAATAAGATAACTCTTGTTCCTGCATCCTGTGCATCTTTTAACACAGAATCCCAGCCTGATGTATCTGCTGCAGATAACAGAAGGTAGTCAACGCCATCCTGAATGAATTTCTGTGCTGATGTAATCTGCTCATCATTCTTAAGGCTGTATGCGAAGGAAGCTTCGTATCCATTCTCTTCTGTGAACATTTCCTTCATATCTTTGTCATTTGCTGTACGATATCCGGACTCGTTAGGATCGTTATTGATAATACCTACTTTGATAAGTCCTCCGTCTTTTGATGCATCTGCCTCATCAGAAGCTGCTTCTTTTTTTCCGCATCCGATTGCCATTGTTGCAACCATTGCTGCACATAATAAGATGCTTACGATTTTTTTCTTCATGCTAAAAATCCTCCCTTTGTATAATCTCCGGTTTGCTTTTTTCGTCCCGGTTGTTAAGTTAACTATAAGGATTTTTTCGCACATTTAAAACCAGCTATCTTCTGTAAAAAGTATATAATTTTTTTATTTTATTGTGTTTTTGCGTTTTTTTATGATAAAGGTGTGATTTTTTTTGCCGGCAGGCGAATCGTCGCCTCAGTTCCTATATTTTCCTCACTCTCAATCTCCAGACCATACTCCTCTCCGTAATAATATTTGATTCTTTGATTGACATTAGCCAGTCCGAAGCTGTCATTTTCTTTCTGTGCCACGCCTTTTGCAATATTTTCTCGAAGCGCCGATAATACTTCTTTGCACATTCCTTTTCCATTATCGCTTACTTTGAAGACAAGATTTACTCCTTCATGATATCCCCAGACAAAAATCCTACTCTTTCCTCTCTTCTTCTTCACACCGTGGTAGAGCGCATTCTCCACCAACGGCTGCAGAAGCAGTTTAGGGATCATATAGTCCGAAATATTATCTTCCATATCAACCTCATATTCCATAATGTCCTGATAACGAAAACCCTGAATCTTTAAATAACTTTCAATATGAGAACTCTCTTCATGCACAGACACAAAATCTTTTCCCTGTGCCAATGTTGTTCGGAAGAAATTCGATAAATACGTCACCATAGCGATTACATCTTCTTTCTGATTATCTTCCGCCAGCCATACGATCGCATCTAACGTGTTATACAGAAAATGAGGATTGATCTGTTCCTGAAGGAGTCTCGTTTCCATAAGGTGGAGATTCTTTTCCTTTTCTTTGATATTATCTACCAGCGTCCCTATCTCTCCGGTCATATTGTTAAAACTGTCTGTCAGAACTTGAATCTCCCGGATATCTGCCCCTTCCGATCTCGCTTTAAAGTCTCCTTCCGCTACCTTTTCCGTCAGACCGCATAATCTCCGAACCGGTTCCGTAATGCTTCGAAATGCCCGGAACGTAAGAATTGCTGCTGCATAGATTGCAAGTGCTGTAATTAAAATACAGAGTAATTTAATCCTTGCATTGTGCTTCTCCTGCAATTCACAAACTGTCTGAAGCTCCGACGTCTCTGTATGAATATAATCCTGAATCCCCTCTTCTACAATGGTTGTCAGCATATAAATATTTTCATCCAGAAATTCCATATTATCTTCATATTTCCCGCTGTTTTGAATCATATCCTCCAGCGTTCTCATATTGATCATCAACGCATTCAGCGTATTGGACAGACGTGTGATTTCATTTCGATTGATCTCCACTGACGTCATCTCTGATAATTTCTCACATCTATCTTTCATTTCCTCAATGGCTTCGTATGGGTTCACCGTCACAATTCCATTTACCGTAACTTCTCCCACTCCTAATTCTTGAAAATCTTCTTTTCTCACAACCGCCAGATACGCACTGTAATCCATGGTTTCTTTAAAATCGAGGCTGTCATTGGCATAAATAATACTTTGAGTAATCTCCGTATATGTTTTGGCAGTATCCGTCATTGCATGCATCCCATAGATCAGCGCGAAAATCATGGGCACAAATACCGCAGCGGCAATCATGACAAGTCTCTTGTTCAACGACACGTTTTTTCTATCCTTTTCCATGCCTTATCGCCCTATCCCTTTCTGCGCGCCCGGTATTCCTTCGGAGAACACCCCTGTGTCTTTTTAAATATATAGCTGAAATAATGCGGATCTTTATATCCGACTTCATAACCGATCTCAGAAGTTTTCATAGCCGAACACATCAAATATTCTCGCGCCTTCTCCATTCTCACTTCCGTCAGATGTTCTACAAATGTTTTCCCGGCTTCTTTACTGAAAATCGAACTGAAATAGCTCGGACTCATCCCAACACGCATCGCTACTGTGTTAAGCGAGATTTCCTCTGTCATGTAATGTTTCTCTATTTCCTCTTTGGCAGCCATAATAATATCTGAATACCGTCTTCCGCTTGCCATGTCACGAACTTCAATTACTTTTACCAATAACTTCTTCAGGTTTTCTTTTATTTCACGAACATTACCGTTCCTTTGAATGGCTGTCTGAAGTTCCTGAACTTCCTCTTGCAATTTCTCGCCGTCGGACAGCTTTTCACAAAACGATAAGATCACAATACAGATATCCATAACCACGTATTGCCGTACCATAGCAGAGCGCATGTGATCCTTTTCCAGCTGCATTGCATATGCTTCACAAAAATCGTCCACTTCTTCTTTCGTTCCATTGTTCAGGAACTTCTCAAGAACCGTTCTCGTCTTTCCCACCTGCACAAATCCTTTTACCGGCACTTCTCCCTCTTCCTTTTGTACCCGGAGATCTGCAATCGTTAAAATCTGTTTTGGCTTCTCTGTAAAGCGGGAGGCAAATACTTTGTCTGCTTCTCGAAAAGAATCTTTCAAATTGCGAATGCGGTCTACACTTCTCCCAACTGCTCCGAAATATTCGAGTTCTTTCCACTGAGCCATTACGCAGTGGAGACAATTGCTGAAATCACGAATTTTTCCCCGCATTTTCTCTTCATTTTCTTCCATCACCAGAAATGCAAGACCGGAAATGCCTCGTTGGAACATGCAGACACCTTCCATTTGTTTCACTTCTTCTTCCAGCGCTTCACTGGCTTGAACGGTCTGCTCAAGTAAATCCTTTTCATCTGAATTCATCAGAATTTTGAACAAACATACAGCATAGCAGGATGCGCTCAAATTCAATCCGAATTTTTTTCCTTCTTCCACAGCTTCTCCCATGGACATCTCGCCGATCATAAGCCTGTCAAAAAGTTTTGATTTCTCATTTTCTGTATTTTCCTGCATATCTCTGGAATAGCGCAGAAGCAGTTCCTTTTCTTCTCTCTCCTGTAGGATATTTTCTTTCACCTGCCCCAACGCCTCCAAAAGCTTTGCCGAAGAGATCGGTTTTAACAAGTAATCTGTAACGCCGATTTTAATTGCTTCTTTTGCATATTGAAATTCATCATAACCGCTTAAGATCAAAATCTTAATATTGGGAAGTTCCGCCTTCACCAACCGGCTTAATTCCAGTCCGTCCATGAATGGCATCCGAATATCTGTAATCATAATATCCGGCTTTTCTTTCAGGATCAGAGGATATGCAAGCTCTCCGTCACTTGCCTCTCCCACGAACTCATAACCCTCTTTTTCCCAGTCAATACTTCGTTTTACACCATTTCGGATAATCATTTCATCCTCTACGAGAAATACTTTTATACCGCTCATCTTTTGTCCTCTTTCATCTAATACTCTCTCTGCTTCACAATATCTTCTGTAATCGCCTGTATGGTATACCTTTTTCCACCCAGCATAATCTCATAATTCTCCGGTATGTTTGCAAATACTTCTTCCGGAACATTCCATTCTTTTTGAAGGAGTTCTTTATCCTCAATCTGTTCCATCACTTTTTCTACATAATATCCATGCTCAGGATTGCACTCGGCATCTATCAAAATCTCTCCATTTCGCATTCTGCGAAGTCCCTCCTGCGTAGCATCAAAAGATATAATCTGAATATCTCCTCCCGGTCCTACCGTCTTACCGGCATCCCGAATGGCATCAATTGCGCCGAATGCTTCATTGTCATTTTCACAGTAAACAAAATTAATATCTTCATGCTCTTTCAGCATTTTCGTCATGACTTCGTAAGCTTTCGCTTCCGTATATTCTCCCGACTCCTGCGCCAGAAGATTCCATCCATACTTAGCAGCAGCATCTTCCAACGCATTGGTTCTCCCGATTTGAGATGTTGCTCCCAGTGTTCCTTGGATATTTACGATATTCACTTCCGGTATCTGGTTCTGCTCCACATAGTTATTGAGCACCTTACACGCCTTCTGACCTTCCAGATAGAAATTCGATCCAATCCAAGCAGTGTAGAGACCGGTATCTCTTACCGATACTTTTCGATCTATCACGATCACCGGGATTCCGGCGCGCTTTGCCTCTTCCAATACAGTATCCCATCCGCTTTCCACCACCGGTGAAAATACGATATAGTCCACTTCCTGCTGGATAAATCTCCGAATCGCCATAATCTGATTGGACTGCTTCTGCTTTGCATCCTCAAAGAGAAGATCATATCCCCGTTCCGGTGTAAATGTCTGTTTAATGGAAATCGAGTTAGCTGTCCGCCAGTTTGACTCTGCTCCCACCTGAGAGAAGCCGATGGTAACCAGCTTCTCCTGCTCCGAATTCCCCTGCCCTGTACCTTCTTTCTTCTTATAATCATTCGCTGTGACTGCAACAAAAAGAATTGAAATAAGCAACACCACACCAATCAGGCTCGTTAATGTCTTTTTCATTACATCTGTATCCTCCGTATCTTTTCGGATATACTATCCCTTAGTTTATCGTCTATTATAAATCCACTTTTGTGATTGTAACATACTTTTTCTTTTGAAAATAGTTGATTTTTCCTTCCACAAAGAATCAGGGCGAAGTTTTTTCCATAAAACCTCGCCCTGATCCATATAAATAGATATGAACTACTACACTTTTTTATCTGCGCTTTTTCCTATACAAAACTGCACCTGCTGCCACGATTGCTGCTGCCATAGCACCAAACAAGACGCCGATATTTGCAGTATCTCCGGTTTTCACAACGTCCGCTTTATTTCCGTTGCCTGTGTTCTGTCCATCCGTATTGTCTGAACTCTGACCATTGTCTCCGGTTCCCTGACCATCTCCTCCTGTTCCCGGTTTATCGACGTCTCCTGAGTTGTCATCTCCCGCTTCAACGAGTCCTTCGATCGCTTCTTTCAAGTTCTTTACTGCTGTTTCCACTTCTTCTTCCAATGCCTCAGGATTCTTTTCTACCTTCTGTCCCGCATTGTAAGCTTCCAAAAATGCCTGATAGCTTTCTTCTGTATATTTGGAAGCATCCAGATCCTTGTATGTCTCTAAAAGCTCTCGCAGCTCTGTTTTATCCCCGAGAACACCTCCTGCTAATTCTGCATTTGTAAGCACACGGTTGTAAACTTTAATATTGTCAAATGCTCCTTTAAAGCACTTATCTTCGCCATAGAATGATTTTCC
>OLQK01001642.1_pt1 | contig 14133 bp, 14 predicted proteins | sample 1672501 | NCBI WGS metagenome assembly OLQK01 (sample SAMEA3136693, study PRJEB25190) | human gut metagenome | biome: human gut; feature: human-associated habitat; material: faeces | place: Austria | collected 2013 | reverse complement strand
ACTTTTTGCTTCCATTTTCCGTCCTCCTGACAGAGCTTGTCCAGATTTAAGTTTTCCAGAGCGTGCCATCAAAAGGCTTTCTGCAAGATGTGCGTCACAATTTGTGGGTCGTGCTCCAGGCTCTGTCAGTACCATTATATGCAAAAAGACAGGTCAAAAGACCTGCCTCTTACGCAAATTTATTCTTTTATCATTACTGCTCTTCTTTTTTTCTTCTTCTGATCAGTACATAACCACCAGCTACCAGAGAAAGACTTGCAAGCATCATCATAGTTGCAATTGGTGAATTATCTGCTGTTCTGGCATTTGTTGCAGCTGTGGAACCGGTATCTGTTCCATTATTATCATGATTTTCCGGATCATCCAGTCCATCGGAGCCATCATCGCCACTGTCGTCATAGCCGGAACCGCCATTTCCGCCGCCACTGTAACTTCCGTTTGGATCAGTTCCTGTAGGCGCAACTGTTCCAGTTGGCGTTAAAGTAAAGTCAATGGCTTTTGACTTGAACTGATAAGTCATGGATTCCACAACACTTGTAGGCTGCCACTGTGTTCCATCATATACATATTTCTGGAAGAAAATGTACATATTAAATGTTGCTGCTCTCTTAATACCGGTCTTATGGCCAATTGTACCAATAGACTGTTTCTGGCTCTGGCTGGTAGGATTCTGGTAACTGCTCCAGTAAAGCGGTACCCAGCGAACATCTCCGTAAACCGGATCTGTATTGTCAGAACCTGCACCTGTTACAGAGAAACTGTATGTCTTGCCAGGATAGAATTCAAGAGGCTCATCAAGACCTGTTACTGTACTCTCATTTACACTAGGTGTATATGGTGCACGGGTAGTAACTGTTGGGGTAGGTGTTGCGGTTGGCTCTTCTGTTATGGTCGGTTCTGGTATAGCGGTAGGCTCGGGAGTTGCTGTCGGTGCACTGGTTGCATTTAACGGAAGAACAAGGCTGTTTGTTGCTTCCAGACCGGCTTCGTCTACAGCATAAACAACTACATAATAATCTGTAGTGGAATGCAGTCCTGTAAGTGTGATTGTTGTAGAGGAAGAGCTGCCCACATTACCAGTCTGAACATGTTTCTTCTTAACTGCATTAAAGGACGGAATCTTCGTTGTCTGTTTGATCACCCTTACATAATATTTACCGCTCTCTGAAGCGTGGAAAGATAACTGCGCCTCTGTGTCAGAAGTCCAGGAAACACCCTCGCCATTTGCTTTTACTACTTTTAATGACATGGTAGAAGTAGGAACCGGTGTTGCTGTAGGTTCTGCGGTCGGTGTAGGAGTTGCTGTGGGAGTAGGTGTCGCAGTTGGCTCTGCCGGCTTGGCAGTATCCTTCATCTTACCGTTCTCATCAATTTCATATGTCGAGCTCTCTTCTTTTACGTATTTGATTTGCTGAAGGGCATCTGCAATTGACAGATACAGAGCATTCGTGCTGGGATCTTTGGCCACATCGATTACAGCTCTCTGATCTGCCGGATCATTGACACGGAAACGGATATCTGTGCCAGTCAGCGGGCCTACCACATGGATCATACCATTATTAGCCAGAACAACCGGTCTATCATTGTCAATGTCACCTTCTCTGATAATAACAGTACCGCTTATGAGAATATCTCCCTCACTGTAAACGATTGCACCGTCTTCTCTCATATACTGGTTTCCGTCGATAATTCCTCCGGATAAAACAACGGTTCCACCAATATTTCGAATTACGGTTCCAATAATTTCACAGTCAATACCATTCTGATTACCGGTAAGAGTTACCTTATCATTCAGGCCGAAATAGCTGTCTGTCTCTACCAGAATGGTAGAACCAGTTGAAAACTGTGTGGAGGTTGCGTCAACTGTAAGTCCATATTCTGTAGAGGTTGTAGGATCTGTTCCCTTGGCAAACTGAAGGACGCTGCCACCAGTTACCTTAAACATATCCCCGGTAAATCCCTCTGCACGTTTGATAATGGTATTCTCTCCACCTGCTGCGATGGAAATGTTTTTCTTACCATCAATAGTAACGGTCTGGGAAAGTTCAAGAGTACCGGTAATAATAATCTGTGTGATCGGTGCTTCAGAGGATGACGGATCTTCTACTGCCGGTGCTGCTGCAATTGCTTCTTCCAGAGTATTAAATGGATTATCATTTCCTTTAATGTAGATCTGACCGGTAGAAGCTTCCTGTGTCTGAACTGCGGTTTCAGAAGCTGCCTGGTCCTGCTCGTCCACTTCTCCATCTCCGAAAATTTCAATATCATCATCTGCTGTCTGGGCCGGAGCTTCTGCTGCCGGAGTCTCCTGGGCATCTGACTCCTGTGTATCCCCTGTAGTATCTGCAGGAGCAACCGGTTCTATAGAATCCTGTGTATCCCCTGTAGTATTATCAGCAGAAGTATCTGTACTGTCCGTAGTATCTGTATTATCTGCTTCTGGTGCTGCCTCATCTGCTGCTGATGCCTGGGCTGCCGGATCCTCCTCTGCCAGGGCTGCTGCAACAGTGTCATCATCTATTATCACTGCCTGGGCATCTGCCTCTCCAAAGACAGCTGCCGGAGCCATTCCTACTGCAATGGTACCTGCCATCAGCAAGGCTAAAAGTTGCTTTTTTTTCATCTTTATAAAGTCCTCCTTACAATGAGTCCCCCGTATTAAATATTAACATCAAAATTTAGTATAACACATTCCATAAAAAAAATCAAACTCAAGGACGAATCTGCCCGCTTCCGTAAATGATATATTTTGTGGAAGTAAGCGCCAGAAGTCCCATAGGTCCTCTTGCATGAAGCTTCTGTGTGCTGATTCCGATTTCTGCTCCGAAGCCAAATTCAAAGCCGTCTGTAAATCTGGTAGATGCATTTACATAAACAGCAGCAGCATCTACTTCATCCAGGAATTTCTGTGCATGAGTATAATCATTGGTAATAATCGCTTCTGAATGTCCTGTATTGTATTTATTAATATGACTGATTGCTTCTTCTACTGAATCAACAACCTTAATAGAAAGAATATAATCCAGATATTCCGTTCCCCAGTCCTCTTCTGTGGCAGCAACAGCATCTGGAATGAGAGCTTTTCCTCTGGAGTCAGCCCGCATTTCTACATTCTTTTCTCTAAGGCGCTGTGCAAGTACAGGCAAAAAGGCTTCCTTCACCTTTTCATGAACCAGCAGAGATTCGCAGGCATTACATACTCCCACTCTCTGAGTCTTGGCATTCATTACGATATCTGCTGCCATCTTAAGATCAGCTGTCTCATCTACATAGATATGGCAGTTACCGGTTCCGGTTTCGATTACCGGAATGGTACTGTTATTAACTACTGCCTTGATCAGCCCCCTGCCACCCCGGGGAATGAGAACATCCACATATTCATTCATTTTCATAAATTCAGATGTAGTTTCCCGGGAAGTATCTGCAATAAGCAGAATCGCATCCGGTGTAATTCCATTTTCCTCCAGAGTCCTGCGGATACAGTCTACAATCGCTGTATTAGAATGGATTGCATCACTTCCGCCCTTTAAAATAACCGCATTTCCAGTCTTAAAACAAAGAGCAAATGCATCTGCCGTTACATTTGGTCTGGCTTCATAAATAATTCCGATTACGCCCAAAGGTACCCTTTTCTGACCGATCAAAAGTCCATTAGGGCGTTTCTTCATCCCGGTCACTTCCCCGATAGGATCTTCAAGAGCAGCCACCTGGCGCAGTCCCTCTGTCATCCCCTGAATTCTGTCATTTGTAAGCATCAGACGATCTACAAGACCCTCTGGCATCTGGTTCTTCCTGCCATTTTCCACATCAATGGCATTGGCTGTGAGAAGTTCATCGGAATGTTCTACAAGACTGTCTGCCACTGCCTCCAGAATCTGATTTTTCCTGGCTGTGTCAAGGTTCCGGAGAACTACTTCAGCTTCTTTCGCATGTTTTCCAAGAGTTTCAAGCATTTCATTCATTTATTCGTCCCCCGTCCAGTAAAAGGTGTCACTCTCTGTCACTATAATCTGCGGGCAGATATCTGTAGGCTCTGTGGGAACCATATCCATAATCTGAAAATCAAAAGCAACTGCCACCCGCAGGATATCAGGATGTTTTTCCAGAAAGCGGTCATAAAAACCTCCGCCATATCCCACCCTGTGATTGTCTCTGTCAAATGCAACGCCAGGCATGATCATCAGTGCATTCTCCCAGCTGACTGTATCACCGCGCACAGGCTCCGGAATCCCGAAATATCCCGGCTCCAGCTGTCCAAAATCTGTAAAGTGGTAAAATATCATATCCTTTCCCACGACTTTTGGAACTGCCACTTCCTTACCGGTCTTCCATGCTTCTTCAATAAGAAAACGGGTCATAACCTCATGGTTATAATCTGCATAGGCCATGATCCTCTTCGCCTGGATAAATTCCGGAAGCTGTGTCAGCCTGTGTGTAAGTTCAATACTTAATTCCCGGATCTGCTGATCTGTATACTGCTTCCTGGCTGTAAAAATCTTTTTCCTAATGGCTCTTTTTTCTTCCATATCTTTCTCCAAGATTAACGATTGTGCCGTCTGGTTCTTTCACATCAATATTATCAAGCTGGTTACGCAGGTTCAGCTTAATTGTGGCAATGTATTCCCTGCGGAGCAGTGCCTGCTCCTCTTTCTCTTTTTCTGTAAGGCCTTCACTTTTGGCTTTATGATGTAATTCATTAATTCTGGCAATTTTACTGCTGTCCATAATCATACTCCTTCTGTAAATTTCTCTGTAAACTTCACTTGTCCTTTCAGACAGCTTTATAATAACTTTTCAATATAATCAATCAGATAAAATTCTTCCTGTTTCTGTCCTACAAACAAGGTACCACAGGTATCCCCCTCCACAATGCGGTGAATATTATGAAAATCTCCTCCGTTGGCAATAACCATGTCTGCACCTGCCGCAGTTGCGATTCTGGCCGCAGTAAGTTTCGTTACCATTCCACCGGTACCAACTTTACTGCCAGTGGAGCCTTTCCCCATATTAAGGAGATTTTCATCCAGGTGTTCTACTGTATCAATAAAACGGGCATCCGGGTTTGTATTGGGATCATCTGTAAACAATCCGTCAATATCTGACATAAGGATCAGAAGATCAGCGCCTATCAGAGCAGCAACCACTGCTGAAAGGGTATCATTATCTCCAAATTTCTCCAGAGACTGCAGCTCATAGGTGGAAATAGAGTCATTTTCATTTACGATAGGAATAACTCCCATAGACAACAGCTCATTAAAGGTGTTTTCTGCATTTTTGCGGTTGGCATTATTGACCATTGTATTTTTGGTCATCAGAATCTGACCTGCCATCTGGTTATATTCTCCAAAAAGCTTCTGATAAATCATCATCAGTCTGGCCTGTCCTACAGCGGCGCATGCCTGTTTCTGCCGTGGCTGCTGTGGCTTCTCCTTAAATCCCAGAGCAGCTGCACCAACTGCAATAGCTCCGGAGGATACCAGAACCACATCTTTTCCTTGATTGCGAAGATCTCCAAGCTCTCTTACAAGAACCTCCAGCTTCCGAAGATTCAGTCTTCCCGTCTGTGGATGTGTAAGTGAAGAACTTCCTATTTTGATTACAATACGTTTTTTCTCTTTCAGTCTTTCCCGGTAATTCATCTTTTTCAACTCCGTTAATATATTTCAGTTTCTTATCTTACATCATTTTCGCCGGTTCGTCCATGTTTTTTCAAAGGCCTTATAAGATTTCAAAAAAATTTCACATTTTATCTTTCAAAGACTTCTTGTAAAAAACTTTCCGCTAACATCTTTATACAAAAAAAGAACGCCAAATATATAGATATATATCCAGCGTTCTTTCCCTCTCTAAATAAAAATCACAATATAAATCGGATATTTTCCACCTTACTGTAAAGATACAGAATCAACAGAATCATTCAGTACGATTTCAACCCATGTCTTGCCTGGATTTAACTGAATCTCCTGATCATTAGAATCATAGTAGTGTGTGGTTCCCCACTGGGAATCTTTTGTCCAGTGAATATCAATTGCCTTACCACGGGTAATGTATTTGCCCTCGCCGCCAGACTGTGTATCCACATTCAGGTATCCGTTTGGATCGTATGGCTGATATGCAGAATACTGAAGAATAATATTCTCGCAGGTAAGCTGCTCTCCGGTAAGCTCGTCTACATGAGGCGCATCAAACTGGAAACGGCTGTATTCCTTCGTGTCTGCATTATACTCAAACCATGGATGATTATAAGTAAAGTTGTCAAGCTTAACAACATTTGCAGATACACCATCGTCCAGTGTGATCTCTGTACCTTCCGGAGCAAACTGATAATGTCCGGTATAGTCATCCTTGTACTGCTGGCTGTATCCCTTGCTTTCAATTCCAGCCTGAAGATGCGCTGCATCTGTATAAGCATTGTGCGGTGCCACACGGTCTGTGCTTCGGTAATATGCATTTCCCATAGTCAGTCCGTTCAGGTTATCAATCAGGTGCTGATCCAGATACTGAAGGGCATATACAGCCTGTCCGTAATGTGCATAAATAGCATCAAACTCATTTGCATAGAACAGATAATAATCACGGCAGCTTCTTACAGAACCGATCCTTCCAAGATTATCATAGTCCTCAATCAATGCCATAAGACGGGTGATGCTTCCCTCTACAGGTGCTTCGTAAATAACGCCTGCATTTCCGGTTCCGCTCTGTGGAGCACCATTAATGTCATTTCCCATCATAACTGCAATCGGGCGTCTCCTGCCGATGCTCTCCGGTACATCCTCTCCGGTAAGATAACTTTTGACCGTAGCTTCTGTACTCTCCTCTGCCTGTACTGATACTGCTGATCCTGCGAGTGCACATGAAAGTAACACTCCTGTGAGAAGTTTAAATATTTTTCTCTTCATGTCTTCTCCTCCTTATGTTTATATTTAACCTTCTAACTGATAAGCAGCTAAAGGGTTATTAACGTGTAATTCCAAGCTCATCCAGTGCTTTTGCCTGTCTTGCTTCCATATCTGCTGCCTCATCCGGTGTCATATGGTCGTATCCCAGAAGATGAAGCATACTGTGTGCTACCAGAAAGCAGAACTCACGTTTCACACTGTGTCCATATTCCTCTGCCTGTGCTGCTGCCCTCTCTGCAGAGATCATAATATCTCCAAGAAGCAGCTCTCCACTGTCCAGATCAAAACAGGATTCATCGTCTTCTGCCACAGAATAGTCTGCCGGTGTCTCAAAAGGAAGCATTGGAAAAGAAAGTACATCAGTGGCTCTCTCAATTCCTCGAAATTCTGTATTCACCCGTTTGATCTCTTCGTTATCTGTAAGCACCAGATTCACCTGTGCATCCCATGGACATTTCTCCATATCAAGCACTTTCTCTGCAACGATTTTTGCAAGAGCCGGACAGTCAAGTCCCAGGTCAAAATCTGTCTCACATTCATATTCAATTGTTACCAACTTCTTATCCTCCTGATATGCTGCCAGCTTACAGAGTCTCAAAACTCTCTGCAAATTACAACATACAAATTATATTATATTTTATCATATCATCCGAAATATTCTGTAAAATTCAGTTTTCAAGCCATTATATTTAGCAATACACTTAACAAACTCACAGATTATCATATGATTGTTTCTCTAAGCATTCTTCAGATACTATTTACCGGAACGGCGTACCGCCTTTCTCTGGGAACGTTCTGCTGTCCTGGCTTCTTCTTTTTCAAATGCTTTTACAATATCCTTCACGATCTTACAGCGGACAACGTCTCTGTTGGTCAGGGAAATTGTTGCAATATCGTCTACATTTTTCAGAATGGACGCACATTTCTGAAGTCCTGAATCCATCTCCTTGGAAAGGTCGATCTGTGTAATATCCCCGGTAAGGATCATCTTGGAACCTGTTCCGATACGGGTCAGTGCCATCTTCAAAATAGGGAGTGTGGCATTCTGGCTCTCATCTATGATGATCATACTATTATTCAGTGTACGGCCTCGCATGTAGGCAAGAGGTGCTACCTCAATGATCCCTCTCTCCCTTAACTTCGCTGCCTGATCCGGGCCAAACACATCGTTCAATGCATCATACAATGGTTTCAGGTAGGGATCAACCTTCTCCTGAAGATCTCCCGGGAGAAATCCAAGCTTCTCTCCAGCTTCAATGGCCGGGCGGCTTAAAATGATTCTCTCGATCTCATCATTTCTGTATAATTCTGCAGCATAGGCAACTGCCAGATAAGTCTTACCGGTACCTGCAGGTCCGATACAGATTGTTACTGTATTATTCTTCAACGCATTTATATAATTCTTCTGACCAATCGTCTTGGTACGGATGGGAATGTTCTTATAATTAAGGGTAACTGCATCTCCTAACACCTTGCGAGTACTGTCTGCTATATCCTCTTCTGGCTCTTCTTCTCCATCTGCCTCGTCCAGAAAACGATGAATCATATCCACGGAAAGCTGCTGTTGTTTATCCAGAGCCTCCTGCATAGCTTCAATGATATTTACCGCCGCGCCAATCTTACCGTCATTGGTACCGCTTACTGTGATACAGGAATTTCGCTGGGTAATGGATACCCCAAGTCTTTTCTCGATCACCTTAATCAGCTTGTCATTTATGCCGAAAAGCTCCTGTAAAATGTCTAATGAGTCAATCTCTATATTCGCGGATTTCAAAAATGCTCCTCCTTGTGTCTTTTCAAAAATATGTCTGTATAAAATTATACCACCCCGGGAACAGGTTTTCAACTTGTAAAAAAAGAAAGAACCGCGCCAACAGCACAGTTCTTTCTTTTTTATATCTTTATTCAGCTGTAAATGGAACAACATCTTTTACAGCATCGGCAGGAGAAATCTCGGCATCCTCATTATCAATATCAATAAGGTGATATCTGTCATTTCCCATGCCTATTTTTTTCATATAACTAAGCTGTCTAAGTCCGTGACGGGTAGTCATACGCTCGCATAAAGCCTTTCTGTCATCATCTTTTAGTGCAAAAACAAGATCAACAGAAGCCTGATCCACTGCCAGAATATCAGTAGATGCAACAATTCCGATATTCGGGGTTACAACAGGCTCTGCCCCTACGCCCTCGCAGTCACAGGATACAGACATATTACGCAGACAGTTGATAAATGTAATATTTTTTCCAAAGTGATCTACTATGGCTTTGGAGGATTCTGTGATTCGCTCCATCAGCTCCTCTTCTGCAATGCTCCAGAGATTATCAGAGCCTTTCACAGTATGGAGCATGCCTTTTCCAATACGTCCATCTGCACAGCCGATTCCAATATTTTTATTGAAGCCGCCAAAGCCACCCATTGTATGACCTTTAAAATGAGTCAGAACCAAAAGGGAATCATAATTTACAATATGTCCGCCCATTGTCATATGGTCAAACCATTTTCCATCCTTAACCGGAAGATCAACCGTTCCCTCCGGGATCTCTGTCTTTATCAGATTCTCCACCCAGGGACGGGGAATAATATTCGGTCCGTGCTTCTCACCTGTAAAAAACATGGTATATTTTAACTTTGTATTCAATTATAGGCCTTAAACCTTACTTTAAGTCAAGAAATTTTTCATTATAATCCTGATGTTCCCTTTTTTGCTCATACATGATAAGGTCTGCCTGATGCAGAACTTCGTTTATGGAAACAGTGCCGTGCTCTTCCGGAATTTCCACCAGTCCGAAGCTGAAGCCCTTGGCATAGGGATGTCCCTTTTCACTGCCAAAAATAGACTGTATGCGTTTCAGCTTCTGGCGGGCTTTTTTCTCCGTACAGTTTCTAAGGATAATACAGAATTCGTCACCACCGATACGGGCAAATATGTCCTCTTCACGGATATGAAACCGTACTGTATCTGCAAAATAACGGATGTACCAGTCTCCTTCTATATGTCCAAATGTATCATTTACCTGTTTCAGGTGGTCCAGGTCACAATAACAAAATTTCTCGTTTCTTGCCTACGCTATTTGTTTTCCTGTTCTACGTTTGCATGGAAACGGCAAACACGGTCGCCTGTTGCCCAGCAGTCAACCTCCACTGCAGTATAAAGCATTCCGGAATATACAGTTAAAATTCCGGAAATAAATCCTTCATCATAGTTACATACAGTTTCGCCCAGCACCGGAAGTCCGGAACAGTCTGCGTCCTCTGCTACAGTAAGAATGATCTTGCCACTTTCTTCGTCTACATTTTCAATACGTAGCACGCCAATTTTCAGCTCCTGAAGCTTCTTCTGAAACTCACTTACAAATTCATCAAGAGGCTGATTAAGATTCAGCATATGCTTTGCAAAATATTCTCCTGCCATACGGCCTGCCTTACGGAAAATATCCACCTGCGCCTCTTTCCCATAGCGGCGGCAAAGCTCCTCTTTCAGAGAATATTCCAGCATTCTGTATACAAGAACCGGAAGCTCCTCTCCAAGATTTCCCCGGCTTTTCTCATCATACTGCAAATATTCTTCAAAACTGATAGGTTTTCTGTCTGTCATAAAAATATTGTTTTCCATAACTGATCCTTTTTTATCAATCAATAAAAGCCACAGCCATTACGTCCGTTTTCTTTTATATGATACAATGCTTTATCTGCATCCTCCAGAGCGTTCTCACGCCGCCTTGTTTTATTGGCTTCTGTAAAATATAAATCCATATATTTCACTTCTTCCGTCATAGCATAAAGCCTTACCTGCTCTGACAGATAATCCGAGCCGTCCTGTAACTGCTTGGCAGCATTTTCACAGGTTATGTACTGCTCTGTGGACGTCTTAAACACCTGGAATTCTTTCCGTCCCATAGCTGCGATACAGGCAAACAGAACTGCCACAACTACTGTAATTCCAATATTCCACGCACTTACTCTCTGCATTTTTATTTTTTTCTTCATCCTGCACACCGGCTTTCCAGTTTTAAATATGCCCTATATGTAGCTATTTTAACAAATATCACTAAAATTCTCAAGAAATTTTCGCGAAAATTACTAATCATTTTTTTCTTTTTGTATACCACATTTTTCTACTACAGTCAGAGTTCCTTTCAGGACACAGCTGTTTTCTTCCATATTCACTGACAGACTGCTGTTTTCCACCTTTTTTCCTTCCTCCAGGAGGTTTTTTTCATAAATTCTGAACTGCTCTACCAGTTTTTCTTCTGCTTGCTTTTTTGTATAAGCAGCTTTGGTGACTTTATAGGGAACCCGGGTAATTTTTCCTATGGCACAAGGAAGGAAAAAATTTTCTGTAATCTGCCAGGGGTATTCTTCCACAAAAGTAGTATGTTGATTTTTTTCTTCTGTTCCCGCGCCAAAAATCCAGTTTCCAAGATGGAGATACCAGCTTTTTAACGGCTTTCCATCTGCTGTTTTTTTCTCGTAAAAAAGGGAAAGTTCCTGATAATAAGGAATTTGGTGACGAACATAAATTTCTCCTTCTGCCGGAACATAATCTGTATGCACAACTTCCTGGCTGTCATTCAGGATATCTACCTGACCGAAGATAAGAACATCTCCTTGCTGACAGATATCTCCTGTTTTTACGTTTAAAGTTCCATTTTTCATAACAATACTCACAATTTCACCGGAAATATCCGCCACAAGGTCACAGGGTGCCTTTTTTTCCTGCAGATCTTCTGTCAGTGCTTCTTCTGAAATGCTAAGAAGAAGTCTGGTTCCCTGGACTCTTGCAGAAACAAAAGTAATATCCGGATATTGTTCCCGAAGCATGGCTGCCAGCTTTGTGCAGTTTACTTCTTTTTTGCTGATTCCGTGTATGATTCCCTGCTCATCCAGAAATTTCAGGATTTCCGGGGTGGAATTTTTTATATTTCCATCTATGTGGATATTCCAGATATGTCCTGACAGCCAGAGCATAAGCAAAAAGCAAAAAAGCCCACCTGCCCAGAAGCACTTTCTCTTCTGATTTCTGTGTATCCAAAAGGGAAGTCCCTTTTTTTCCAGAATCCGGATTTTTACTTTTGTCTTACTATGTATGGGCTGAAGCTTTTTGAAATCTTTTATGGAAATATAAGCAGATATGTTTTTTTCTGACAGACTGCGGACTTTTTGCAGATGAATTTCTCTTGCGCGGCAAAGATTGAGGAAACGTTCTGTCTGTTCTCCGGATACTGCTATTTTTACAAAGCCATGGATCATTTTCTGGGGATTGCTGTTCATCTGCCTCTCCCTCCTTTTAGCCACGTTCAAAAAATACGCTGGAAATATACCCATGTACTTCCATTTCCGAAAAGGTGTAACTGGTGATTTCCAGATTTTTTCCCTGCAAGATCACTTTTCCACGGCAGGTAAGAAGGATCAGCTTTTCACTGGTATAAAGCAAAATACTTTTATAGTTTTCAATTACAGCCTGAACCGGGCCTGTAATGGTAATAACCGGAGCTTTGCACGCAAGGTCGCCGGGCACCTGCATGGCTGTTAAAAAATTATCATGCAGAGTATAACGTTTTGGCAGATTTTCAACATCTGCAGATATCTTTTTGCCTGGATCTTTTTTGAAATGGGACAGATTTCCAGATCTATTTAGGGACATAAAAAAATCCTCCCGGCTTTTATATCTAGCTTATGCAGGAGGATTTCTTTTATTCTGATAATCCAAATAACCTATCGAAAAAGCACCAGTGAAAACCACAGAATCGTATTTCCACCAAGGCTGTATTCCATAGCGTGTTTCTCTACCAGCTCACTGACCACTACCCCATGGCTTTCCAGACAGGGATGCATCTTTTCAGGGAAGCGGCAGGGCTTTCCTTCCAGATAGGCACAGTGTTCACACAGATCACAGGACTCCGTAGAAAGAGTAAACGTCTCAAATCCTTCCTGATGCAAAAATTCTGCCACCTGAGTAGTAAGCTGTTCATGTGCATCTCTGGTAGCCAGCATTTCTTCCATGTTCATCACATCAGAAACCTCCGCCACGCTGGAAAATAAAATGCCATTTGGATAACTGTGGATACGGGCAGAACATTCCTTTAAGTCACCTACACCAGGCGGACACGCCCAGGTAGTTCCATAGCGTTCACATTCTTCCTTGCAGATAATGCGTACCCGCTCCTTTACTTCTATTTCGGTTGTATCGATAAGCCGGTATTCATATATGGGATACTGGGCTATAAATTCTTCAAAACGATTTGTGTCTAACATATTTTTCCTCTTACATTTATACAAATAAGAATAATTCTTCGATAAAACGATTCTTTAAATATGCACAAGCTCCTGCTCTGCAAACAGGCTGGAAACTGCCGCCTGATAATCTGACAGATGCTGGGATTTCTTGATTTTCTTGGCATATTTTTCATAATTGGTGAAGCTCACTGCCATATAGCTCCACAGTTCCTTCATGCGAAACAGCACATTTCGTTCTCCTGAAAGAAGCTCCTTATATTCCTGAAAAAGGCAGTCGTGAAACTTACGTAAAACGGCTTTATCCGGCTGTTTGCCCTCTCTTATGGTGCTTACCAGTCCGGGATTGGTAATCAGTCCACGCCCGTACATAAAGCAATCTGTATCTGGGAATCGGGCAGTAAAGCGGTTATAATCTTCTACTGAAAACAGATTTCCATTATAACAAAGGGGCATTTCCAGACGGTTTACGGCCTTTTCGTAAGCATCCAGGCGAGGAAGTCCACGGTACATATCGGTCTGAATCCTTGGATGGATGATCAGCTCATAAATGGGATATTTCTCATAAATGGCAAGAAGATAATCCCAGTCTTCCTCATAATGGGTTCCGATTCTGGTTTTTATGGAGATGTTCATATCAAGCTTGGAATAAATTTCATCCAGAAATGCATCCAGTTTCCCCGGCTCTGCAAGAAATCCGGCGCCTTTTCCTTTGGCTGTAACTGTACCGGAGGGACAGCCCAGATTCAGATTTACCTCTCTGTATCCATAATCGTCCCGTAATAGCTGTGCTGTACGGATAAAATCTTCTGCATTGCAGGTAAGGATCTGTGGCACTACATACATCCCCTCATTCCGCTCTGGAGAAACCTCACAAATTTCCTGAAAGCTTAAATTTTTCTTAGGTTTGGCAGAGATAAAGGGGGTAAAATATTTATCCATGGGATGATAAAACCGGTGATATGCCCGGCGATATACATAATTGGTCACTCCCTC
>OLQK01001639.1_pt1 | contig 14154 bp, 17 predicted proteins | sample 1672501 | NCBI WGS metagenome assembly OLQK01 (sample SAMEA3136693, study PRJEB25190) | human gut metagenome | biome: human gut; feature: human-associated habitat; material: faeces | place: Austria | collected 2013 | reverse complement strand
TGGCATGCAGGCAGATGAGAGGCTGTCAGTCGAGAAAGCGGCAGAGCCAAAGACCATCATGATCGACTACGGCGGAGCAAATGTGGCAAAGCCGCTGCATGTCGGGCATTTGCGTTCGGCAATTATCGGTGAGAGCATCAAGCGAATCGGCCGTTTCGTCGGACATAAGGTGATCGGTGATGTGCATCTGGGCGACTGGGGTCTGCAGATGGGGCTTATTATCACAGAGGTAAAGGAGCGCCAGCCGGAGCTCGTCTATTTTGATGAGTCCTATGAGGGAGAATACCCGGAAGAAGCACCGTTTACGATCTCTGAGCTGGAGGAGATCTACCCGACGGCGAGCGGAAAGTCCAAGGTGGACGAAGCGTTTCGTGAGGCAGCGCTGGAGGCGACTGCAAAGCTGCAGAGCGGTGTGCGCGGCTATCGTGCGCTGTGGCAGCAGATTCTGAACGTTTCCATTGCCGACCTGAAAAAGAACTATGGCAATCTGAATGTAGAATTTGATCTCTGGAAAAAGGAGAGCGATGCACAGCCGTACATTCCGGAAATGGTAGAAGAAATGAAGGAAAAGGGCTATGCCTACATGGACCAGGGTGCGTTGATTGTTGATGTGGCGAAGGAGAGCGATACAAAGGAAGTGCCGCCGTGTATCATCCTGAAGTCTGACGGCGCTGCTCTTTATACGACGACAGACCTGGCGACGATCATTGAGCGCCGGAAGCTGTTTGATCCGGATGAGATCATCTATGTGGTGGACAAGCGTCAGGAGATGCATTTCATTCAGGTGTTCCGCTGTGCGAGAAAGACCGGACTGGTCAAAGAGGATACCGGTCTGAAGTTCCTCGGCTTTGGCACAATGAACGGAAAGGATGGCAAGCCGTTTAAGACCCGTGAGGGCGGTGTGATGCGTCTGGAACATCTGATCGCAGATATCAATGAAGAGATGTTCCGTAAGATTACGGAGAACCATGAGGTGGACGAGGCAGAGGCACGCGAGACTGCAAAACTGGTAGGCCTTTCCGCAATCAAATATGGCGATCTTTCCAATCAGGCATCCAAGGATTATGTCTTTGACCTGGATAAATTTACATCGTTCGAGGGCAATACAGGTCCGTACATTCTTTACACAATCGTCCGTATCAAGTCGATCCTGAACAAGTATCGCGCGGGTGGCAATGCGGTAGAAAAGGGACATATTCTGGTACCGGCAGGTGAGAGTGAGAAAGCGCTGATGCTGGCACTGACCGGATTCAACAGTATGATTCAGCAGGCATTTGAGGAGCTGGCTCCGCATAAGATCTGCTCCTTCATCTATGATCTGGCGAATGATTTCAATCATTTTTATCATGAGACAAAAATTCTTTCCGAGGAAGATGCAGACCGCAAGAGAAGCTACATTGAGCTGCTGGATCTGACCCGTGAGGTGCTGGAGACGAGCATTGATCTGCTTGGATTTGCCGCTCCGGAAAGAATGTAATATCTTGAACGACAGATCGCGAAGCGAATGTCCGCTTTACATTTCTTTTAGTGTATCGGGGGTACCAAAAGCGCAGGGGGCTTTACAGTATCGTGATACAAAGAAAGAAGGATCTATATGAAATACATAAAACAGTTTTCGATTATTATTACTGTTTCGTTTTTGGGAGAGGTGTTGCATGCATTGCTTCCGCTTCCGATTCCGGCCAGCATTTATGGTCTGCTTCTGATGCTTGCAGGGCTGTGCTGTCATATTATACCGATGGATGGGGTAAAAGAAACCGGCAAATTTCTTGTAGAAGTCATGCCGCTGATGTTTATTCCTGCAGCGGTCGGCCTGACAGAGTCCTGGGATCGGATCAGTCCGATTTTCTGGCAGCTGATCGTGGTGACTGCAGTATCGACAGTACTTGTGATGGCGGCATCCGGACATGTGACTCAGTTTGTCATCCGGCATGAGAAGCCGTCAGGGAAAAAAGACTGACCGGGAGGATGAGACAGATGAAGGAAATGTTATGTAATTCCGTATTTTTTGGAGTGATGGTGAGCATACTGGCTTATGAGATCGGTATGTTCCTGAAAAAGAAATGGAAGCTGGCAATTTTTAATCCGCTTCTTGTATCAATTGTGGTTGTCATCGTATTTCTTGCGGTATTTCATATTGATTATGAAAGTTATGAAACCGGTGCACATCTTCTGAGCTATCTTCTGACGCCTGCAACAGTTTGCCTGGCGATTCCGCTGTATGAGCAGCTGGAGCTGCTGCACCACAATCTGCGTGCAATACTGGCAGGACTCATTTCGGGTGTGCTGACGAGTCTGGTTTCCGTACTGGCGATGGCTGTGTTGTTCCGTCTGGATCATGATGTCTATGTAACCTTGCTTCCAAAGTCAATTACGACAGCAATCGGAATGGGTGTGTCGGAGGAGCTTGGCGGAATCGTGACGATTACAGTCGCGGTCATCATCGTGACCGGTATTCTCGGAAATGTGATCGGAGAGCATGTATTTCGGATCTGCAAGATCGAGGAGCCGATCGCGAAGGGGATTGCGCTCGGAAGCGCTTCGCATGCAATAGGTACTGCAAAGGCGATGGAGCTTGGTGAGATTGAAGGGGCAATGAGCAGTCTGGCAATTGCAGTGGCAGGATTATTGACGGTAGTAGGAGCATCTGTATTTGCAGGAATTATTTAAAAAAATATCAGGATAAAATTATTTTACAGGAGTATTGCAAAACAACTGCTTAAATTCAGTTGTGGAGTGATGCTCCCTGTTTTTGTTTTATAATTCCTTTTAATATTTTCTCCAATGAAGCCGGACTTGGTACAGGTTCTATCGCTCATGCAGCAGCTTATGTTGACGATCCGGTAGAACAGGGGTATTTCGGAGTGTTTGAAGTGTTTGTAGATACAGTAGTAATTTGTACTTTAACAGCGCTTATCGTTTTAATCGGAGCAGGAGACAGCATTCAATATGGAGTTGCAGCGGGAGCAGAGCTTACCATTAAAGGCTTCACTAATACATATGGCGGCTGGGTATCTGTTGTCACTGCAATTGCAATGTGCTGCTTCGCATTTTCGACGATTCTCGGATGGGGCTTATACGGTACAAGATGTATTGAATTCTTTGTAGGTTCTAAGGTAAATAAAGGATTTATGATCGTATACTCTCTCGTGGCGATTGTTGGAGCCACAATTAATCTTGGACTTCTCTGGAGCGTGGCAGAGACATTTAACGGCATGATGGTAATGCCCATCCCGGCTGTCATCTTGCAGATGGCATCGGGCGTATAAACTGCGGAAAGAGCTCTTTTCCCCGCTGCTCCGGCAACATCCTGGTACACCCTGCCCAGCAAATCCCGGTACGGCTCCCGTTCCATCTCCTCCCCCAGCAGGAGCATGGTGCGCTGGAAGACTCCAATCTTCCGGTCACGGTCTTTCTGGAACATCGCGCGCCCCTTGTACTCCACCTTCCCAGCACTCAGAATACAAAACATAACGTCCACAAACTCCTCGAACACCTGGGAGCAGGACTTCCCGTCCCAGTCCGCTGAGTTCAACTCCCGCCAGAAAGCCTCTCCTTTCCGTTCGTCAGGGGAGGGGAGGTTCTTTTTCCTGCTGCTCATGCTCCCTCCTTTCCATGGACGGAAGCCCTTGTGCTCTCCTCAGAAGCAATCAAACCCATCAGCAACTTCTCCGTTTTTCGGATATAACGCCTGCTTCTGGCAAGCCCTTCCGGGGAAAAGCCCACACGCCCCCGTACGTCAGGAAGCAGCAACGGCTCCATTTCCGCTTCGGAAAGCCCCATGGCTCTCAATTCCTCTTCCCGCTTTCTCCAGTCGCCCTTCGCCCTGTTCAGCGCGGCGTTGACGTCGAGCATGTAATGGTGCATCCGCTTGAGTACGGCAAGCTTGTACTCCAGCTCCCTCCTCTCTTCCCCTCCGGAAGGCTCCAGCCACGCATAAGGCCTGTTATGGTACTTGTTGAAAACCTCGTCGTGCTTTCGCTCCATGTAATCCAGAATCTCCCTGCGTTTTGCTTCCGCAATACGCAGCTTGCGGCTTTCCTTCTCGTGATCCGGTGAGTCGGAAATCACAAAATTCCCGCACCTGGCATTCGCATGGATGTAATCAAGATGCCTCTTTTTCAATCCCTGCCGGAAAACCTCCAGCTCGTACTGAATCCGGGAGGCGTTCTTCCCTACCATCCATTTCTTGATGGAGGCCAGGAAGAATTCCAGATCCTCCACATACGCCCTCCTCAGCCCTTCCCCGAACCGTTCGGGGTTGGAACTGTTGCGGACGAACGCGGAACGCGCCTCCTCCTGGCTGATGTCATCAAGGTACGGAGAATCCGGAGTCTTCCGCTCACCATCCCCGCACGGTTTTTCCAAAACAATATCCTGCATGGTTCATCCTCCGTTAATTGTTCACGTCCACATGGAAAATGTGGAAGCTGGCTCCCTGGATAAACATGAAATCCAGTCCTCCCTCTTCACCTTCCCGGCATCCCTCATAGGCTGCCCCTTCCCCGAAGACTTCCGCCTTCTCCCGCATCCTCCGGTCAAGCTGTTCCTTCATTTCCTGAAAGGAGCCTTCCAACACCAGTTCTTCCCAGCCGAAAAGAACCGTCGCCCCGGCACGTGTCTTCCTTTCCGGCTCGCAGCTCTCCAGCCGTACCGTGGCTACGCAATAGAGATCCCACAGCTTCAACTCCCAGCGCATCGGTGCAGTCCGGGGAAGTTCATTCTTGAAGGCGGCATGGTCCGGCAAAATGGCAGCGATCCTCTTCTCCTCAAGGTCGAACTGGATAAAACATCCTTCGTAACCGGCAATCGGGCGTATGATTTCCGCCAAGCCTATGAGCAAAGCTTCAATCTCCCTTTTGGTTTCCAGAGTCGTGAGCGGATAGGAGACGTACAGGGCATTGGTTTCCCCCACCGTTTCCGGGGAGGGAAAGCCCGTGAAATTCCTCCGTTGCCAAATGCGCCGTTTGCGCATGCGCTCCACATCGGCAACTCCCGATGTTTTGACTCTCTCATCTAGTCTGGCGACAATCGCGCCATGAGGTGTTTGATAATTCATATACTTCTTATACTTAGTTTTTTTAATCAATCCACACAAGGCGTCCAATCTTGTGTGAACAATTCCTTTGTAGTAAAGTTATTTTACCAATTCAAGAAAAATAAAAATGCTCCCTCCACAATATGACACATTGCCTTTCTTCCAGTTGGGAATTTATCAGTTAAAGTACCACCGCTTGTTATACTTGGTAATAAGCGTCCAGGAGCGCCGCGGGCGGGTTCCGGCCCGCCTGCGGTGTCTCTTGACGAAGCGGCCTTCCTTCCGATAAATCAGGACTTCTTGAAAAAGGAACTCATCACGTCCCTGTCCTTCCTGCGCCTTTCCCCCCGTTGCTCTTCGGCCTGTTCAATGAGCCATTTCTCCAGCTCCTCCACAATAAACAGAGGGTGGCATCCCCTTCCGGGGCGGAGTTTTCTACCCGTATAAAAAACCGGGCATCCTTCCTGCATCCAGTAGGAAACCGTTCTTACTCCCACCCCGAATATGTCCGCAATCTCCTTGCGCGTCTTGTATCGTTCCTTGTTCATCGGATTCAATCGTCTTGTTTTTCTGCTCCGGGAGGCTTTCGGAAAACCTTTGCGGCCTTCCTGCCTTCCATGCGGCGCCATTGAATCAGTTTCTCCCGCATCCGGGAACGGTTCGCGGAATGAGGGAAGAGGAGCATTCCAGACAGACATGGAAGCGCTCCCATAAGGTGAAAACAGGGATGATGCAAAACAAAAGCAGCTCAGGGACTCTGCCTGCATGGAAGAGACAGGTACAAGTCTTCATTCGGAACAAAAAGGAGACGATTCCTGTCTTGATTCAAGTCTTGTTCTAATATGATTTTGACTTGAATGAAGTCAGAAATGAAAATAAGGCTTTATCCCTGCCGAGAAATCATACATCATCATGCTATGAATACGGGACTTCAGGAATTGCTCAAGGACATCATCATAGACGGACAGTCAAGGATTCTTGAGCCTGGAAGTCCCCGGGATATGATCATCGAAACACTTCCCCGAAAAGCAAGCATTTGCATGGGGGTAAGGCGTTGCGGCAAGTCCACATTCATGGAAGGTATCATGCAGCAGCTGGCTGAAAGCGGAGTAAGCCGAGAAAACATGGTCTGGATCAATTTTGCCGACGACCGCCTCTCTCCCCTCGCTCTGGAAGGCTTGGGCGGCATCCATGAGGCCTATTACGGGATGTACCCTGAAAAGAGGCACAGGGAGAAGGTATATTTCTTTTTTGACGAAATCCAGATATTTCCCCAGTGGGAGCTTTTCGTGGAGCGTCTGCGGAGGGAAGAAGAATGTGATATATACATTACGGGTTCTTCCGCGCGCATGCTTTCCCGTGAGATCGGAACGGAGATGAGAGGGCGCTCCCTTTCCTGGGAATTGTTTCCTTTTTCCTTCGGCGAATATCTGACCTACCGGGATATTCCCCGTAACCTCAAAGGAGGAAGCACTCAAAAACTGCTGATCCGGAAGGCGTGGACAGACTACCGTGAGACGGGGGGATTTCCGGAGACCTTCAACGCTTCTCCGGCATTGCGCCTCTCCCTGCATCAGGAGTATTTCAACGCCTTGTTGTTCCGCGACGTAGTGGAACGCAACGATGTCAAGCAACCGCGTGTTTTGCGGCAGCTGGCGGGGCGCGTCGTCAACCAGGTGGGTTCCCTCTTTTCCATCAGCAAAACGTGCCGTGATTTCACGTCCGCAGGCATGAAGGTGGGAAGAGAAACCCTCTCCCAATACATGGAGTGGATGCAGGACGCCTATTTCTTTTTTTCCGTTCCCGCCTATGACTCTTCATTCTCGGAACGTGAAAGGATGATGCAGAAGGTGTACTGCGTGGACCATGCCATGGCCGCCTCCCTGGGGGCTCACATTCTCAAAAACAAGGGACAGATGCTGGAGAATATGGTCTTTACGGGGCTGAGGCGGGTGACAAAAGAGATTTATTATTACAAAACAAAACAGGGGTATGAGGTGGATTTCCTGGCTATCCGCCCCGATGGAGGAAAGATGCTGGTGCAGGCTTGCGAGCTGTTGAACGACCAAACGACAAAAGCCCGCGAAGTCCGGGCGCTCGCCGCCGCCATGGAGGAAACGGGCGTGCGCCATGGCTGGATTCTTGCCGACAGCCATCAGGAGGAAATCAAGGTATCCGCCGGAACGATCCATTGCGTGCCTGCTCCTCATTTCTTGATGGAGAGGGAATTACCCTCCGCCTGATCTCCCACTCGCCTCCGGGAAAAGAACCCATCATTTGTTGCCATTGCTTTCGTATGACCGTAACTCAGTACATTGAAAATCTGTATGATCGCTTAAAAGATCATCTTCATGAGGATTATCTGGATCTATATCCCGTTCCCACAACGAGTAGTTTGAGGCTGGGGAGTGTATTCTCCACCTTGCATCACAATTTCCTTGAATCATTCAAACTGATGAACAGCAGGCTTCCAACGGGCGAGACCTGCGGAGCTCATTTTTGGGCCGATGCCAGCCGGGATCTTATTGCTTTGATTGATCAAACCGAGGAGTTGCAGACAACGTTGAAGAGTACTGAACTGGCCTTTTCACTGGAACCTTACTATTTGAATGTCATTGAGCAATGCAAAGATTTTCTGAGTCCCAGCGGGGGGAGTACGATTCCGCCTCAAATGCGGAAAATAGAGTTGTATTACACTCAGCCGATTTTTTTGCTCAAAAACACCATTTCTCTTGGAAGAGGAATGGAGCAGACTGCCTGCGAATTGAAGTTGATAGGGGAAGGGTCCTATGCACAGGTATTTAGATACCGTGACTTGAATTACGACAAATATTTTGTTCTAAAGAGAGCAAAGGCAAATCTCAATGACAAGGAACTTGAGCGTTTCAAGAGGGAGTTTGAACAAATGAAGGGGCTCAATTCTCCGTATGTTGTAGAAGTATATCGGTATGACGATGAGAAAAAAGAATATCTCATGGAGTCCATGGATGATACGTTGTTTCATTACATTCAGAAAAACAATACGAAGCTGCCTGAAGAAAAAAGAAAGAATCTTTGCCGCCAGGTTTTAAGAGCTTTTTCCCATATTCACGCGAAGGGGCTATTACATCGAGACATCAGTCCTACGAATATTCTTATCAAAGAGTACGAGCACCTTGTGGTAGCCAAAGTATCTGATTTTGGCCTGGTTCATTTGCCGGACAGCAATCTCACCACCTGCCATACGGAATTTAAAGGATACTTCAATGACCCCGTCTTGAGACTGGATGGCTTTGATAGCTATGACATTCAGCATGAAACGTATGCTCTAACGCGATTGATTTTCTATATCATGACGGGAAAAACAAATACCGACAGGATTTCGGAGGGAGCCATGAAAGCGTTTTTGCAGAAAGGGCTTCATTCAAACAGGAAGGAACGGTTCCAGAATGTGGGAGAGCTTCAACAAGCTTTGAAAACCCTTTGAATATTAATCCTTCTTTTGTCCTTTTCGTCAGCTCACTTTGGAGAGAGAACTGGCACCGCCATATTTATACCTCTTGATTCGGTTTCATGATAAACAAAACGGTTCCTCTGGCATGATGGGAAAAGAAAAAGAGAAGCCAAACACTCCTTTACTCTTTCTGTTCCTTAATAAGTCCGGTGCTCTTCAGCTCCTTGAGCAAACTGCTGAAACTCCATTCCGTCGTCACTTTCACCTCTTCCGGAGTGTACGCCCCGTCCATTTTGTTAAGTTCCTGCACGGCTCGGAGCTTGTCGGGCATCCGGCATTTTACGCCGAACTCGCTCGTCGTCATCTCCTGGCACAAGTCGGATTCCCCGTCCACCGCATTGGGAGCCGTCGTCACCACCCGGCTCAACCATTCCATCCGGGCGCGCTTGGTCAGCACGGCGTCGCTCTGCGCCTGCTGGCGCAATTCTTCCAGGTACTCCTGCACCTTAACATTTTTTAACAGCCTGCTTGCCTGCACGTCGCAGGAGGCATCCTTCAACTTCTTGTTGGGAAAAGCCTTGCGGTAGGCTTCCCGCTGGCTCATGCCGCTGAAGCAATACCTGGCGAACGCACGCTGTTTTTCCGTTAATCCTCGCTGGGCCATGCCGTTATCAAAGGAACTTGTAAAGTTGGGAAGAATCGTTCTCCTTCACGATGCGGAACCGGTTGATCTCCCCCCAGCCCAGGTGATGCACCAGCTTCTTCACCGTGCCCACCCCTTCCGGCGTAATGTAGAAATGTCGCCGGGTGGAAGGATAATCCGGCCTTGGCGGCTCTTCCCGTACAAAGGTCACGTCCCCCACCTCCGCCAGGTAATTGAGGATGCGCCCGGTGTTGGGCACGCTCAATCCGGTCATTCGGACGATAGGGCCGGAGGTAATCGCCGGGTTTTTGGCAATCGCCGTCAACACCGCCACCTGCGATGCCATCATCCGTTGCTGGGTGAAACAACAGGCCAACTGATGGATCATGCCCACCGGGTCCAGTTCTTCCATGTCTTCATTCTGGTTCATTGTGTGTAGTCTCCTTGTCTTATTTTTTCCAGTTCTTTATCTGTCAATGGTTTTACGTCATGCGCCAGGCGCAGGGCGGTTAATTCCTCGATAAGTTCTTCCGGTCCGCTGCGGAACCTTTCCGCCCGTTGCCTGACGGAGCGTTCCTCCTCCTTCCACCGTCGTTCCGCGGCCTGTTTTCGGGCAAATTCCTTCTCGGCGGGCGTTTTACGTCCCGTACGGCGGAACCACGCCATCGCCTTCTGCACGACCTCCTGAAAAATCGTGAAAAACAACTCACGGTCAGGTGGATAGTCAAACTTGCTGCTCCGCTCGGGTTCGTGGCTCAAATACTCCTTCAGGGCGGTCTTTTCCGTATCGCTCACGGGCCTTCTCAACCCACCAAACGCCCTCAAGGCGGCCTGCCGCTCTCTGGCGTTGAGGCCTCCCACGTCCCAGCCGGGCCGCAGGCTCTGAACCCACCGGACAAATGCGTCAAAATCCGGGGGATCTTTTCTTGCCTCCCATTCCTGAACATCCGGGGGCGGGGGGGCAATCCCTCCCGGAGCCTCCTTCTCCCTAAACGGTGGAATTCTCCCCCCACCTCCTTTATTCCTATTAAATTCTATTTCTCCCTCTGTTTGCGCTTTTCGTTGCGCTTTTAGCGCAACATTTTTCGCACAGCCGTTCCCGTTTTCCGTCACATCCGTTGCGTCCTGCGCCCCATTCCTGTTGCCGTTCTGTTGCTCTTTGTCCGCACGGGATTTTGCCATCCTCCTGGCGGACTCCGCCCTGGCCTTGGCCGTCTCTCCGTTATGGCGGGCAAAATTGAGGAATTGTAAAGCGCCATCCTCTCCCCCGAGCCATCCAACTGACATTAAAGCCTTTGCAAATCCCTTGCAGAAAGTGAGCCGGTCGATGTACGCGCAAGTAATCCCCACGCAATCGCCGCTTACAGTCTGCTGGTCCGCCCATGCCCACAGCCGGATCAACTTGCCCACCACCGTGTCCGGGTCCTTCATTTTGAGCAGGTGCGCCATCGTAACAACCTCCTGTTTATCGGGAAGAATCACCTCAATTTTGATCCACGGCACCGGCATGCTTTTTCCTCGCTTTCCATTCAGATTTCCTTCTCTTTTTCCTCACAATTCCGTGCCGGTTTTTCATGAAAAACCGTTCCGTCCCCTTCCTCGTACCAGAACACCAGTTCCAGCTCCTTCCATCGTTTCATATCCTTGACACGCTCCACTCCTCTCAAGCGCAACACCACGTCATTGATGCCCATGGCGCTGGCCGCCCCGTCCAGGTAGGCCTTGCATCGTGCCACGGCATTGTCATCGTCCGGTGGCTCGCCGTATTTGTAAAACCAGCGGATCAGGTAGCGGTTCGGGCGGAACTTGCGTCCTCCCAGGCATTGCAGGGTCAGGGCCCAGGCCAGGGTCCGGGCCGTCCGCTTCGCCTTCTGTTTTTTCCGGGCGGCCACCTGGAGTCCTTTGGCCGTCTTAGGAACGGAAGCGTTAGCGGAAAGGACTTTCGGCCCATGGGGCAGAACTACGGTCAAATACTCGTTATTCATCGTCGTCCTGCTCCGCGTGAGAGTTCATGTATTCATCCAGGGACTTCTTTGAAATTCGGATAAACGGCCTCCTGCGCGTCGTCTCGGAACCGTTTTGAAAAGGCAGTCTGCTTACCTTGATCGGCTTTCCTTCATCTTTGGCATTCTTCCGGATGCGCTCCAGGGTCTTGCGGGAAATCCCATACACTTCCTCTACATCCTTGGTTGAATACCACTCCCTGCGTTCTGTCGGCTGTAACCTTCTGCTCATCGTTTCATGCTGGTTGTCTTTTCTGGCGGGATGCGGGAATTCACGCATCCCTTGCCCCTCTTCAGAAATGATGTTTCTGGCGTATTTCAAACACGCTCCCTGAAAGATCTTCCGGATCAGGAAACGCGACATGATTCGGATGAAACGTCCGCTGAAAAAAGCGCAATCCTTGTATTTGTCAGGTGGAACAGGTGCCTGTTGCATACTTCTCGCATTATTTTTCCTTGAAGAAGAAACGGTCAATAAAAAATCCAAATTAACAATATAGACTCAAAAAACATTGAGAAATCATTTAGAAATTACTAAATTTCTTTTCCCGTGGATTCTCCAATAACACCCAACGATCTGAAAAACCTGCTCTCCTCCCTCGCCCTCTCCAGAGGGGAACTGGCCGATCTCCTCGGCGTCTCCAAAAGCACGGTGGACGGCTGGTGCTCCAACAAGTCAATCGGGAAAAAGCGCCAGCAGCAACTCCGCGTGCTCATTCTGGAACACCGCCTCGCGGCGGCCTCCGAATCATCAGATCCATCCCTGGAATTCTTTAACGGCTTCAAGCTCGGCCCCTCCTCCTTCACGCCCCGGCAGTGGGAAACCATCCGCCTGGCGGCCAGCATCCGCGACATGACGCCGGGCTCCTTTTTGAAATGGGCCGTGTACTCAGTTTGCAATGACATATGCAGCAACCTGGAAGAAGCGGAAAAATAATGTTTTCCCCATCCCCCTTCATTCCGTAAGCACCTCCCACACTCTCCTCTTCCTGCTACCGTGTCCCCCTGATGGACAAGGTAACACTCTTTGAACAATCCCTGCATATCCTCGGGGACCGGGAATACAAGCGGGAGAGCCCCACGGGCCGCGAATGCGACCTCTGGTTCCCCATCGTCCTGGCGGAAGCCCTCAACTTCGGCTCCTGGTCTTTCGCCACCCTGCGCCGCATCCTCCCTCCCGTCTCCCCCGGCGTCTACCGCCTGCCGGAGGACTGCCTGCGCCCCCTGAAAATCAACCACTCCTCCTTTGAGCTGATCGGGCGGGACATCCTCCTCCACACGACCTACCAGCCGGAGCCGGACAACGGGCTGGAACTTACCTACATCACCAACGCCCTCGGCAAGGCTGAAATCCTGCCGGACTCCCAGCCCCTCTTCCTGCGCGGTTTGTCTCTTCTGCTGGCTGCCCGCATGGCCCCCAAAATCACCGGACAGCCCCAGCTCTCCTTCACGCTGGAGGAGGCGGCCAATTCCGCCCTGGCGGAAGCTCTCCACAAGGACGCCCTCGCCCAGCACTCCAATGACCAGCACCCCCTGGAGCGCATCCTCGGCCTCTCCATCGTCGGATAACCCTTTTCCTTTTTTTCCCATGGGACAAATCATCGGCAACGCCCTTTCCTCCGGCAACTACAGGACCATGGCTTCCGTGGCCCGCTCCCAGGGCCGCGCCCAGCAGGCCGCCTACAATCTCAAGGCCAACAACCTGGAGGAGGAAGCCCGGGCGGACTCCCGCCTGGCCTCCCTCAACATGTCCCGCATGAGGGAAAATCAGGCTTCCAACCAGGCATCGGCCCGTGCCCGGCAAGCCTCCTCCGGCTTCGCGGCGGAAGGTTCCTCCATGCAGAACGAACTCGCCCTGGCGGATGTCTTTGAAAAATCCATTGCGGACATGGCCCTCTCCAACGCTCTCTCCGATTCCGGTAAACGCACCGCAGCCATGGCCTCCCGCCAGCAGGGACGCCTCTCCATGATGCAGGCGGACGCCCAGGCCGGGCAATACAACCGTCTGGCGAAATCCGCCCGGAACGCCGCATGGATTCAGGGGGCTTCCCCCCTCCTTTCCGCCGCCGGAGGCATCGCGGCCACTCCGGAAGAAACGGCAGCCCCCACCGCCACGGCGGGAACAAGCGGGAAGGCGACGGCTGGAGGCGGAGCTTCGGCAGGGGCGGCCACGGCTGGCACCACGCTCCCCTCCTGGCTCACAGGCGCCCTCTCCTCGGGCCAGTCCGCCTATGACCTTTCCGGGAACTTCCTCCAATGGTCTCCGGGCACCATCTCCTCCAGCAGGGCATCTTCCACCAACGCGGGCAGCGCCCTGAACGATCTTCTCGTGGCCCTCCTCGGCCAGTCCGCCTCTCCTTCCAGCACCACACCTCCCCGCCGCCAATGACCGACAACCGCACCACCCTGGCCTACGAGTACCTGGAGCAAATCGCCCCCGGTTCCTACGCCTCCCTCATCCGCTACACCCTGGAACACGACGGGATCATCCACGCCGCTCCGGACTGCTTCTGCCTGGCCGTTCCGGATGAGGAATCCCCCCGTACCGTCCACATCATCTTCCAGTGTTCCCGCCTCTCCGCCCTCTGGCGCCTGGCCCGCATGTACCGCCCTCAGTTCACCCACGTCCGCTTCCGCCGAGACTTCAAAAACAACTACGGGGAACACTGCTTTCCCATCGACCGCTTCCTTGCCAAATCCTCCCTCGCCCGGAGGCTTTCCTGACAGCCCCTTTCACTTTTCCCCCTCTCCCCCGCATGGACTCTCCCCTCTACCAGGCGCGCGCGCCAGCCTTTCCCAGCCCCAGCCCGTTCCCGTGCCCACCCTTGCCGGGGAGGCGTCCCGGCAGGCCATTCAGCGCGGAGCACAAGCTCTGGACGCAGCCATCGGCAAATTCGAGGCCATCCAGGACTTCGGGGAAGACCAGCGCATTGAGGGACTGATCCATCAGACAACCTCTGACTTCGATGAAGAATTCACCCGTCGCGCCTCCCTGGCGCCGGAAAGGGAAGAAGCCCTGTACGATGAAAACGGCCGC
>OLQK01001635.1_pt1 | contig 14201 bp, 15 predicted proteins | sample 1672501 | NCBI WGS metagenome assembly OLQK01 (sample SAMEA3136693, study PRJEB25190) | human gut metagenome | biome: human gut; feature: human-associated habitat; material: faeces | place: Austria | collected 2013 | reverse complement strand
AAATCCGAGTAACTGCAGAAACCAAGAAAGAATTAAAAACTATTGTTGAAAAATCTAATTGTAAATCATCATCAGAATATCTCACCCGAGTAATTAAAGATACTTATAAAAATCAGGACTCTTCTATACCATTAACAGAATCAAGTCATGAATCTCATGTACAGTCAGCCCTTATGCTGAATCATATTTTAAATCTCATAAATGGTCATCCAGACAGTACACCAAAATTAAAAGATGCGATCACCAAGGAGGTACAATCAGATGCCTTCCATTAGATTACAAATCATCAACGGCACATATGATAATAATTCTGCCTATGCAAATGTGCTTACTTATATCAGTAAAAAACATCTGACTGGTGGTTACGGTTATTATCCATTAGATATTAACAGTGTTATCTTTGATTTTGAACAATCTAAATATTGTTCAAAATTTGAATCCCCTCGTAATCTCTGGCATTTTATTCTTACATTCAGTCCAGAATATAATCATCATCCTGATTACTTCTTTATGGAACTTGCGAATCAGATTGCTTTTATATTCTGTAGGGATTACCAAGTTTACTACGGTCTTGATAAAGATACCGATAACCCTCATATACATTTTGCTGTCAATGCATACAGTTATCATCCTGATGCAGAACTTCTGTCTGATCTGAAAATGGAACATATCTCTCATTATATTCTCTCAGAACTACAACGTATTTTTCCCAATATCAATGTACGCTTAGCTTACACCAAGGAGGCTTGATAATCATGTTTGAAGAATTTGATGACATACTCACAATTGCAGAAGTAGCCGATGCCTTAAAAATCGGTACTTCATATGCATATCGCATTGTTAAATCTGGAAAATTGAAAGCCTATAAGGATGGAAAAGACTGGAAAATTCCTAAAGAATGGTTGATTCAATATATTGCATCTAAAAAATAATCCTCTGTCATTCTAATTCATACTTACAGATTTATGATCTTTTCCATCTATTGCATTGAAATATCCCAATCATTTTATTAAACTGTAAATATAAACATATCTACTCAATAATCTAAAAATCAACGATATAAGTGAGGATAAAATGACAAAAATAAGTAGTTTAGAAGAATACATATCCATTATTAAAGAATTATATAGAATGGAAGGTTCTGTAGGAGTATATAAAATATATTATAGAGGACAAAATAACAGTAACTACAATTTACTCCCATCATTAAGCCATAAAATCAAAGAGATTGATGATGAAGATTCTAACTACATTGCATTTGAACAATCTATTATTGAAAGAGCTAAATTAGAATATCCAGAAATATTTAAAGATACTAATTCAATTGACGAATTGGCTCTAATGCAACACTACGGATTACCCACTCGATTAATGGATGTAACCGAAAATCCTCTAGTTGCTTTATACTTTGCGTGTCAAAAAAATGAAGAAAATTCTGGAGAAGTATTCATATTCAACACAGGTGTCCATGCACAAATATACACAAGTTATGACGAAGAACTCTTAAAAGAGAAAAATGAAATAGCTTTTATAAGAGCTAAAAATTTTAGCAGCCGTCAGCGAGCTCAACAAGGCTTATTTATGTGGTTTCCTGACAACAAACTTAAAGGAATTGAAAAGAATGTAGATATCAATCCTGTAATTAGTAAAATTATAACTATCCCTGCTGAACATAAAGCAAATTTGTTGAAAGAACTTAAAATGGTAGGAATATCTCCAAAAAGTCTATTTCCTGACAATATCGATTTTTGTTGTATGGAATTAGTTAAAGATATTACAAAAAATGCCTTTTCAGCATAACTTATACATATATTATTTAATCGAAAGAGCGGAGTAACTTCTGCTCTTTCTCATTTTAGAATTATCACAAATATCTCCCGTATTCAATGGCAAGGGCAATTGCCAGCGTAATACGCTCCATTGACTACAGTATCTATTTGTAATTGTATATAGTCAAGCAGTCAATGGATATGACTGCTATCACAATAACGTGATTATAAGTAGTATCACTTCAATATAATTTATCGTTTTAACCCCAAAATCTCTACCCAGCTTTTACCCACTTTTCAATCTTCTAAGATACCGTCAGACATTTTTTAATCTACGTCAATCGCCCATTTTACGCGGTCTCAGAGACACTTAAACTAAGATAAAATATACCGATTTAGCTCTCATTCCTTTAGTAACTTTTTAAAAAACGAAACCCGTTAGCCCTATGGTTAGCGGGTTTTCGCTGTTTTAATGTATCCTAATTTTCTATAATCTCTTCCGCTCGTTTCAGTGCCGCCGATATGTTCGGACAGAAATTCTCTTCACCCACGAGTTCTACAAAGCCTGTTTTCTGCATTACTTTCATTGGCTGCTCATTTACATGTGAGAACACCACTGTAATTCCCTTCGATTCACATACGCAGATCAGATCCTGCAACGCATTCATTGCCGTACTGTCAATTGCCGGAACACTTCTCATACGAAGTACCAAACAAGTAGTAAAATCTTTTACCACGATATGCTCAATTGCATCAGCCGCACCGAAGAATAATGGTCCCGTAATCTCATAAACACGGATCTGTAGCGGAAGTTTTCGAAGCTGTTCATCCACATCCTGCGTGTCATCATCTACATATGTCCAGCTTTCGGCATGCGTTTCTTCGCTCATTCGTTTGATAAACAGCAGACATGCAAGCACCATACCAATCTCAATCGCAACTACCAGATCAAAAATCACAGTCAATACAAACGTACTGATCAATACGATAATATCACTCTTCGGAGCTGTCTTGATCAGATGGACAAATGTTCGCCACTGACACATATTATAGGCAACAATAAAAAGAATTGCTGCAATCGTCGGCATCGGAATCATTCCCGCAAATGGCATCAGCACCACCAGTACAATGACCAGTGTAATTGAATGTACCATTCCGGCAATCGGTGTTCGCCCACCGTTTTTGATATTCGCTGCTGTTCTTGCAATTGCTCCCGTAGCCGGAATTCCGCCAAATAATGCAGATGCGATATTACCGGCTCCCTGTGCCACAAGCTCCATATCAGAATGATGCTTTCCATTAATCATTCCATCCGCTACTACACAGGACAAAAGCGATTCAATCGCCGCAAGAACCGCTATCGTAAATGCATTTGGCAGCGCATTCTGTACAATCTGCAGGTTTACTGCCGGTAGATGGAATGATGGCAGTGCATTACTGATCGTATAAAGATTACCGATTGTCGCCACCTGAAGCGGCAGACATTTTACCATTAAGATTCCTGCAATAACCGCTAAAAGCGATCCCGGAATTTTCTTAAATATCATCGGTGAAATGATTAGAATGACCAGACTCACTACTCCTACAATTACCGCATCTGTATTAATTGTTGCGATATTTTCTACAAATGCTTTCAGCTTCTCGGTAGTCTCAATCGGCTTTACGCCATCCGGATAAACAACACCAAAGAAATCTTTCAACTGACCGATAACAATCGTAACAGCAATTCCCGAAGTAAATCCTGTCGTGATTGTATATGGAATAAATTTAATCAAACTTCCAAAATGACAGATTCCCATCAGAATCAGAAAAACACCTGCCAGAATGGTGGATATCACAAGTCCGTCTAATCCATCTTTCGCTACAATACCTGCAACAATCGTTGCGAATGCAGCCGTCGGTCCTGCAATCTGCACACTGCTTCCGCCAAGTACGGAAATAACAAATCCCGCTACGATAGCAGTAAAAATTCCGGCCTCCGGTCCTACTCCGGATGCAAGTGCCAACGCAATAGACAACGGAAGTGCAATGATTGCAACGATGATTCCCGCCGTCACATCTTTTACAAACTGACCCCGGTCATATGTTTTCAGCGAAGTCAGCAACATTGGTTTCAATGAATTCATTTGTAAGTGTTTCCTCTCTTTTTCTCATACTTTTAAACTACAACAACCTTCGAAGTATAACATAGGATGAAACTAAAATGAATCATGTTCTCCTTTATATACAATTTTTCTTATTTTTCTTTCTCCGATCCAACGTTTCTAACAAACCACTGTACTTATCCGTCAGTACGATCATCCACCCTTCTCTTGTCCTTGGCACACTCCTGAGTGTCACCGGCCACATATGATTTCGGATCACATCTCGCTCCACACGGTTCAGACGGAATATCTTTCCTGCATTCTTATATGCCTTCTCAGCATGGGTAAATCCATGCAATCGCTCACCGGTCTCTCTGGCATGCGTATGCCAGTCATATAAGAACAGATCATGCAGCATCCCGGCTCTTGCCGCCGATTTTGCATCCAGATGCAATTTCTTGCAGATAATATAATTAAAATATGCTACCCGCATACAATGCTTATAGCAAGAGGTATCGCCATGATGCGGATACTTCTTCATCCGAAGTACAACCGGATGCTCTGCCACATCCTGGATTGTTCGATAGAACTCTCTAAACTCTTTTTGATCCATCTTTATCCACTCCCCCTGGATCATTTAATCAGTATTATCTCTAATACTTTTTCTAATATTTGATCTGAAATCCTTTTTCATCTTCCCGAATCGGTATCTCCTCACTGTCCATCCATTCAATCCGGATAAAATGATCAGTATTCAGCCTCACAAGCAGTTTGTTGATCATTCCCTCGCTTCCCTGCACTTCAATAGTAACTGTGCCATCATACTCATTCTTCGCCCATCCGGTAAGACCAAGAGATCCTGCTGCCAGCCTGGCCGTATAGCGGAACCCTACGCCCTGTACCCTTCCGTGAAATGTGATTCTTTTTCGTATTTCTCCCATCAGTACCCCTTTTCTTTTTTACTGTATACTTATCATCATTTGCAGTCGATTTAATAACGGTTATGCACATCTTCTGCAAAACACATCATGTCTTTGACTTCGATCACAGTACCATCATCCAACACTGCTTTACCATTCATGCGTCCAAATACCTGATGCTGATCCGATTCTATAATCAGTGCATTTGTCCTCGCCGCACGATCAAGAACCGGTTCAAAATCCATCTTGAATCTACCATCACTGGATGTAAACTTCCACGGTTTCATATAATCTCCATCCGGAATATGGAATGTTACATCGTCCAGTTTGTGACTTTTTCCATCATAAAAAAGCATATTTTCCGATGCTGCTGTAGTGTCTCCAAATCCATATCCGATATTAAAACCAAATGGCTTTCCATCTATCATCTGATTGCCGGAACCCCAGTACCAGCGATTATTATAAGTCCATACACCGCGTCCCCAATCCAAAGTTCCAAAATCAGTACTCGGATCAAATCGATATATTTTTCCATCATATTCCATCTTACCTTTTGCCGGCATACAGTTGATCTTCTGATTATAATAAAATGCTGTTTTCTTTTCCTTCCATGGTGTTGCAATTACCATTGTATCCATCTTAGGCTGAACTAGCGTAATATCACAACGGAAGGTCTTACCCTGATAGAAATTATCGAATTTACATCGGATACGTCTCTGTCCTTCTTCCAGCGTATATTCCATATGCAAACGCTTGTCCCGATAGACTATGTCGCCCTGCCTGGAATCCGAAGGCATCTGCATTTTCCCCATTGGAAATGCATTGAGAATCGTCTCTGTATGTTCCCATCCTTCTTTAAAATTCAGCAAAGACACGGACTGCAGACCAATATATCCGTCATCTGACAAGGTAAATGCACCCGCAAAGTCTTCATTTAGTACCAGATAATAATCCCATTCCTTGATCCTCATACGGGGAGCTTTGATCTGTTTACGGTCATATATCTGCACCAGACTTTTTGACCAGCCAGGCTCTCTAAGCGATCCATCTTCCTTAAGTAACGGCTGCTTTGTAACCACTTCATGGTTTCTCATCTAACTCACCCTTTCCAATTTATATCATCATGTTATTCATCAATAACATGTCCCAGCGCAATATGTTCTTCCACAATTTGCTTCATCCATTCCCAGACTTCTGGAGACGTCTCTTTAATTTTTTCGTTTCTTTTATAAATCTGAGATTTCTTTACATGATGCTCTGTCCAACTCTTCCCATTGCTCTCATGATTCAAAAGCAGAGGCTGGAAATTATCAAGCAAATGCGCAAACTTGGCATCATCACTTTCATATGCTTCAAACTCATCCCACAGTTCTCTGAAATAACCACCCTGATCTTCCGGAAGCATACCAAAGATCCGGTCCGCTGCTGCCACTTCTCTCGCACGTTTAGTCTTTGCGCCCTCTGCATCGTATGCATACGTATCACCCGCATCGATTTCTACCAGATCATGGATCAGTACCATGATCATAACTTTCATCACATCCACATCCTCTGCCACATATTCTTTCAGAAGAAATGCAGCAATTGCCAGATGCCAGGAATGCTCTGCATCATTCTCCTTTCTCTTTCCATCTGCAAGATATGTCTGTCGGAAGATATTTTTCACTTTATCAATCTCCATTAAAAAAGCAATCTGTTGTTTCATTCTGTCCATTTTGGACACCCTCTTTCTGTATTTTCCCATATTTTATACAGGTTCTTATACTGCAGATTGTACCCTTTTCAAACGGTTGGTGCAACCCATTCTGCCGGATAAAATTACGACGCGGTCTGCGAACTTTTCTTCTTCATTTCTCTTAAAACATCCCGGCAAGCACCACACTGGCTGCAATTCCGGCAAATGTAGCAATCAATGCTCCCGGTAGTGTATACCTGCTTTTTCTTACTTTTGCAATCATAAAATACACGCTCATCGTATAAAATATCGTCTCCGTACACGCCATACTGATGGATGCAATAAGTCCAATTCTTGAATCTGTTCCATACTCTTTATACAAATCCAGTAACAGACCTGTTGCCGCTGATGATGAGAACATCTTCACCACCGTAAGCGGTACTAATTCCCCAGGAAATCCAATATGATCCGTCATACTTCCAATCCACATACCTATCGCTTCCAGAAGTCCTGACGCCCTCAGAATGCCTACCGCTATCATCAGAGCCAGCATTGTCGGCATGATTTTTATTACGGTCTGAAATCCGCTGTTTGCACCCTTAATAAAGCTTTCATATACATCCACATGTTGGGTCACTCCATAGCACACAATTCCCAGAATAATAACCGGAATAATCATATCTGAACAAAATAAAAAAAGTCTCATATTACCGCTTCCTGTCCATAATTTTAAAATAAACAATCCCCGCCAAAGTACTGATACTGGTAGCAATAATCCCCGCCCCTACAATTGATGCCGGATTCACACTTCCATACTGGCTTCTATATGCAATTACATTTACCGGTATCAACTGAAGTGATGAAATATTTAAGATCAGGAAGTTACACATTTCATTACTTGCAATGCCTTTCAGGCTCCTTCTGCTCTCTTCTAGCTTCGCCAGTTCCTCCATTGCCTGAAGTCCCGCCGGTGTAGCTGCCCATCCAAGTCCCAGTATATTGGCAATAATATTAGTCGTAATATGTTTATTGGCCGGATGATTTTTCGGTAACTGCGGGAACAGAAAATGTATCACCGGTTGCATTTTCCCGGACATTTTTTCTACCAGTCCGGCGTCTTCTGCAATCTGCATCAGTCCACACCAAAAGGCCATTACTCCAAGCATCGTGATGCATAGAGTAACAGCCTCCTTTGATGAATCAAGTGCAGCATTGGAAATATCAGATACATTTCCGGTAACCACACTGTACAATATTCCGGCTATAATCATGCCCGACCATAATATATTCAGCATCTCATCACCAGTTTTGTTCATTGCTTCATATATATGTCCGTCAAAGCAGATTATAACTATTCTCTTCAACTTTATTCAAAATAGTCATAAATTCATCACCGGTTATGGTCTCTTTTTCATACAGAAACTGTGCAAGTTCATCCAGTTTTTTCCGATTCTCTGTTAGAATATCCTTTGCCTTTTCATGCTCTTTTTTAACCAGTTCTACAACCATCCGGTCAATCTCTTTCTGGGTATCGGCAGAACATGCAAGAGACGCATCTCCGCCCAGATATTGGTTGTTAACAGTCTCCATAGCAACCATATCAAAGTCTTCACTCATTCCGTATCTCGTAATCATCGCCCTGGCAAGTTTGGTTGCCTGCTCTATATCATTGGATGCTCCTGTGGTAATCTGTCCGAAAATAATTTCTTCAGCTGCACGTCCTCCGGTAAATGTAGCAATCTTATTCTCAATCTCTTCTTTTGTCATCAGATATTTATCGCCCTGTTCCACCTGCATCGTATATCCAAGTGCGCCGGATGTCCTTGGAATAATTGTAATCTTCTGCACCGGAGCAGAATTTGTCTGCTTTGCTGCTACCAATGCATGACCAATTTCATGATAAGCAACTACCAGCTTTTCTTTGGTAGAAAGTACCGCATTCTTTTTCTGATATCCGGCAATAACTACTTCTATACTTTCTTCCAGATCTGCTTCTGTTACAAATTTTCGATTATTTCTTACTGCACGCAGAGCAGCCTCATTTACAATATTTGCAAGCTCTGCGCCGGAAGCTCCAGCTGCCATTCTGGCAATTGTATGAAAATCCACATCCTCCGCAATTTTAATTTTCTTGGCATGTACTTTAAGAATTTCTTCTCTTCCCTTCAGATCCGGCAGTTCTACCGGCACTCTCCGGTCAAATCTTCCTGGCCTTGTAAGTGCCGGGTCAAGAGATTCCGGACGGTTCGTTGCTGCGAGGATAATGACTCCGTTATTTCCTTCAAAGCCATCCATCTCTGTAAGAAGCTGATTCAATGTCTGCTCCCTCTCATCATTGCCGCCAATCTGTCCATCTCTCTTTTTACCAATCGCATCAATCTCATCGATAAATACGATACAAGGAGCCTTTTCTTTTGCCTGGCTGAACAAGTCTCTCACTTTAGATGCACCCATTCCGACAAACATCTCTACAAATTCGGATCCTGACATAGAAAAAAATGGTACATTCGCTTCACCGGCAACAGCTTTTGCTAACATTGTTTTACCGGTTCCCGGAGGACCTACAAGGAGAACTCCTTTTGGCATAGATGCTCCAACTTCTGAATATTTCTTCGGATCATGCAGATAATCGACGATCTCAGCCAGACTTTCCTTCGCCTCATCTTCACCTGCTACATCACTGAAATGAATGCCTTCCGTAGACGGTACATAAATCTTTGCATTACTTTTACCCATACCAAATGCCATAGCATTTTTACCGCCCATCTGTTTTTGAATCTTTCTGCTAAAATACTGTCCCAATGCGATAAATATTACTAACGGTAATAATCCTGTTACCAGAAAATTAGTCATTGGTGACATTGTCTGCTCAATATTTTTCTCAAATTTTGCTCCTGATTTGTATAACCTTTCGGTAAGTCCCGGATCGTTCATCGTACCCGTCTTATATATTTTTTTCGTATCCTTGTCCGTAAATATAATCTGGGAATCTTCTACCTCTACCGCTTCGATACTCTTATCCTCGATCATAGCCATGAATTTGCCATAATCGACTTCTGTCACCTGATGTTTCTGTATGATTGGTGTCACAAACAGATTAAACAACACTATGACTACTAATACAATTCCATAATAATATATCAACGGCTTCTTTGGTGATTTTACTTCTTTCATATTATTCTATGCCTCCTTTTCTTCCAAACGCAACTGCGCATCATTTGCTTTCATCACGGAAAGTAACGCATAATCTGACGTCTGCATTGCAAAATCCATCATATATTCTGCCAGAAGTGCTGCTTTCTCAGCATCAAATTCATCCAATGAGCTGGCTTCTGACATTCTCTTCAAGTCCTTCTTAAGATCTCTGATAATGTTCTCTACTTCCTCATATGCCATTCCTATACGAAATGCTACTTCTGATTTACTGTAATGAAGTTTCTGCTTTAACTGTTGATCTTCTTCTAATATAACTCTATTCAGAGAATCTAACTGCTCCTTCAACTCGTTCTGATCAGCATTTTTATAGCAAACCATATAATGATGAAATTGATCTACTTTATCTTCTAATTCTTTTAGCTTTACCGGATTGATAACATCATTCATACATTTCTCCCCTTCTTTCTATTACACATCTTAATAATTTCTCTTTTCCATTTCAATTACCACTATTTTTCCCTTGTATAGACAAAACCGCCAAAGTGTAAAACACTCTGGCGGTCTCTGATAAATATCAATTCATTATTTTATATTAAATATACGATTATGGAATAATTTTACCTCCCATAAGCAGATTAATTTCATGTACAATATGATCAAGATTCTCTGAATCCTCGTCTGTCCAGTTTCTCAATATTCCGGTTATAGCTTCACAGTGATATCTTACTACAAGCTTCAGATCCCGATAAGAACAGTCTTGATACAGGTTCTTTTTTTCCACAATTCTCATAGACAGATGATAAATATGATCCCGGAGCATTTTTTCTAATTCCTGTCCATAATTCGTTTGCATGGTCTTATCCATATACGGCTTGCTTTCGAGAGCTATAAGGAAACACCTCTTTAATACTTTTTCTTCATCCTCCTGTTCAAATATCTCCTTTTCTAACTGAGAGGATGCCTGATCCAGTATCCATTTAAGTAAATCCGGGATATCCTCAAAATGGTAATAAAATGCCTGTCTGGTAATCTTACATTTATCCACAATTGCTTTAACCGTCAGTTTCTTTACTTGATCTTCAAATAACAGTTCTCTAGACGCTTCCGCAATCTGCTTCTTCATATCCTTTTCCATGGCATCCTCTGTCCTTTCTTTTCCGTCAATTATTATATAAGGATAGCATATAGGATACCGTTTTCGCAACTTTAACACTCTTATATTTTTTCTACATCTACATCTCTCTTTTTAAGTAATAAATATATCACCTCCCGAAAAAGTGCATAACTCACAGAAGCAATCGGAATAAATATTAACATTCCAATTATACCCATTAATCGTCCTCCAGTCGTTACAGCAACCAGTACCCATATAGAAGGTAATCCGACCGAATTACCTACTACCTTCGGATAAATCAAGTTTCCTTCAATCTGCTGTAAAACCAGAAAAATGATTAAAAACAAAAGCACTTTTGACGGACTCTCAATAAATATCAATATCATCCCTATTGCACATCCTGCAAATGCACCAAATACCGGAACTAATGCTGTGACTGCTATTACTGCACTGATCAATAACGCATACGGCATTTGAAATACTAACAGTGCGACTCCAAACATGCAGCCAAGTATCAATGCCTCCATACATTGTCCAGTAAGGAATCCTGCAAATGTATGCCCACTCAGCTCCAGAACTTCAATCACAGCATCTGCTTTTCCTTCCGGAATCAATGCATACAGTACCTTTTTTCCTTGTATAGACAGTCTTTCTCTCTGCCATAAGATATAACATCCGAACACAAATGCAATAAAAAATGTTGTAATGCCTTGAGCAATTCTATGAATCACCTCTGCCGCTGATCCAATTATCTGACCTGTTCTATCGCCAAGCACCTCGATTCCAATCTTAGTCAGTCTATTCCAATTAAATTCCATTTTGTCAATATAACGTAATATTTCCTCATTTCCATCAAAAAAAGCTTTGCTCTTATTCTCCACTCCACTCAAGAAAAACCGCATACTATCTTCCAAATGCAATATTGCACTTCCCAATTCCGGTAACAGAAGAAGTAAAAATATATTAATAGCAACCAACACACATGTAATCACAATCACTATACTAATGAATCTTGCAGATTTTTCTATCCATTTTCTTTTCTTCTTTAATAATTTTTTCTCTATGTAACTTACAGGAATGCCTATTATAAATGCAATCGCTCCCCCTATAAGAAATGGCGTGATTACATCAAGTATCCAATGAATACTCTGAAATACGACTTCATATTTCCATATACATAAGAATATTATCGCTGTAAATACAATTAACTTTTTAATTTCCCGGACAATATCCTTTTCCAAATTCATAAAATCCTCCAAAAAATATCGGCAAGAGTAACTATTACATAACAGTTATATTCTTGCCGATATCATTCTTAATTATTCTTCATTATCTTCAGATTTCATAGAATTTTTGCTGGAGCTGGATTTTTCATCTGTTGAGTTGTCGTCAGATTTCTTTTTATTTGAACTATCTTTACTGTCGTCCTTATCTGAACTTTCTTCTCTTTCTCTGAAAGCACTCAGCACAGATTCTTTAATACAATTAGCATATGCTTCTGCTCCTGTCGGAACTAAATGCATATCATCCGGTTCAAAATATTCAGGATGATCAAGACTTGCTGTATACCAGTCTATCAAATATGTATTATCATTATTTTCTACAAAATCTCTTATTTCCTGATTATTTTCACTCTCATAATCTTCGGTAGGAGCATGTATCGTAGTCAGGAAAAGTGGTTTATCACCAGCTTTTTCTCTCATTGTCGCAAGTGTATCATACATTGGACCATTTGTACCTAATGCAAAGATTACTCCATCTCCATCCCAGCCATTGCTATCAACATAATACTGATATACATCACATCCTGTCAATGTAGACCTTCCTATTTGAGTATCACTGATACTGTTCGGAAGTACTTTATAATAGTAATCAACAACATCTACATTAATAGAATCACCAATTAAGAGAATATTCAAACTGTCAAGCAATTCCTCATCCGTCATCTCACTCTTTGAATCTTCTGTATCTTTATCTTTTGATGTCTTCTTCTGTTCCTCCAGTTTCTGCTTGGTTAATTCATTAACTTCATTTGCCTTCTTCTCTCTTTCGGCCACGGCATCAAGAGTCGACTTCTTTGGTACAAATATCATACACAAGATTAAAGCTGCACCAACTACCGTAGCCAATGACATTACTTTCATACTTCTTCTTGCGACCTGTATCTGTCTTTTACGTTCTCTTTTATTAGTCGGCTTACTATTGATAATATTAATATATTCACCGATAATTCCATGACGGATAGGTGTCTCAATAAACCGATAAGATATTTCTGCCAAAACAACACTCAGCACAATCTCAATCAGCATAATCCACCAGGCAGACTTCTTACCGCCGCTGATCAAAATAATAATTGGATAATGCCACAAGTATATACTATAAGAACGATCTCCTATCCATTTCAATGCATTATGACCAAGAATCTTGTTTAGCATACTTTTGCTCACAGTTACTGCATACACAACAAATGCTGTAAGTAAAGATACAATTGCCTGACCTCCATAATATAAGAAGCTGCTGTAGGAACTAATAAATATCATCATACATGTAAGAATAACCAATGATATGCTTCCTATTAATGCCCATATCTTTCTTGGTAGTCTTACTTTAATAATGCGATATTCCAGCTGAATAGCAGCTAATGCTCCAATCAGAAGTGCAAATGCTCTTGTATCTGTTCCATAGTAAACCCGGCTAGGATCTCCATTCGGATTATACAATACAGCCATCAAAATCATTGACACAACCGCTAATAGCGCTGATAAACTAGCAAATACTTTACCTCTCTTTTTTCTTTTTCTAAACACTCTGGAGAGTAGCAAAAGTAATATAGGATAAATCAAATAAAACTGTGTCTCTATTGCAAGTGACCAACAATGTGTAAATGGAGACGGTGCTCCTGCTGCTTCAAAATAAGATACTTTATTAAATATCTGCCACCAGTTATTAAATCCAAGAACAGAAGCAATAAAATCTTTACATCCTTTTGTAAAAACGACTCTGTTAACTACTGCACTTACGAATATAATTACTACTGACATTGACAAAACTGCCGGAATTAGTCTACGGATTCTTCTAACCCAGAAATTCTTCAAATCAATTGTATGTGTTTCCTCAATCTCTGTAATTAATATTCTCGTTATCAAAAAACCTGACAGTACAAAAAAAACAGTCACTCCTAATAAACCGCTCTTGGCAATTGGAAGTTTTAAATGATATGCCAATACCATAACTACAGCTAATGCACGTAATCCATCTAACCCTTTGATATATTTAGTTTTATTTCCCATTCCTTGTTCCTCTTTAGTATTTTATAATGCTTTTAACTCTTATTTTTTATTATAACACACTTCATAGCCTATAACATATAACATATAGAAAAGGCGTAAACCCTATCGAATATAGCAGTCTACGCCTCTCTCATCCCTCATGAGCGTGCGGGGATTCGAACCCCGGACAACTTGATTAAAAGTCAAGTGCTCT
>OLQK01001625.1_pt1 | contig 14292 bp, 8 predicted proteins | sample 1672501 | NCBI WGS metagenome assembly OLQK01 (sample SAMEA3136693, study PRJEB25190) | human gut metagenome | biome: human gut; feature: human-associated habitat; material: faeces | place: Austria | collected 2013 | reverse complement strand
TTGTTGAAAATCCATCGCCGGTTCCGGTAGAGACAATAGAGTGGTAATAAATTAGAGGGGACACATGGGTACAAAAGCAACAAGAAAAGATTTTTATATGGAAATCCGAAAGAGTCTGGGCAGATTTCTGTCGATTCTTTTTATTGTTGCGCTAGGGGTTGCTTTTTTCTCCGGAATTCGTGCCTCCGAACCGTCCATGCGCATTACGGGAGATCGTTATTTTGATCAAGAAGAATTGATGGATATACAGGCGCTTAGTACCTTTGGAATCACAGACGATGATATAGATGCCATAGAAGCAGTAGAAGGTGTTGAAAGGGTGGAAGGAGCATACAGTGCGGACATGCTCTGTGAAACGAAGAAGAAGCAATATGTATTTCATGTGATGTCACTTCCTGAAAATATGAATCATGTGACCGTATCGGAAGGACGTCTGCCGAAGAAAATAGGAGAGTGTCTGGTAGATGATGATATGGGCTATAAGGTGGGCGATACGATCACCCTAAAAAGTGGGACAGATGATCCAATATCAGATACCTTAAAACAGGAGAAATATAAGGTTGTAGGAATTGGAAACAGCCCATGCTACATTTCCTTTGGACGAGGTTCAACCACCATTGGAAGCGGAAGTGTCAGCGGATTTTTGCTTGTTCCGGCGAAGACCTTCGCACTGGATGTATTTACGGAGGCATACGTACAGGTAGAAGGGGCGGAAAACTTAATTGCTTATACCGAGGAATATGATAAGAAAATCGAAACCGTTCTGGATCGCATTGAGGAGATTACCGGAGAGAGGGGACGAATCCGCAAACAGGAGATTGTGGATGATGCGCAGGCTGAAATTGATGATGCAAAAGCAGAGTTAGAAGAAGGGAAGCTTAAAGCTCAGGAAGAGCTGGATGATGCGAAAGCACAGATTGATGATGGTGAAGCTAAACTTACAGAAGCAAAACAGCAGATTGCAGACGGGAAAAGTCAAATATCGTCAGCTAAGACAACGTTAAATTCCAAAGATGATGAGCTTACAGAAGCGAAAACTAAATATAGCAGCGGACTGAAAAAATGGCAGGAGGGAACAGAAGCTTACGAGGCAGGGCTTGCTCAGTTTGAGGCGGCAAAACCGGAAGCATTGGAAGAAATTGCGAAAGGGGAGGCGGGGCTTGAAGCGTATCGCAAGCAATTAGACGAGGCAAAGAAAGGAGCACAGGGGAAACTTAAGGAATTAGAGGGACAGCTTGCCTATATTATGAGTCTGGAGCCGGGGCCGGAGGATGAGGATTATGAAGAACTTCATCAAAAATGGGAAGAACAGTATGGCGCTTCTATTGAGCAATTGGAGACTGGTATCTCAGAGGTAAACAAGGAATTAGAAACCTTAGAAACTCAGGAACAAGACTATCAGTCCAAGCTTACCGCATTAAATAATTCCAAGGCAGAACTGGCGGCAAAAGAGCAGCAGCTTGCTGATACGAAGGCGGCGCTTGATTCCAGTAAGCAGCAGCTTTCCGATGCTTATTCTCAGATTGAGTCGGGCAAAGGACAACTTGCATCCGGATGGGCGCAGATTGATGAGAAGGAACAGGAGCTAGCATCCGGAGAAGCGGAAATTGCAGAAAACGAGACAACGCTTGAAGATGCCAAGGCAGAATACGAAGAGGGCAAGAAAGAGGCAGAGGACGAGATTGCTGATGGAGAAGCAAAGATAGCGGATGCAGAGGAAGAACTGGCAGAGATTGAAGATCCCAAGTGGTATGTGTATGACCGGAGTAATCTTCCGGAGCATGACGGATATGGGGAAAATGCAGATCGAATGCGCGCCATCGGAAAGGTATTTCCGGTAATCTTTTTCCTTGTAGCGGCACTTATCAGCTTAACAAGTATGACGCGAATGGTAGAAGAACAGAGAACACAGATCGGAACGATGAAAGCGCTTGGATATGGAAAAGCGGCAATTGCGTCAAAATATATCGGCTATGCATTGCTTGCTTCGGCGATTGGAAGCGTTATGGGATTTTTGATCGGTGAAAAGATCTTCCCGTTTATTATCATATATGCATACGGAATTATGTATTTACATATACCGGAGATCCTGATTCCGTATCACTGGGGTTATGCAGCGTTTGCTTCCGGTGTGGCAGTAGCATGCACATTGCTTGCAACGATAGAAGCCTGCTACCGGGAGCTGGGAGGAACACCGGCTGTGCTGATGCGCCCGCCGGCACCGAAGATTGGAAGAAGGGTCTTCCTGGAACGAATTGGATTTCTATGGAAACATTTAAGTTTTACTTGGAAGTCTACCATCCGTAATCTGATGCGGTATAAGAAACGTTTTTTCATGACAATATTTGGAATTGGCGGCTGTATGGCATTGATGCTCGTCGGATTTGGACTCCGGGATTCCATCTTCGAGATTGCCGACTTACAGTACAGCGAGATTCAGTATTACGATGGAAGTGTCTATTTAAAAGAGAATCTGACGGAAAAAGAAATCGATAATCTGGATGATTTCCTTACAAAAGACTCGGATGTGATTCGTCATATGAAAGCGAAGATGCAGTCCGTAACACTTGCAAAAGGAAAGAAAAAGCGGGCGACATATGAGTGCGTGTTTGGTGAGCCGGAAGATGTCAGAGACTACGTGCATTTCAGAGACAGAAGAAGCCATACGCCTTATAAGCTGACAGACGATGGTGCAATTATCAGTGAGAAGACGGCGAAGCTTTTAAATGCGAAAGCCGGCGATACGATCCGGATTAAGGACGAGGAAAATGGAGATAAAAAAGTAAAGATCCTAAAAATCTGTGAGAATTACATGGGACATTATCTCTATCTGACACCTGCCTGCTATGAGAAGATCTATGGCGAGAAGCCGGAGTATAACTGTTTCTTATTTACAATTCGTGATGGATATTCCCAGAAACAGAAGGAAGATGCAGGAAAGAAGATACTGGCAAGGAAAGAAGTGTTAAATGTCAGTTATATGCATGAGATCAGAGAACAGCTTGATGATATGCTGAAAAGCCTGAATCTTGTTATTGTAGTACTGATTATTTCAGCAGGTATGCTTGCATTTGTCGTACTTTATAATCTAAATAACATTAATATTGCTGAGAGGCAGAGAGAGCTTGCAACACTGAAAGTACTTGGATTTTATGATCAGGAAGTAGGAGCTTATGTGTATCGTGAGAATCTGATCCTGACGCTTATAGGAGCGGGTGTAGGAATTGGGATCGGAAGGATTCTGCATCTGTTTATCATCCAGACAGTAGAAGTGGATGCGGCAATGTTCGGACGCAATATCAATCCGCCGAGTTATCTGTATAGTTTCCTGTTTACGGTACTGTTTTCAATCATTATAAATGGTGTGATGTATTTTAAACTCCGCAAGATTGATATGGTAGAATCACTGAAAAGTGTGGAATAAAGATAAAAGCAGCATAATTTATAAAAACTTTATAAAGTTCAAAGAATTATTAGCACTCTATTTAAAAGAGTGCTAATTTCCTGTTGACTTTTGAAAATGAGAGGCTTATTATATCCTTTAGAGAAGAATAGCGGGGAATCCGCATGATAAAAAATAGAAATAGGAGTGATTAAAATGGCAGCAAAAAAAGGTAGTTTATCGATCAGCAGTGAAAATATTTTCCCGATTATTAAAAAATGGGTATATTCCGATCATGATATTTTCGTTCGTGAGATGGTATCCAATGGGTGCGATGCGATCACAAAATTAAAAAAACTGGATATGATGGGAGAGTATCAGCTTCCGGATGGATATAAACCAAAGATTACTGTAGAAGTAAACCCGGAAGAGAAGACTTTGAAATTTACAGATAACGGTGTTGGAATGACAGCTGATGAAGTGGAAGAGTATATTACACAGATCGCATTTTCCGGAGCAACACAGTTTCTTGAGAAGTATAAGGACAAGACAACAGAAGACGATATGATCGGACATTTCGGTCTTGGATTCTATTCTGCATTTATGGTAGCAGACGCAGTACATATTGATACTTTATCTTATAAAGAAGGCGCAAAACCGGTACATTGGGTAAGCGAAGGCGGCACAGAGTATGAGATGGAAGAGGGAACGAAGACAGAAATCGGTTCCACAATGACACTGTATCTGAACGAGGACAGCCTGGAGTTTGCAAATGAATATCGTGTCAGAGAAGTACTCGAGAAATATTGTTCATTCATGCCGGTAGAGATTTTCCTTTCAAAAGAAGGAGCAGAACCGGAATATGAGACTATCGATGAGGCAGATCTTAAAGAGGATGATGTTGTCGTAGAGCACATTCACGAAGAAGCCAAGATGGAAGAAAAAGAAAATGAGAACGGCGAGAAAGAAATGGTAGAGACAGAGCCGGCAAAAGAGAAAGTCAAGATTGAGAAGCGTCCGGTTTCTTTAAGCGATATACATCCACTGTGGACAAAACATCCAAATGAGTGTTCCGATGAAGATTATCAGGAATTTTACCGCAAAGTATTTCTGGATTACAAAGAGCCACTGTTCTGGATCCATTTGAATATGGATTATCCATTTAACTTGAAAGGTATTCTGTATTTCCCGAGAATCAATACAGAGTATGAATCTGTAGAAGGAACGATCAAGTTGTATAACAATCAAGTATTTATCGCTGATAATATTAAAGAAGTAATTCCAGAATTCCTGATGGTATTAAAAGGAGTTATCGACTGTCCGGATCTGCCGCTTAACGTATCCAGAAGCGCCCTGCAGAATGATGGATTTGTAAATAAGATTTCTGAGTACATTTCCAAGAAAGTTGCAGATAAACTTGCCGGAATGTGTAAGACAAAGAGAGACGAGTATGAGAAATACTGGGACAGCATCAGCCCATTTATCAAATTCGGCTGCTTAAAAGATGAGAAGTTCTGTGACAAGATGAAAGATGCAATCCTGTTCAAGAACCTGGATCACAAATATCTGACGCTGAAAGACTGTATCGAAGAGAATGGCGGAGAAGTCGTAGAGCCGAACGATAAGAAAGAAGAAAATGGTGACGATAACAAAGTCGAAGAGATCAAGACAACCATCTACTATGTAACGGATGAAATCCAGCAGAGTCAGTACATCAACATGTTTAAGAATCAGGGACAGGATGCCGTAATTCTCGGACATAACATTGATTCTCCGTTCATCACACAGTTGGAGCAGAGAAATCCTACGATCCGCTTCCAGAGAATTGATGCAGATGTAACAGATACTGCAAAAGAAGAAGTTGCCGAAGAAGATCAGGAAACATTTAAGAAAACTTCTGACAGCCTGATCGAGATCTTCCGCAAGGAACTTGGAAACGATAAACTGGATGTGAAGATTGCCAAATTAAAAGACGAGAATGTAGCTTCCATGATCACTTTATCCGAGCAGAGCCGTCGTATGCAGGAAATGATGAAGATGTATGGTATGAATGACATGGGCATGGATCTTGGCGGAGAGAGCACTTTAATCCTGGATGCAAATCATCCACTTGTACAGTATGTTGTAGACCATGCAGACAGCGAGAATACAAGTGTGATCTGCAAACAGCTTTATGACTTGGCAATGCTTGCACACAAACCGCTGAATCCAGAAGAAATGACAGCATTTGTCAAGAGAAGCAATGAGATTATGATGTTGCTGACAAAATAATGAATGGTCAGATTTTGGAAGAAAAGCCAATAAAGATAAATAAAAGAAAATAAGATTAAAGTGCCGGGAAAGCAGGAATGTAAGGTGATGTTCTGTTTTCCCGGTACTTTGATGTTGTGATAATTTTTTATTATAATAGTCTGCACAATTCTGTCCTATATTCGCATATTGAGAAGTTTACACCGAAACTGACGTATCGAGATCACTTTCCAGCAAAAAAGAGCGGACATACTGATCCCATGCGTGTTCCAGAGACTTGTCCAGAGTGAAAGTGCGAAGTGAAGTCCCTGTAATGCAGTGAAGATTGGTACCGTCATAATGGAAATTCAGATACAGCCCCTGGATATCCCCGGCAGTGAATCCGGTAAGCTGCTCTTTTTTTAAAAAGGTATCAAAATGGGATGGAGCCAGAGAAAGGACAATCTTGAAATTCAAAGGGGTACGCTGACCGCGGATGATACGGAAGCAGTGTTCGCGTACATCTTTCCAACGGGCATGTGCCTCAGCCGGTTGTTCATCAAAAAAGTCTTTCTGTAAAAATCCATCTATTGTAAATCTGTTAAATGTTGTAATATCCGCTTCGATAAAGGAAAATTTGTCGAATGTTTCTTTGAGAAGCAGGTGTGACATAGAGACTTTCGCCTTGAGAGATAAAGTAATCATAGAAATCTCCTTTCTGAACTTTTATTATAACAAGAAAATGGGAATAATTCATCAAAAAGCATAAGAAATGCTCTCTTTTTTTTTGAATACAAATGTGGTATAATACATGTTTAGATTAGAAATGGTATGCAAAAAATGAACGGGGTATGGGAATATGATCAGACTGAATAAATACCTCAGTGCAGCAGGAATCTGCTCAAGAAGAGAGGCAGACCGGCTCATTGAAAGCGGGCGCGTTACTGTAGACGGAAAACGTGCAGTACCAGGCATGCATGTGTCCGAAAATCAGATTGTAAAAGTCGGTAAGAAGACGGTTCATACGGGCAATGAAAGAATCGTACTTGCAGTGAACAAACCGGTTGGAATTATCTGCACAGAGGACAGACGGACGAAGAATAATATTATCCGTTTTCTGGATTATCCACAACGGATTACTTACGCAGGAAGACTGGACAAAGATTCGGAAGGTCTTCTTATTATGACGAATGACGGAGACCTCATCAACCGTATGATGCGTGCAAGATATGCACATGAGAAAGAATACAAAGTAACAGTGGACAGACCGCTTACAGATGCTTTTATCCGGGAAATGTCGGAAGGCGTGCACATTACAGACAAAGAGAAGAAGCTGGATGCAGTAACAAGACCTTGTAAAGTAACAAAGATTGGGAAATATACATTTTCCATTGTTCTCACACAGGGGCTGAACAGACAGATCCGCAGGATGTGCAGTGCACTTGGATATGAAGTGAAGAAGCTGGTACGTACCAGAATCATGAATATAGAACTGAAAGATCTAAAGACAGGAGCTACTCGAAAATTAACAGATCAGGAGTTAAAAGAACTATATGAGCAGACAGAAACAGGAACGAATGCAGGAGCTGGTAACGCTTCTGAACCGCGCAGCTAAAGCTTATTATCAGGATGCGCAGGAGATTATGAGCAATCTGGAATACGACAGGTTGTATGATGAGCTGACAAAGCTGGAAGCGGAATTGGGGATTACTTTATCCGACAGCCCGACCGTGAATGTCGGTTATGAAGTATTGAGTGAACTGCCAAAAGAACGGCATGAAAGTCCGATGCTTTCGCTTGATAAGACAAAAGAAGTTGAAGATCTGAAACGTTTTGTCGGTGACCAGAAAGCAATGATGTCCTGGAAGATGGACGGGCTGACGATCGTTCTGACATACAGAGACGGTACGCTTTTTAAAGCCGTAACAAGAGGCAATGGGGAAGTCGGAGAAGTTATCACGAACAATGCCCGCGTATTCAAAAATATTCCGCTTAAGATCAGCTATCAGGGCGAACTGATCCTCCGTGGAGAAGCAATTATAGGATATAAGGATTTTGAAAAAATAAATGAAGAGATCGCAGATATCGATGCACGTTACAAAAATCCACGTAATTTGTGCAGTGGTTCTGTAAGACAGTTGAATAACGAGATTACAGCGAAGAGAAACGTCCAGTTTTATGCATTTACATTAGTACAGGCAGATGGTGTGGATTTCCATAATTCCAGAGAGAAACAGATGGATGAGAGAACAGGGCTTTGAAGTTGTGGAACACGTCATGGTGACAAGAGATCAAGTAGAAGATGCTGTGGCAGAATTTTCCCGGAAAATCGTGGACAATGATTTCCCATCGGATGGACTGGTACTTGTTTATGATGATATTGCATACGGAAGATCGCTGGGAAGAACAGCGAAGTTCCCACGCGATTCCTATGCATTTAAATGGGCAGATGAGCAGGTGCGCACGAAGCTTCTGGAGATTGAGTGGAGTCCGTCGAGAACAGGACTTATCAATCCGGTGGCAATCTTTGAACCGGTAGAACTGGAGGGCACAACAGTCAGCCGTGCCAGTGTGCACAATATCAGTATTATGGAAGAGCTGGAACTGGGGATTGGCGATGAGATTGAAGTTTACAAAGCGAATATGATCATTCCACAGATCGCAGAGAATTTGACGAGAAGTGGCGTGCGTGATATTCCGGAAGTCTGTCCGGTCTGTGGCGGTAAGACAGAGATCCGCCAGGTGAGCAATGCAAAAGCACTTTATTGTACGAATCCGGAGTGTCAGGCAAAGCATATTAAATCGTTCTCTTTATTTGTAAGCAGGGATGCGTTGAATATTGAGGGATTATCAGAATCCACGCTGGAGAAATTCATAGACAGAGGATATGTAAAGGAATTTGCGGATTTGTTTCATCTGGATCGTTACGAAGAAGAAATCAAAGAAATGGAAGGTTTCGGCGAGAAATCTTTTAATAATCTTAAGGCAAGTGTGGAAAAAGCGAGAGAGACAACACTTCCGCAGGTGTTATATGGTCTTGGAATTGCCAATGTAGGACTGTCCAATGCGAAAGTTATCTGCAAAGAATTTAAAAATGATTTGGATGCCATGCTGCATGCAGATGCGGAACAGTTAAGTGAGATTTCAGGTATCGGAGCTGTGATCGCAGGAACATTTACGGCATATTTCCAGAATCCGGCACATGTAGGACAGCTTAAGAATCTGCTTGGAGAACTGAAAATTCACGCAGAAGAAGGAGAAGCAAAAGAGCAGATCTTTGGAGGCGTTAATTTTGTCATTACAGGCAGTGTTACACATTTTGCAAATCGTAAAGAAGTGAAAGAATTAATCGAAAGTCTCGGAGGAAAAGTAACCGGATCGGTGACTTCCAAGACGAATTATCTTATTAATAATGATATTACATCTACATCGTCGAAGAATAAAAAGGCAAATGAACTGGGAATTCCGATCATCTCAGAAAAGATGTTTCTTGAAATGCTGGACGGCCGGCAGACAGGGGAATAACCATACACGATAGGTTGAAACAACAGATACAAATATAGATATAGAAAGGAAGAGACAATGCCAGATCAGAATAATAATAATGAATTTGAAGAACAGAAAGAAGAAGTAGAAAAAGTGGAAACTTCCGGTGTGGAATCTACAAAGGAAGATTCCGACGATGATTATGAGAAAATCTGCTTTATCTGCAGACGTCCGGAAAGTGTAGCAGGAAAGATGATCGAACTGCCGAATCATATCTGTGTGTGCAACGACTGCATGCAGAAGAGTTTTGATGCAATGAACAGCGGACAGATCGACTACAGTCAGCTTATGAACATGCCGGGTGTTCAGGTTATGAACATGGCAGATCTGGAAAATATGATTCCGAAACAGCAGAAAGTGAAGAAGAAAAAAGAAGGCGAAGAGCGTACTCCGCTTGTAGATATCAATAATCTTCCAGCACCACATAAGATCAAAGCCAAGCTGGACGAGTATGTAGTCGGACAGGAGTACGCCAAAAAAGCAATGTCTGTAGCAGTTTACAATCATTACAAACGTGTGGCAACCGATACGATGGATGATATCGAGATCGAGAAATCCAACATGGTGCAGAGCGCTGAAACAGAGCTGGAATATGAGCTGTCCATCGACGGCAAGACCGCGTATACCGGTCATCAGACTCTGATGCTTGTCGGCGGCATCAATTTTGCACAGGAACGCGTTGTATTAAAGAATGCAAAGCTCTGGTGGCCGAACGGTTACGGTGCTCAGAACCTTTATACCTTTACCGCACGCTGCACGGCACGCGGCATCACCCATGAAGCAAAACCGAAGAAAATCGGTATCCGCACGCTTTCCATCGACTTTTCCAAGCTGCCGGATGAAAGCCGTAACTTCTTCTTCAAGATCAACGGCACCCGCATTTTCTGCAAAGGCGGCAACTGGGTTCCTACCGATTCTATTTATCTGCGGACACCTGATGAAAATTATAAAAAGCTGGTCAGCGAAGGCGCAGCGGCACACTTTACCATGTTCCGTATGTGGGGCGGCGGCACTTATGAACCGGATTGCTTCTATGATTACTGCTCCGAATACGGTATTTTACTGATGCACGATTTTATGTACGCATGTGCTTTTTATCCCGACCAGAAGGATTCGTTCCTTTACGAAGCAGAACGCGAGGCAGAATATCAGACCAAGCGTCTGGCGCATTATCCCTGTATGGCAGTCTGGACCGGAAACAACGAAATCGCCGAGTCCTACACAGACTGGTTCCCGGGAATGCTGCAGCCCGAACGCTACTGGGGCGATCAGATTTTCAACTACATCCAGCCCCGCGCGGTCCAGCACAATAGCCCGCTGATTCCCTACATGCCCTCCACCCCGTACTTTGGAGAACGTTCCAATACCACTGAAGAGGGAGACGTCCATGCATGGACTTATTTTGGACGCGATTCCAAGACGAGATTCAAATTCTCTTACGAACTGGAAGCTTTTGATCGATTCCCGGCACGTTTTTCCAGCGAATACGGATTTTTCGGCGCGCAGATGGAAAGCACCGTCCGCCGGTATTTGGACGGGGAAGAGATGTCCTTCAACAATCCGTCCAGGAAGCATCACGGCGAGTTCGAACGCAAGCGTGGGGCCATCGACGGCGTTATCAACCGCCATCTGACTGAATTTTCCACGCTGGACGAACGCGGCTATCTGCTTTACAGCGGTATCATGCAGGGACTTTTATATGCCGAAATGGCAGAGGCGCTCCGCCAGAAATCCTACGGTGCCGGCGATCTGATCTGGATGTACAACGACTGCTGGCCGGAAACCGGTTGGACCATTATCGATTACTATCTGACCAGAAAGGTTTCGTTCTACTTCTTAAAACGCGCTTTTGATACGAAAAAACTGATTATCCGGAAGGCAGACGGCGGCGCGGTTATAACCGTCATCAACGAAACCCCCGATGAAATCCGGACAAATATCTGCGTCGGCACACAGACCTTTGATGGCGCACACAATGATGTTCTCCTGACAAAGGATCTGACCGTCGCTCCGCATTCCTGGCAGCAATTCCATGTGGACGCTGCAGAGCCTGCCGCAGACGGATATTTCGTTGTAAGTGCAGACGGCTTTGAAACAGCTGACAGTCTGCGCGCTTATTACCGCGAATACACCATTCCGGAAAGCGATGCGGTGATCGAATCCGTTGAAAAAGACGGCAGCGATCTGCTCGTAACCGTCCGTGCAAACGTATTTACACCGTTCGCTTATCTGATGACAAGCGACGACAGAGTACATTACAGTGATAACTACTTCAAGCTCTATCCCGGAGAGGCAAAAACGATCCGCGTAGAAAACTGTGACGAGACACCTACACTGTACACAGCTGCGACAATGCACGCGTAAATTTGTATATACCTGTTATGCGCATGCGCAAAAAGATTCACAAAAGGATCTTTCGCGCATGCGTTTCACATTGAGTGAGCATCGTCCTGCGCAATGTTAAAAGAAAGGGGACTTATGTCACATACAATTATTGACCTGCCGTCTGTCAGAGACGACGGCAGGCTTTACCGCGATACCGCTTTGAATTTCGTGGAATCCCTGATTCCGAATCCGTGGAACAGCTGTCACGCGCCCGATCTTTTAGAGCTTGAAAATGGCGATCTGCTTTGCTGCTGGTTTGCAGGCTCCTGTGAAGGAAACGCGGATGTCAGCATTGCTGTGTCGCGTCTGTCAGAGGACAGTTCCCAGTGGGAAACACCGGTAATTGTTTCCGATGATCCAACCCGCAGCGAGCAGAATCCTTCCCTCTTCCTGCATCCAAACGGAGAAATCTGGCTGATGTATACCGCACAGGTTTCCCGTGATCCCAACAATCCAACCTCTGACAATTTACAGGGAACTGCTGAAATCCGCCGGAAAATTTCCCGCGATAGCGGGCACACCTGGGAGGCGACCGAGACAATGTTTTCCGCTCCCGGCTCGTTCTGCCGGCAAAAGATTCAGATTCTGTCCAACGGACGTTTTATTTTCAACAATTTCCGCTGTGCGATCAACGATTCCTGCATGGGAGACGATTACACCGTCCTGCAGCTTTCAGATGACCAGGGCAAAACCTGGCGCAGCGTCATGATGCCCGGCAGCCGCGGGCGCGTACACGGCAATATCGTGGAGCTTTCTCCCGGAAATCTGATCTGCCTGCTGCGCAGCCGCTCTGCTGACCATATTTACCGTTCGGAATCCCATGATAACGGCGAGACCTGGAGCGTGCCGGAGCCTACTGTGCTGCGCAACAACAACGCAAGCATTACCGCAATCCGTCTTCAAAGCGGCGCAGTCTGCGTTGTATACAATGACGTCGCCTTCAATGACGAGCCCGAGCGCACCGTCTGGCCCGACCAGCGCTGTCCTGTCGTACTCGCCATTTCCGAGGACGGAGGAAAAACCTAGCCCTGGCGGCGTATTATCGAGCACGGCGAGGGCTTTATCGGTCCGTGGAACGACGTCAACAACCGCCGTTACGAATATCCCTGCCTGATTCAGGGAAAAGACGGCAGGATTCATGTCGCTTATGCGTGGGGCTATCGCAAGCGTATTAAATATCTGTGCATGGATGAAGCATGGATCCGAGGAGAAAAGCTTTGTAAAGGCGTTGGCGGGGACGAGACTCTGACCTGCAAAAGATAAGGGAAGCAAAGACGGCAACATTCTATTGTCATGAATAAAAACCGGCAGACAGCAAAGCTTTGATCGCTTCGCTGCTGCCGGTTTTTCTATGTCCTGCGCGGACAGTGTTATACAAACCGATATTCTGTTACGGTGTGATACGGTCTGTCAGGTCCGAATACCGAAGAAGGAAACTGTGGTTTATTCGGTGTATCCGGATAGAACTGGGTTTCCAGTGCCAGACCCGCTCTGTAGCCGTAGGTTTTCCCATCCTTTGCGGCTTCAAGATCCCTGGAGTTGCCCGAATAGAACTGAACGCCCGGAAGATCTGTATAAACCTCCATTATGCGGGATTTATCAGAGCTCTTGACAACTGCAATTTTACGAACCTGCCCGGTGTAATTGTCCAGAACCCAGTTATGGTCATATCCGCCTGCCATTTTAAGCTGGTCAAAGTCTGCATCGATCCGTTCGCCGATCAGATGCGGCTCTGTGAAGTCCATCGGTGTACCTTCTACGCGTAAAATATCTCCATTCGGAATCGATTCTGCATCGGCCGGAGTATACGCATGAGAAAACAACTGCAGCTCATGGTCGGTAATCGGTCCGGCACCGTGTCCATCCAGATTGAAATAACAATGGTTTGTCAGGTTAAGAATCGTATCTGCATCGCTTACCACATCATAGGTAATGCGCAGTCCGTTCTCCTCCGTCAGCTCATAGAGAACCGAAAAGTCCCTGTTTCCGCTAAAGCCAAGTTCCCCATCTTTCATAGACATCGTGAATAAAATGCCGTTTTCTTTTTCTTCGGCATCCCAGATCCGCTTATGCCCACCCAGAGCTCTGTGACTGTGCAGGTTATTGCCGTTGTCGTTGACAGACAGCTCGTAGGTTTTTCCTTCGAGGGTGAATTTTGCACCGCCGATCCGGTTCGCATTCGGTGCAACGACTGCACCGTAAAATTTACCGTTTTCCAGATATTGCTCCAACCTGTCATAACCGAGTGCAACGTCTGCAAAATTACCGTTATGATCCGGCGCCCAGATGCGGATGATCAGCGCACCGAAGCTGCTGACCGTCACCTTCATACCATGACTGTTTTCCAGTGTATACAAATACACCTCTCTGCCGTTTACTTCCCCAAATAACTCTTTTTTCATAGGTTCGTCCATCTCTTTCGTCTGAAAATTTTGTCTGTTACAGCTCGGTACGCCCCTCCAGCGCACGGAGCAGTGTTACTTCATCAATGTATTCCAGATCGCCGCCTACCGGAACCCCACTGGTACGCCGCTCGCGATTCTCGTCACGCGGATTCCGGTGGGTTTAATCAGCTTGCCGATGTACATCGCCGTCGTCTCACCCTCAAGGCTGGAGTTGGTTGCGATAATGACTTCTTTTACCTCCGGTTCTCTACTCAGGCGCTCCATCAGCTCTTTTAATTTGATATCATGGGGTCCCACGCCCAGCATCGGGGAAATCGCCCCGTGCAGCACATGATAGACTCCTTT
>OLQK01001609.1_pt1 | contig 14456 bp, 12 predicted proteins | sample 1672501 | NCBI WGS metagenome assembly OLQK01 (sample SAMEA3136693, study PRJEB25190) | human gut metagenome | biome: human gut; feature: human-associated habitat; material: faeces | place: Austria | collected 2013 | reverse complement strand
ATAATTAAATACTCCTGAAAAAACTGCCGATACTGCTACCAATATTGCAGCCAGAAGTAACGCCTGTCTCACACTCATTCCATTCGGAATCCCATCCAGCAATAAAACATGATCTGCCGTATACTTTACAATCTGTGGGATCAGTGCATTGCAGGCTGTAAACAGCACTGAAAATACAAGTGTTCCCACAAAGAACCGGATATTTCCCTTTAAAAAACGGAAAATAATCCGGAATTTCTCATTTTTACTTTTTGTTGTCATAACTTCCCCCTGTTATACGTTGTTTCTGCCTGCCTTTATGTACGATATGTGTCTCTTTGTTGTGCAAAAGAATCCTGCCCGGTAGGGCTTTTTATATACTAGGAGATTCCAACGGAATTTCCTAGTATATAAAAAAAGACACCCCCTGGATTTAATCAAGGGATGTCCTCTATTTGCAAAAGACACTATCACATTCTTCATGGACAAGCTGATGCATACTTATAATGGCCGACTTACGCCATTATATCATCTGCTCTCCATTAATGCACAGTACCATAAAAAGCAGGCAGTTGGATATTCCTTAATCCCAGTTTCTCATATAGATATTCTATACTCTGTTTTATTCCTGTGATAATCATATTACTGCCTCCTTTCCTTTCTTTTCATCACATGTGTAATGAATACTATAATACAGAACAATAGTTCTGTCAAGGCTTATTCTAAATAATACTTCCTGCTTATTCTAAACAATACTTCCTGCAAATATCGTTTAACACATCATATTCTGCCATTTCATTTCCCACATAGCCCTTAAAAGCACGGAAAAAATCTCTGGCTGCCGGATATGCATAAAGTTCTTTTTTTACGAACTCATCCAGAACCGTTGCATCTGGTAAAAAGCTTTGATAGGCACCACTTTCTGTTCCAACCAGATATAATTTACAGGTGGCTGCCAGTTTTTCCAGCTGCTCCCTTTTCTCCCTGGAGGGCAAAACTGCAGTATTTACCAGAATACTTCCTTCTTCCGGCATCTGTACAAGCTTCATAAGTGTATGTCCATTGTCATTCTTCCACTGGTCGCACACAAGATAGGAAATTCCGTTATAGGAAATCAGATTCTTTTCCTTTCTGCCATCCTCTGGCTCATCAGCAAATACAGGCATACCTATTATGCGCTCACGGTTTTCTTCGCCATATTTTCCAGTCTGTTCACAGCTTGCAGGCACATATATTCTCTCAAATGCAGCAAGAGCCTTGCGCCACTTCGCCGGATATCTTTCCTGCAGGTAAGGAAGAAATTCCAGATCTGTAAGATATTTTTCGCCGGCAGATGCACTGATGGCAAGGTAAAACTGCAGATATCGGGCATTTCCAAGAAGCAGAATCACATCCCAGTGACATTCACCAAGCAGTCTTCTCCACTCTCTTCTGGCAAGGTGGTTCATATAATCCCGTAACTGGGAATCTTCCAGATAAACATCCGGATTCTTCTCCATAATACGGTAATTAAGCAGTTCTTCCTCTGTCAAAGGAATACGGCCTCTTCCCATAAAAAAAGGGATTTTTTCCTGCAATTGCAAAAATTCATTCCGTTCTTCCTTTTCTCCAAGCCAGTTGCTGCAAACAGCCACATCCAGATTCTCCTGATCTGCATTTTCGATCATACGTTTCAGAAGCATACGGTTTCCACGGCTCATTTTCCAGGAACCCATTATGAGAACTTTCTTTCTGTCTTTGTCTCGGGTAGAAAAAATCTTTAATGTCTCTTTTGTTTCTTTTTTCAGAATAAATGCAGCAATTGTCTCAGGAATTTCCCGGGAAATCACAAGGATCTTTCCATCGTAAACCCTGCCGATTCCCGTATGCTCAAGCCAGATTCTTCTTGCTTCCGGCCAGGATGGTGCAAAGCAGTAGTCTGTTTTCAGAAAATCTCTCGCTCTGTTTGACACAAAATCGCTGTCTTTCTCCGGTTCCCTTGCATATATTTCAGACATACTGTTGAAATATATCTGCCCTTCTCTCTTTACATATCCAACAGGCAGGGGAACGCTGCTGATGATCACAGAAGAAACTGCCAGAGCTTCCCAGTATTCCAGAGAATCTTCCTGTACAAAACCATTTTCCCTGTGGATCTGTACACTATTTTCGGAACTGGCTTCCTCGGTATCTTCCTCACTGATATCCTCACAGCCAGTTTCACAGCTGACACAGGTATATTCGGTACCTGCCAGATCCATGATCTGCTTTTTCACGGCCTGGATCAGTTCACCACCGCCAGTACTGTTTTCCCACAGAAAAAATATCTGTTTCTCTTTCAGCGGCTGTTCCAGAAAAGTAGCATAATCATACTTTGCCGCAAGTTCTTCTTTATTTTCATCAATAAACTTCAGAGCCTGGCGTCTGGCACTTTCGTAGTCTTCTATTTTTGTTTCCAGAAGCTTTTCTATTTCACTCATCTGAACACCTCTCAATCCATGGTCAGCGCGGATAATTTTCTGTAATGATTCTGGTTCCAGATATCCGGGTCAAAAGTATAGGAAATTTCTGTTTTGCAATCTTCTGCCAGAAGCTTCATCTTCATTGTTTTGGCTGCCAAAGTATCCATACATTTCTCATTGCCTTCCGGACAAATATAGTACTTACACAGCCTCATAAAGGAAAACGGATGTTCCAGCCATCCGGTCAGAACCACTTTATCCTCTGCTCCAAGCTCTGTAATCAGATTTCCAAGCTTTTTGGAACTTCTTCCTTTTCCGGTAATGTAAAGACATGCATTTTCGTCCTGCATCTGAACAAAATTCCGGATCACATTCTCTGCTTTTTTCTGATCCATGCAGATATAATTAACCTTTTTCGTATCAGGAGCCATAATGGTATCTACATTAAGCACCGTAGGATTTTTATAGTCACAGTCTGACATATAAAGTGTCCTGCCATCCACAGTAATCACAGACTGCTGTGCCAGTTCCTTCTCAATACGCTCTTTCTCTGCAAAATGCTCTGTATATACATGAAAAGCGGTATTTTCCATATGAGAAATCACCATGGAAAACAGATTATTTTCACCGGTAAAATCAATTGCACAGTCAAAGCCTGCCCCGCCAAACAGTCTTTTTCCCTCACGGATGTAAAAATCATGGACAACTCTTTTTACTTTTTCAGACATAAGGGCACGATGACGGGCAATTTCTCCTGGTGTTCCATTAAACGGCTGTCCCCGGTAAAGCACACGGATTCCATCTGGCAGGCTGCTGATCCGCTCTGGAGCTTTCTCATCACCATCCCCGTCCACAAGCAGGGTAAAATCATACTTCTCATAATCCAGATACTTTGTAAGACAAAGAAAAGATCTGGTCACTTCATTTTCAGATAAGTCACCTGCATAAAGAAGAATCTTTTTCTTAGTACATTCACACTTTACGGCATACTCTGAAGATTTTCCCTCAAAGACCGCTTCTACAAGACGGCGGCATACCTCTCCGTCATCTCTTGGGCACGCCCAGAGCGCCTCTTCTTTATAATGTGCTTTGTAAGGCTTCATAGCTTTTTCTGCATCTTCCACAAGCATTCCCAGCTGCTCATAATTCTCCGCAATCGGCCCTGGCAGCTTGTCAACTCCAAAATACAGGCCTCTGTAATTCACATATTCTGACAGATCCGGAATAAAGAATAATACTGGTTTCCCGGATACAAGAAAATCAAAATAGATACTGGAATAGTCAGATATTAAAATATCCGTTACAGAAAGAAGCTCATTGGTATCTACAGTGGCAGGAATATACTGTCCTGTTACACCAAGAGTATCCTTTATGTGATAATAAACAATCTGATGGGGCTTCACCAGAATCTGATACTTCGATGTATCTACATGAGCTTCCACAGTCTGAATGATCTTCTGGTAAGAATCCAAACTGGTATCCGGACTTGAATATTTGCTTCCCTTCCAGGTAGGCGCATAAAGAATAATCTTCTTTCCGTCTTCCACATGCACACCTGCCATTTTCAGTTTGTCAAGAATGTCCTGACGCTTTGTATGAAAATATCCATCATTACGCGGCTGTCCAATTTCAAGGATTATTCCCGGATAAATATTTTCCAACTTAAATGCATTTTTGTAAATGCTGGTCATAAATGCATTGGGAGAAATCAGATAGTCTGCTGCCAGCAGATTTTTTACTGTATTTCCGGCACTTACCTTACCGGAAGGAATGTCGAATCCAATTGTTTTAAGAGGGATTCCATGCCAGGTATCTATAAAAACCTGCCCCTCTCTTTTGGTAAAATAGCCAGGGAAACTTACATTGTTAATCAGATACTTTGCAGTTGCAAGATATTCTCTGTATTCCAGAGACTGGTATTTTACGAATTTCACATTTTCATTGGACGCATACTGTTCCATCCAGACCTTATTATCCTGAAAATCATCGATGACCCAGACATGGAGATAGTCATGAAACTCCGGCTGGGCCAAAAGATATTTAAAAATAGCATGAGGGCTGCAGGTCATGCCTCTGCCCCCAAAAGCCTCATATAATATACATTTTTCCTGAATAGGTCTGGTTTTTAAAAAATCTGCGTATTTCTCTCTTAATTCCTCGTTCAGATTCAGGCTGGCTTCTGCCTTTACCTGTTTTTTCACACGGTTCAGATAGCGGTCTTCTTTTTCTTTTCTGGCCTGTTTTTCCTGCTCTTTACGCTGGCGTTCCAGGCTCTTTGCATCCGCTTCTTCAGCTTCTGGCTGCTGAACTTTCTTCACAGGCTCCTGTGCTTTGGCAGTAGTCTGTGCCTCTTTTGCTTTTGCATCCGTGCAACCCATTTCGGGCTGTTTTTCAGGCTGGCTGTCTTTTATGACTTTTACGGGCTGTGCCTGATTTTCCTGCACCTTTTCTGCCTTCTGCTGGACTTTTTCTATCTGCTGTACCTGTTCTGACTTCGGTTCTTCTGAAGGAACTGACTCATTCTCTGATCCAATTACCTTTTTAAAGATATTCTTCAGATTAGTTACGCTGATTTTCATTTGCCTCCCCCTTTTTTTTGGCGGTTACGCGCTTAAAGAGATCGTTCCATGCATCCACAGCCTTATCAATATTAAAGTCTGCAGATTTCACAATGGCATTGGCAGACATCTGTCTGCGAAGGTCCTCATCATGGGCAAGCTTTAACATAGCTTCTGTGAACTTGTGAGTATCAAATGCCTCCGGAAGGAATCCGGTCTTGCCATCATCAATGATCAGATCCATTGCACCTGTATGGAATGCAATAACCGGAAGTCCGAACTCAAATGCTTCCATGATAACCATAGGCCATCCCTCCCATCTGGACGGAAGAAGGAATACGGAAGAATTCAGATAATATTTCTCCGGCTCATTGGTATAGCCCACAAAGTTTACACGGTCCAGAAGGTTACGTTTCTTGGCATCTGCCATGATTTCCTTCATAAGATCACCGCTTCCGATAATGTCAAGCTGCCACTCGGAATCCTGTTTGCAGAACTCCTCGAAGGATTCCATCATAAGGTCCAGGCCCTTTGCATATACAAAACGGGTGGCCATGAAGAATTTCTTCTGTGAAGGATCACATTTCTGCTCGCTGACAAAACTTCTTGGGTTGATTTTTACCTCTGTATCAATATCAAGCTTCTCTTTATAATCGCGTTTGTCATAATCACTTAAAACAATATAACGGCTTAATTTCGGCAGGTATTCCTGAAGCAGGCATTCCTGTTTCCAGAATACAACATTCGGTACATGAAGATATCCGTCATAGCAGTTGTGCTGCCAGCCGATGGTAGCTGCATTTAGTCTCGGTGCAAGCATACCCAGTCTTAAACTTAAAGAGGCTGTGGTAATGATCACATCGTAATTCTGCTCATTAAGATATTCCACCCATTTATCCTGTGTTTTCTTAGGGAAAATGGCATCTGCAAGAAGATGGTTAAAGCATTTTTTATTGAAGATACCATATTTCTTGTTCAGCTCACGGACTGCATAGCGGAAACCAAATGCAGGTGTGTGATGTTTGTTTACAAATAAGGTATTATCAATAAAATCTACCTTGATATTTTCACTTAAATGGTACATATTGCGGTCTTCTTTAAAGCGGTCCTCGTATGTCATGATGGTTACGTCATGCTCTTTCACCAGCTCATTTGCCAGCAGCGTTACTACTCGCTTCGTTCCGCCAAGACTAAAAATTTTTGTTACCCAGATACATATTTTCATAATTCTATACTCCCCCTTTGGGGTTTCCTCCTTATTCAGCTTTCTTCCCATCAGGGAGTAATATCAAAGTAATCAAGAACTCGTTTACAGTAGTTGTCGCACACATTGTGTGTCTTTGCACGGACTGCTGCTCTTTGTTCTTTGTAATCGTCCTTTCCTTCTTTGACATCAAGTACGAACTGCTCAAACTGCTCTAAATTGTAAATATGCTCGCCTGGCATATATTCCAGCGGGTCATCAAATACCCAGCCTCTTGACTCTGTATAGGCCTCATAATCATCCAGGGTAAATCCAAGCGGACGATCCATAAGCAGATAATCAATGGCAACAGAAGAATAATCAGAAACCAGTGCATCAGAGCAATTGATAAATTCGTAAAGCTGAAGATCACGCGCTTCCAGATCCTTATTCTCAACATATACAATATTGGTCAACACATTTTCGCCGAAATCATAAGGAATCTGCAGATAATGCTTCTTGATCACTACCAGGATATGGTTGTCACGGCAGAAGTTATTAAATGCAAGAAGGCGTTCTTTATCATCCAGAATCGGAATATTAAATTCATTATTCAGGGTTTCTTCATTCAGTCTTACACTGCTTGCATGACGGTAAGTAGGCATCCACAGGATCAGCTTGTCGCTGTTTGATGCTTTCAGAAGCTCTTCTTTGTATGCTCTTGCTGCATCACTGCCTTTTAACATCATATCATATCTTGGATAGCCAAATGTAAGCAGCTTTTTCGAACTGCATCCGAAGAACTCCATCTTGGTTTTGATGAATGCGTCTCCCGGAATCAGACAGTAGTCAAAGAATACTTTACGACCGTTTTTATTTGCCTTATAACCGCATCCATGCCACAGATCCACAAATGTCTGTCCTTTTCTTGACATTCCGATCCAGTTAAATGCCTGGGTATAGAAAATAAATTTGGAAGTAAGTGCATAACGGTAAGCCTCTGCACGGCGGATGGTACTGTGCTTCTTAAAGTTCTGAATAAATTTTACATTTTCACGCTCGTACTTTTTGTATTTGGAAGGATCATGTACCAGCCATACAAGCTCATATTTCTTGTTAAAGCCATTCTCGATCATATAATCAAAAATTGCACGGCCGTTATCTGTAAAGTCATCGTTTGTCTCAAACAGAATCCGGTTCTCCACCATTTTCGGCGGGAACTTTTTCAGACGTTTGATCTTTCTCTTGTCATATAAGGCATAAGTAAGATCTGCCTTGATGGTATAAAGCATTTCTTCTTTTCCCTCATTCTGGCCGATACGGTATACTTCTCTTAAATTCCTGTAATTTTTTCTGATTTTTTTATACAGCTTAACGTTTTTCTTTTTTATTACTTTTTTTGAAAATTTTTTACACTTCTTTACGAACTTTCCCATTCTCTAAACCCTTCTTAGTACTCTTTCAGTTTTTCCCGCAGCATTGTTGAAGATGTATCTTTGGTATACGGAAGAAATACCAGCTTCGCGCCAAGTTCTGCTAATTCCTTGCCAGTCTGCTCCCAGCGGGCATTTCCCTTCCAGTCATCTCCGATATAGATCTCATCAAAACGGATCCTGTCCCAGACTTCCTTTTTGTCCAGAGTATCTGTGACAATCACCTCGTCTACATATTTGATGGCACGGACAATCTCCGCACGCTCTGCAAGCGGCACGATCGGTTTTTTGTTCTTGTAACTCTGTACAAGCTCATCTGTGTTTACTCCCACGATGAGATAATCGCATCGTCTCTTGGCATTTTTGATCAGATTCAGATGTCCGATATGGAACATATCATAAGTTCCCTGTGTGTAACCAATTACTTTTCCCATTTGTCTCTCTCCCTTTTATAACTTCAGCCAGCCGGCAAGCCGTTCACAATAATTTTCTGCCGGATTATGCATTACTGGCATCAGGGCTTCTCTTTCTTTTTTGTATTGATCCTCCTTCTGGGCAACATGTCCAAGAAAAGCTTCCAGCCCCTGATAATCATATATTTTTTCTCCTGGCATATAAGCAAGAGGATCTTTAAATACAAAGCCTCTTTTTTCCTCATATTCCTTAAAATCCGTAAGTACATATCCTATGGGTCTGTTAAGAAGCATAAAATCTACTGCTGCAGAGGAGTAATCAGAAATCAGCCCGTCACATACTCCCATCAGCTCTGCCAGCTGCAGATCTGCCTTTTCCAGCATTTCTTCTGTCACATAGCGGATATTGGAAAACTGTCCTTCCTGGGACCACTTTGTCTGAAGAGGATGCTTCTTGATAATAAGCAGCACATTCTGCCCCCTAAGATAGGCATCCAGCTTCTTCATTTCCTCCATGCCCTGTATGGCAGGAAGCTGATAAGGCATCCGGATCTCACCCTCACGGCAGCCTTTCAGATTGCTCTGCCGGAATGTAGGCAGCCATATAACCGCCTTTCCAGAAGGATTTTCCCATTGGAACAGCTTCTTTAGGGCAGCAGCCTTGTCCATAGATGGGGCAAGCATCCAGTCATATCTTGGATAGCCAATTGGCAGGATCTTTTCTCTTGGGCAATTCCATGCCACAGATTTCGTCTCCACAAACAAAGGCCCCGGTACCAGCCCGTAATCAAAACCGGTAGGTGCACTCTTATTGGTGTTCTCTCTGACGCCCTGCTCTGCCCCTTTATAGCCGCAACCATGCCACAAATTGATAATCATCCTTCCCTTACATCCATAATCCAGAAGATCCTGCGTATTATGGGAAAAGAAAAAATATTTCGCCGTGGCAGCATAATAATATGCCCTGCAGCTGTTCCAGCCATATTTATTTTCCGCTGTTACGAATTTAACATTTTTGTATTTCAGGTTATGAAACTTTTCCGGCTTGGAAACCAGCCAGATGATCTGGTATTTTTCATTATAACCTATTTTCATCAAATAATCAAAGAAAGCTCGCGGATTATCTGTAAAATCTAAATTTTCTCTGTTTTTGAATACAAGGCGGTTCTCTTTTACCCTGCAAAACCTTGCTGTAAAACGCCCGATAACCTGTTTTTCCGCTTTTGTCAAGACTCTTGCGCCATAATGAAGGACAAAACCGGACACGCCCTGCTCTTTCAGGATCTTTTTCATTGCTTCTTTTGACATATCCTACACCTCATAAGAAGATTTTTCCGGCAAAATCTTTTCGAATGCATTTCGCACTTTATCCCTGGCGCCTGGGAAATCCTTCAGTCTGTCACTGTCGTTGATGCAGACCATTTTATAGGACTGTTTTTCCATAATGTCATACAGCCGCTCATCATCCCGTCCCATGATACAAAAGAATCCAAAGGAAGGGGTCTGTGGTTCATATTTACCTTCCATGCATTGCCAGTGCTTGATCAGATACTGGTTCACATCAAAAGAGGTGCGGAAACGGTTGTGGCACAGACGGTGAAGCCGTGCCCCTTCTTCTTCCCACACTTTTTCGTAGGAGCTTTTCAAAAATGGACTGGGCATATGAGTATACTTAAAGCCAGAAAATTCCTGATATGGAAGCATCAGAAAATTCCTCATGACCATTTTTCCATATGCCGGACTGAACCATTTTTTCCATGTGCGGCGGATCACTTCTCTTTTTTTGAAATGCATATTGATAAGTGCTGCATTATTTAAGAGAATGTGTGCAAATGGATCGTCAATGTCGTCCTGGGCAATTGCTGTCTCAATACAGCAGTCCCTTGGCAGTCCGTTTTTGAAAAAATCCTCCTGACTTACAGGAGCTATAAGAAATGTATCATCATTGAAGTAAACAAATTTTTCAGAAAGGCCCTTGATTCTGTGAAGATTCAGTTCAATGGGATGGCTGCTGAAGGTTGGCAGATATTCCGGATCCATAAATTCGTCATGGCGTACCACAGTCAGCTTCGGATGACTGGTATTCAGCCATTTGGGAAGATGTCCGCAGGTGACAAAGTAAACATGATTTACCCATGGGGCAAATTTCTCCACTCCCCGGAACCAGTACTGCAGGTTATCCCAGTCACGGTAGCGGCTTGCTGTGGCATCTGAACCGGTATCCGGCGCATACTGTGCCCGAACCCTTCTCCAGTTTTCATCTCCGCCATCTACCCAGGGTAATACAAAGTCTATTTTTTCCATTTCCCTTTACTCCTTATATAAATCCCTGAGACGGTTTGCTTCTGTTGTTATGTCAAAATGAGCCTCTTTCAGCTTTTTCTTAAGTACTTCCGGCTCTTCTCTTTTTATTTCACTCATTTTCAGAATGTTCTCTGCCCAGACCTGGTCACTTTCATTCAGGGAAAGCCGGCTTACCCGCTCTGGAAATACTACAGCCTCCTCAGATACAGAGTCTGCCATCACACAGGGAAGTCCGTTGGCCTGTGCCTCGATCAGGGCAAATGGAACTCCCTCAAAAAGCGAAGGGAACAAAAATACATCCATTGCACACAGATAGCTGCATACATCATCCTGCTTTCCTGCAAAGCAGATCTTGTCGCGAAGACCTGCCTGATCTGTTTTTTCCTGGATTTTTTGGTAAAGCCCCTCTTTACCGCCTATCAGAACCAGAACCGCATTGGGATTTTTCTTTGTCACTTCTTCCATCACAGGAATCATACGCTGATGATTCTTTGGAATGTCAAAACGACCCACATGACCAATAACCAGCTTATTTTCCCATCCCATTTCCTGCCGGATCCGGTTTCTCTTTTCCATGGAAAAGGCAAATTTATCTATATGAATGGCATTATTGATCACTGTCACTTCCCCGTTTGCAAATGCTTTTTCGCCAAACATCCATTTTCCGGCAACAATGGCACATGCAAATTTATCTGTAGCATAGCGATTAATAAATGGCCTGTTCCACCAGTTCATAAGATTTCTCACCAGTCCCGGGCAGGAAGAACTGTGGCAATGGGCAATCACCTTTTTTATTCCCATCTTATGTGCAACACGAAGAGGAACGATATTTGCTGCAGAAAGCATATTTACATGAACAGCATGGTAAGAGCCTTCCTGCAGAATCTTCTTCAGTGCTTTTTTGTATCCCACATAGTCTTTTTTCACATTGGGAACATAATAGACATGCCCTCCCAGGCTTTTGATTTCTCTGGCATATGCAATTTCATCATACATGCACACATAATCAAACTGCACATCCATATGAACCAGAACTCTGTAATAATTCATGACAAAAGCTTCCAGACCGCCCTGTACATTGCCAAGACCTATTTGCAGTACTTTCAAATGAATATCTCCTTTTACTGCGCTTTATTTTTTGATGAAGTAATGAATCATTTTATTATATCCACTGTATTTTTTTGCTGCTTCTACTATAATTCCAAGTACAAGGGAAATTAATGTGATCACTACAGGAACCAGCAGGAAATATTTCACATTCCACACATATCTGGCAAGATAATCACGCACAAAAGTATGGAGAAGCCAGATGTCAAGAGAATATTTTCCGAAATACTCGAAAACATTTCTTACTTTTTTCAGGCGGAACACATATTCCACAAGAAACAAAATCAAAACAAAAGGAACAATTGCATAATGATATTCCCAGAATACTTTTAGCGGGATTTTAGAATAGCTCCATATACCAAAGGCTATCCCGGCAGCGGTAAGACAGAATTTCAGTAAATCATTTATTTTTTCATTTTTTACCAGATGCAGACAGTGAAACCAGTTAAAAATATGATATTCCTGACTTAGAACTCCAAGGATAAATGCTGTAAGAAAGGAAAAAGCATTGGTTCCACCAGGAAATCCAATTCCAGTTATTCTTAGCACTGCTGATAAAAGCCCGATACACACAAGACCGCCAAGCTTCCATTTTCCCAATATCCATGCCAAAAGCGGAAGCAAAATGATAAATATTATAGCAGCTCCCATGTACCACCATGCACCTCGAAGTGTATTGGTTCCCAGAAGGTCAGATAACCCCAGACAATCTATGCTGGCCAGAAGGATACGCTTGAAATTATTATCTCCCCATTTGCTTAAATTCAGTCTGCCAAACAGATACAGAACAACATAAGAAGCACCTGCAACAAACCAGAATCCAGACAAAGTGGAGATCAGGCGTTTTTTTACCCAGCGAAAAACCTCTCCAGGAGAAGGGGTTTCCATTTTTTTGTAGACATAGATCAGTCCATATCCGGACACAAAGGCAAAAATCGGTACACAGATTTTCGCCCAGCGCGCCAGATGAATGATTGTTTTTACATGAAAGGGTGTAAAAATAAGCGAATAGGCCGCAAATTTTGCTTTGCTCCTGAAGCAATGGTGAAATACCATCAAAAGAACGGCAACTCCCTTTAAAGCACCAGAATCCCCTTTTGTCAGTACCTTCTCCATCATCAGCCTCCGATCATCTTACTGTACTGCTCTGCAATAGGTCCAATATCTCCATATGCCAGCAGCTGTCCCTTCTCCAGGATCATTGCCTTATTGCAAAGGCGGACAACCTGCTCCAGTGAATGGGATACGAAAAGAACCGTAACCCCGGAATCAAACATGCTCATAATCTTTTTCTCACTTTTTCTGCGGAATTTGGCATCTCCAACAGAAAGCACTTCGTCCAGGATCAGAATCTTCGGCTCTACAAGTGTTGCAATGGAAAATCCAAGTCTTGACTTCATACCGGAGGAATAGTTCTTCACCGGAACATCCATAAATTTCTGAAGTTCGGAAAATTCCACGATTTCGTCAAACTTGCTGTCAATAAATTCTTTTGTATATCCTAACATAGCTCCGTACAGATAAATATTCTCTGTGCCGGTATACTGTGGGTCAAAGCCTGCTCCAAGTTCCAGAAGGGGAACTGTTTTTCCACGCTTGACAACGGAGCCCTCTGTAGGCTTGAATACGCCGGAAATAACCTTCAGAAGGGTACTTTTTCCAGCACCGTTAAGTCCCAGGATTCCTACACGGTCTCCTGCTTCCACTTTAAAATCCACATTCTTCAATGCCCAGAATTCATTGTACTGGATCTCATGTTTGATGGATTTTAAAATATAATCTTTTAAACTGTCAACCTTTTCTTTGCTAAGGTTGAACTTCATGCTTACATTGTTTACTTCAATGGCTGTTTTGCTCATATTTTCTCCTTAAATATACAAAATGAACTCATCCTGTTTCTTCTTAAAGCATACAAGTCCGATGATGGTAATTGCAATACTGAAGCCTGCAGCATACAGTACATATGGGAGATACATCGGCTCTCCGAAGATTGCGGAACGGAAAATCTGGATGGTACAGTACAGCGGATTAAATTTCAGGATCCATGCCCAGCCGCTCTTAAGAAGCTTACTTGGATAATAGAAAATAGCGCAGGTGTACATGATCAGCATAAGTCCTACAGACCATAAATACTCCACATCCCTGAAAAATACTCCGATGGTTGCCAGAAACATTCCTGATCCATAAGAAAGGAAAAACAGAATAATCAGTGCAACTGGTGCCTGAAGCAGATAAAGGGTAGGCTCTACTCCCAGCACAGCTGCCACAACTGCCAGGACAATCATGGAAATCAGGAAAATAATATAGTTATAAAGCACACTGGAAAGAGGGTATAAATATTTTGGAACGTATACCTTCTTAATCATAGCGGAATTGGACCGTATGGATTTCAGTGTAGTTTTGGTTGCGGATGAATAAAAGCTGTACAAAAGACGTCCTGACAGAATGTATACAGGGAAAGTTCTGTCTGTATTTCCGTACAAGGTTCCGAATACAATTGTCAGAACGATCATGGTGAGCAAAGGCTCCAGCATAGACCATAAAATACCGAGATAGGAACGACGGTATTTCAGTTTGATTCCTTTTTTTACCAGCTCGCTGAGCAAAAACTGGTACTGCCTAAAATTATCAAAATATTTCTTCATAATCACTCCATCGTATTTTCAGATATTAGTTTTTACATGTGGTATCTGTGTAAAAACCAACCTGTATTGTAGCATACAAAGCTATCAGTTGCAACACTGCGGTTTTTACAATCTTCCGCCTCTTATTTCTTAAGTTTTCGACAAATTCATGCCAAAACAAATATGCTTCCGTTAAACGCAACATCTGAAGCGTGTTTAGAAAAGGCATAACATTTTCAATATTTCTAAAGTTCAGGATCTCTAAGACAGCTTTCTACTGTCATGCGATATGCTTCTGCATAGGAAATTCCTGTTTTCCTGCAAATTTTTGCAAGGCTTTCATACTCCGGATAAAATTTCTGTGCGTCTTCCGGGCCGCATACCTTCACTTCCACTTCTCCGTATGGAATCATA
>OLQK01001608.1_pt1 | contig 14461 bp, 11 predicted proteins | sample 1672501 | NCBI WGS metagenome assembly OLQK01 (sample SAMEA3136693, study PRJEB25190) | human gut metagenome | biome: human gut; feature: human-associated habitat; material: faeces | place: Austria | collected 2013 | reverse complement strand
TTCAATTCATGGTGCAAGTTTTAGGTTAGAAATTGCTCCATGAATAATTCAGGATAATCTTAGGTTCTTCAACTTTAACATTACTTCCATGATACAATACCATTTTAAATCCCCTTTCTTATTTTCAATATAACATATTGTCCAGATTAGCACAACATAAGCCTAGCTTCACCTATCCCATTTTCCCTTTATTGTTTAAGTTTTTAACTCATTGACACCCATATTTTGCCGTGGTAAAATTTGTCATATTAACAGGGCAAAACTGCGCTTTTTTGCCTGATATTATGTTACCGTACGGCCATTTATAAACACTTATGATAATGAGATTTTACCCCTTTACAGAGGTAATTTTCCACACCTTTTGAGGATTCCCGCATATGTATGACCAGGATATTTTCCATATAACCACACTCCAGCACGAAAAGACGCTTCTGAAAACCCAGGATAGCCATATTACCGATGCCATGTATGCTGCCATCGATGAAGCTATGAACAACAACAATCCGGTAGGTGCCCTTGTAGGACATTATGATGAACGCCTTAGCATCACAGCTGCAAGCCATGGCTTTTGGGAACAGCTGGGCTTTCTGGATGAGGATTTTCAGTCAGGTAAGGAAGGATCTCTTCTGAACCTGATCTACCAGCCGGATGTTCATATGTTTTCCCTGGATAAATTTATAAACACACATGGGAAATTTGAATTCCGCATGCGTACCAAAGATGGAAGCCGTCTTTATATCACTTCTTTTAAGAGGGATACCATTGACGAAAACGGGATTCCTTTGTGGATCCTTGCTGTGCGTGTTAATCCTGCCGGACAGAATCTTTCTCTGGTAAATGATGTTATGCAGACCGGAATGTGGACCTTTGAATATAACGAAAAAGGCCAGCTGGACTCCGTTACATGGAGTGACCGTTTCCGCCAGATGCTGGGATATCAGGATACTTCCGATTTCCCTAATAAACTGGACTCCTGGTTCCGTCTTGTCCATCCCAGTGACAGAGAACAGGTTCTTGCTTTTATGGATATGGTTCCAACTGATCCTACCGGACAGACAAAATATAACATGGAATACCGGGTAAAAATGCCAGATGGCACCTACCAATGGTTCAGCATAAATGCTGAAGTTGTACGCCGCGCCAGTGGCATTGCCAGACGTATAGTTGGTATCTTTTTTAACATTGATGTCCGGAAAAATACCACTGTCCTTGCAGAAAAATATTCTGCTTTAGATAAGCTGATCCAGGGTATGACAAAAGTTGTCAACCGATTTGCCGTCTGTGACCTGGAACACGATTCCTACGAATGGCACAAAATGGATGACAATAAACTAATCAGCTACAAAGGTGCTTACTCCAGTCTTCAGAAAACGGTTTGCACAAAATTTAAACTGCTTTCTGAATCAGAAGATATCGGTTACATATTTTCACCTGATAATATAAGAGGACACCTTACTTCTGAATCAGACATATACCGTTTTGAATACTGCACTTTAGACGAAAAGTGCTTCAAAAATATGTCCATTGTTCCCCTGGAATGGAAAAATACACAGCTTACAAAAGTCCTGTTCATTGTAATGAATGTAACACAGGCAAAAGAGCGTGAAATCCAGTCTCGCCAGGCTTTAAGAGAAGCTTACATGGCTGCCAACCGTGCGAACCAGGCGAAAACAGAATTCCTTTCCAATATTTCCCACGATATCCGTACGCCCATGAACGCAATCGTAGGAATGACAGCCCTTGCAGCTGCCCATATTGACCAGAAGGACCGGGTTCTGGATTCCCTTGGCAAGATTACCACCTCCAGCCGCCATCTTCTTGGACTAATCAACGAAGTCCTTGACATGAGCCGGATTGAAAGCGGCAAAGTTATGCTCTCCGAAGAAAAGTTTTACCTGCCTGACCTGGTAGATAATCTGATCACCATGGTAAAACCGGATATCATAGCTCATAAACATGAGTTTACAGTAAATATCGCCGATATCCGTCATGAGGATATTATTGGTGACAGTCTGCGTATCCAGCAGATTTTTACCAATATGATGAGCAATGCCATCAAATTTACCCCTGACGGTGGAAAGATCACCTTTACTCTCCGGGAAAAACCAATGCAGAGGAAAAAGATCGGCTGTTTTGAGTTTGTTTTTGAGGATAATGGTATCGGTATGAGTGAACAGGTTCAGAAAATTATTTTTGAACCCTTTACAAGAGCTGACGATAAACGAACCTCCCAGATTCAGGGAACCGGACTGGGACTTGCCATTACAAATAATATTGTGTCCATGATGGACGGACATATACAGGTAAAAAGTGCACCGGATCAGGGAAGCCGCTTTACCATTACACTTTTTATGAAGCTTCAGGAAACGGATATTGACACAACAGAGGAACTGATAAATCTTCCTGTTCTTATGGCAGACAGAGACCAGGGCTGCTGTATAAACACAACTGCAATTTTAAATGACCTTGGAATGAAAAGTGAATGGGTATCAACCGGTTCTGCCACTATAGAACAGGTTCTTAAAAGGCACCACGCAAATGATGACTTTTTTGCAGTGCTCCTTTCCTGGCAGCTTCCTGATATGAGCGGGATTGAAACTGCAAGACAGATCCGCAGACATATAGGGAACGATATCCCCATCATTGTTCTGTCTTCCTATGACCATTCGGAATTTAAGGAAGAGGCAAGAAAGGCCGGTATCAATTATTTTATTACAAAGCCCCTGTTCCGTTCCAGACTTGTTTCCCTGTTCCGCAAGCTCACAGGAAACGAAATCGAAAAAGAAGAGACACCCCTTATTACGCCGTTGCTTCGCACTGATTTTTCCGGCAAACATGTGCTGCTTGTAGAAGATAATTCCTTAAATATGGAAATTGCTGTAGAGCTGATCGGTATGACCGGCATTACCATCGAAACAGCAGAAAATGGACAGATTGCTGTTGACATGATTTCCAATGCACCGGAACACTATTATGATCTGGTATTTATGGATATTCAGATGCCAGTTCTGGATGGGTACCAGGCCACTGCCAGAATCCGTGCACTGGATAAGTCCTATACAGACCATTTGCCTATCGTTGCCATGACAGCCAATGCGTTTGCTGAAGATATGATTGCCGCACACAAAGCCGGCATGGATGAATATATTGCCAAGCCAATTGATATGGAAAAGGTGACGGCAATGATGAAGAAATTTCTGTAAAATTAAGAGGATACCGCCTGGAGCATGCTATAAAAAGCTTTTATAAGATGCTCGCAAAAGGTATCCTCTTTTATTTTGCTCTGGAGTGTGCCCTTAAAGGGCTTTCTGCAAGATGTGCGTCACAATTTGTGGGAAAATTTGCCCGGATAAAGGCGCCATAGCGGGCTATGGCAACTGAATTCGGGTAAAATATACCGCAAAGTTGGGCGTACAGATTGCAGAAATGATTTTGTCTTTTAAAACGGCTCAAAAATCACAGCCTGAATCCGGCCGCATTTTTTCCCTGTGCATGAATATCCAGACAGCAGTCTGCCACATGCTCCTGATTCAGATCCAGAGAATAATTCACCTTCATGTCTATTCTGCTGTCACTTTCCTTCAGTTCCAGATTCGTAGCAGAAATTCCCATTTCCAGAGTTCCAAAAGGTGTAGTGTAAAATGCCATGTTGCGTTTTCCCTGCTCGAAAACCATATGAGTATTTACCTGTCCCTTTTTTCGTACTTCCATTCCCCGTGAAGAAATCTTTATGTAATTTACTGTAGGATCACCGTGATCCTCCAGCATCTCCTCATAGCGGAGATAATGGCTTCCATTGCGGAAATAATATTCACCTGGAACCACAATTTCGATTGGCTCATCTCCCTCCCGAGTGTCCATCATATGTAAACCTTTTACATGAATTAAAACTTCTTTTTCCATGATCTTATCCATTTCTTTCTAATACTAATATTTCTCAATATCTATTTTCTGCGTTTTTTCTACATCAAAGGGCAGGATAGAATTGGCAAAGCCCTTGAATTTCTCTGCCAGGTCACTTACATAAAAACGGTATGGAAAATCCGACTGTCCCTGCCCGGTGCTCTGAATATCCTGTTCCTTTAATAATCTTCCCAGCTCCAAAGCTGTCTCATAGGCAGGATTTACAAGCTGTACCCCTTCTCCCATAACTTGTCCGATGGTAGATCTTAAAAGAGGATAATGAGTACATCCCAAAATCAGTGTATCAATTTCTTTCTCCTGAAGCTCTTTTAAGTATCTGGTTGCTACTTCCACAGTCACCGGATCATGAAGCCAGCCCTCTTCTACCAGCGGGACAAACAATGGACAGGGCTTTCCGATCACTGTAATTTCCGGATCAATTTTCCTTAAAACCTCTGCATGAATGCCGCTTCCTACTGTACCTTCTGTTCCAATAACTCCAACACGTTTATTCCTGGTGACCTGTGCAGCTACCTTCGCACCAGCCTCAATCACTCCCAGAATCGGAATATCAAATTCCTCCCGTACAGCATCCAGGGCAAAAGCACTGGCCGTATTACAGGCAACTACAATTGCTTTCACCTGCTGTTCTTTCAGAAAACGGATGATCTGACGGGAATAGCGGATAATAGTTTCTTTGGATTTGCTTCCATATGGAACACGGGCTGTATCTCCGAAGTATACGATTTTCTCGGCAGGAAGATTCCTCATGATCTCGCGGGCAACTGTAAGCCCCCCGATACCGGAATCAAATACACCAACAGGAGCATCTCTGTCTATTTTCATTCATCTATCTCCAAACTTTCATTTATGATAATGCCACCATTTTAAGTGGACAAAATGTACTGCTGTTCATCTTGTCCACTCATTTTATCACCAAAGTTCAGGGTGTGCAAGCAGTGACTCCCAGTTTTCCATGATCCAGAAGCGAAATCTTGGTTTTGCACCTTCGGGAATTTCCTCCTTTTTTTTCATAAAACAAAACTCGGGGTAAAGTGTTCCCCACCAGGCAAGGATTTTATTATTTTTTTCCATCACAGAACCAAAAGGAAATGTCAATGCCGCAATCAGAACTGCAGCCACAATATGATACCGTAATTTTCTTAAATAAATCATGGAACTCCTCCTTCGGAATATATATCTGACACAGCGGATATATTCCGGATTTTATTTTGCTATCAGGAGTATTCCACTTTTATTTGGTATTATTCTTATTATTTTATTTCCAGTTTTTCCCCCTGAATTTCCAATTCCGGCAGCACTGGCAGTGCTCCTCTGCTGTACATTTCGTGATAAACCTCCCGCAATGTCACAGATCGCACCGGATTTCCCTCTGGATTATTTTCCAGCACCCCTACGAGATATCCTCCAAGAGAAGTCTTTTGAGGACTTACCCAGCCTACAGCACTTGCCGCACTAGCTGTACGAAACACATACACATTTTCTCCGATCACAGGCTCCTGTTTCAAATACTCCAGCACCTGTTCCCAATGGTTCCCATCCAGTAATTCCTGTCCCAGAATCAGAACCTCAAGGTGTCCCAGATCCAGATATTTTTCCTGTGTCACGCTGTAAAGCGTCTCAATTTTTGTAAAGTTTTCTCCACGGATAACCGGTGCTGTATTTCCCTGATCCTCTCCGTTTTTTTCCTGTCCCGTAGCCTTTGGAAGATCGGGTATTCCATAGGTAAGTTCAAATTTTCCATCCTGAAAATCTGCTCCCAACGCAAGGGCATACATCCTTTTTTCCGGCTCCACACCACCGCAGCCTGTAAAGATAAATGTGGAAACGATTATGATACTCGCAATTGCCACTTTATTATGACTTTTTTGATGCCATCGTTTTTTTTGATACCGTTTGCTCTTTTGATACCGTTCGCTCTTTTGATACCGTTCGCTCTTTTGGTACCGTTCACTCTTTTGATACCGTTCACTCTTTTGATACCGTTCACTCTTTTGATCTTCTTCAGGGCTTTCGTTATTCTGTTTATTTCCCTGCGTATTTTTCCAGCCTGCTGTACCGTTTTTTTCTTCTTTTCCCTGTTTTTTCTTCCATTTTCTTCTTCCAGCCACGAAAAAAATCACTTGAATAAGCAACATACCCGGCACAAAAATCACTTCCAGATACGGTTCAAAATAATCACGGATTCCCACATTTCCAGCTTTTAATACCATCACCGTAAAAACCAGAAGGGATATCCACACTCTTCCTGTCCCAATCTCTGTTTTTTCCACAATTAAATGTCCGTAATGTAGAAGACTTCCCGCTGAAAATAAAAGGCTGTATAATAGAAATCCCATCCAGAGTACATCAAATCTTGCAAGCACATTTCCTGGCAGATCTGCACCTGCAAGCAATGGCAAAACAGGATAATTTTCATATTTCAGCCGCTCCCAGCCAAACACAGCCGGAAATAGCAATTGTGCAAGAAGCAGTAAAAGTCCTAAAGTAAGCACTGCAAAGCTTACAGTTTTTCCCACACTTCCGGTGTATCTTCTTCCAGACTGTTCCACATATTCCAGTGCAAAAGGCAACAGCCCGATTCCCGAAAAAGCACAGATTATTCGATATCCATCATTTAGAATCTTTTTTCCCGAAAAAAAAGAGTTCCAGAGCATCTCCTGAAAGTACTCCCATTTTCCCTGTCCGGCTGACAATAAAAACATAAGAACTACAGCAAGCAGCACAATTCCTCCTGAAACCTCTCCAATTCGCCCTCTTCTCTGGATTCCCCGGTGTGTGCCTATGCTTACAACAACCAGTGCCGTCACGCAAAGCCATATTCTGGGCACCCCCGTTCCAAGACTTACCGCCACTATTTCTCCCAGAAGATCCAGCAGAAACGCCGCTCCCAAAATACAGTAGATAAGAAAAAATAATCCAGCCAGCTTTCCTCCTGCCTGTCCTGCTGTTTTACACGGATTTGCGAACCCATGACGAAGCCTGACAAGAAAAATCACGTAAAACAAAAGCACAGACACAGCCAGTCCACTCCCAGCCAGCCCACTAAGTCCCAAAGTCCGTCTTTTTCCAAAAAGACAAAGCAGAAAAGGCGCAATAAAAGCGATTACAATCTGCCGGTAAAGCTGCCGCCTGGAAATCCGGTTATTTTCTGCAAATTTCATTTCTACAAGTCCTCCGTATTTTTATTGCCACCTGTGTCATTTCTTTTTTGCTATTTTTTCTCAGCTCCGGAGTTCTTTTCAGATTGAAAGCCTTTAGCAGCTCCACGGCTTCGCAGTCTTATACTTTCCTCCACTTTTGCATACATGGGACGCCTCCATCTCTTTCTGAAAGGAATCCTAAGAATACCAGTTCCAGTCCCTTTTATTGTACTTTGTTTGATAAACGGCGAAAGATATGGCACCCCAAAACTTAAAAGTCCGGCCAGATGTGACACCGTAAGATACAATCCGATCACAATTCCAAAAATCCCCAGATATCCACCAAGAAATAAAAAGAAATATTTTAAAAGCCGGAAAGCAGATGCAAATTCCTCATTTGGAATAGCCAGTGAACCAAGGGCAGTAATTGCCACTACCATAACAACAATAGGACTTACCAGGTTTGCTTCTACAGCTGCCGATCCCACGATCAGGCCGCCAACAATTCCCATAGCATTTCCAAGCGCCCCCGGAATCCGCACCCCAGCCTCCCTGATAAGTTCAAAAGACAATTCCAGAAGTACCAGCTCTGCAATGCTGGAAAAAGGAACTCCCTCCCTTGCCTGTGCAAAAGACAGAATCATATTGGTTGGGAGAATCTGTGTATGAAACCGGATTACCGCAAGATACAATCCAGGAAGTAAAGTTGCCGCAGCCAATGCCAGGTATCGCAGCACCCGCAAAAATGAAGCCATTTCAAATCGATTATACCAGTCCTCGCTGCTCTCCATAAAACTGTTAAACACCCCTGGCAAAACCAGTGCTGCTGGAGAATTATCACATAATAATACAACTTTTCCATTCAGAATTTCCTGCGCCGCCCGGTCTGGTCTTTCTGTTGTCTGATATTGTGGAAAAGGAGAAAACCAGGAATCCTCTGTAAGCTGCTCCAACATTCCGCTGTCCAGAATCCCATCAATTTTAAATTCTCCCAGCCTCTCTTTCACCTGCTCCAGAAACTCCTCACGCATCAGATCTTCCATATAAACCATTTGAACCAATGTATGCGAACGCTCTCCGATATAAAATTCTACGACCTTTAATCTGGTATCCCGCAGCCTTTTTCGGATTAAAGCAGAATTGGTTTTTACTGAATCAGAGAACCCCTCCTTGGACCCCCGAAGCACCTTCTCCATTTCCACTTCAGTAACACCCATACTTGGATATCCCACACTGGAAATTTTCATTGCCTGGTCAAACCCATCCAGAAAAAACACCGCATCCCCCGCCAGAACACCAGCAAACACCTGCTCCATATCCGTCAGCTTCTTCACATCAGCAATTCCCAGACTGTTATACTCTACGAACTCCTGAATTCCCTCCGGCGAAACCTCCCAGAAATGCCCAATCATTCTCCCAAGCGCCGAGTCCTCCAACATCATATTCGAAGTCGTCACTTCAATATAAACCATCAGGCAATCAACCTTCTGCTCCTCCCCCAGCCTCATTCTCCTGATCTGCACATCCCCACAATCAGAAAACCGCTCTCTTACTCTCCTCTCATTCTCCCGAACATCCCCCGAAATTATAACAATATTATCATTTTTCTTCCTCACCAACATCACCCACCATTTCCAGACATAAAAAAAAGAGACACCTACGTCTCTCCTAGCATCCCCAAAACTTTCAATTATATTCCCTGCAGCGGTTTTTGTTTTTTCTCAACCTATCGGGGCGACGGGTCAGGCAGCCTGCCTGGCCACCTCACGTTCGCCAAAACAAAAACCCTATTCTTCCGCCCGAATCGCCTGAATAATCCCCATCCTCTGATTCTCCAGATGTTCAAACGACAATTCCTGCGCCTTCTTCACATCCCGTTCCCGAATGGCCTGTGTAATCTCCTCATGCTCTTCCACAAGCCTGTTCCTGGCTTCATCCTCCTTCAGATATTCCACACGATACCTGTAAATCTGCTCTCTCAAATTATTCAGCACCTGCATCAGCCTTTTATTATCCGCTGCCCGGTAAATAGCCTCATGGAAATTCACATCTGCCTCTGCCATTTTTACCAGATCACCCTCTGCTGTACTCTTCTGGAAATTCTTTGCCGCCTGCTCCAGCTCCCGCACATCTTCATCAGTCATATTGGCGCAGGCCTTTTCAATTGCCATATTTTCCAGAGTGATCCTGACCTCCAGAACATCGTTCAGATCCTTCTCTGTAATATTTGCAACCTGGGCACCCCTTCTTGGAATCATCACTACCAGACCTTCCAGCTCCAGTTTTCGCATAGCCTCACGGATAGGTGTCCTGCTTACCCCCAGCTTCTCTGCAAGGGCAATCTCCATCAGTCTCTCTCCCGGCTTCAGCTCTCCCTTCAAAATAGCCTGACGCAATGTATTAAATACAACTTCCCGTAACGGAAGATACTCGTCCATATGCACTGTGAAATCACTTGTCATTTGTATTTCCCCCTAAAGAAACCTTATCTTAAAAAACTTCTGTAGCAAAAACAGTTTTCGCCAGTTTGCTCTCCCGAAGAACTGCTGCTGCCTGCTCCATTTTCTCTTTGTCATCAAAAATACCAAATACGGTAGGTCCACTTCCGCTCATCATGGCTCTGCGCGCACCATGATTCTCCATCAGGTCTTTGATTTCCTGAATTACCGGATACTTCCCAATAATTCCCGGCTCAAACACATTTCCCATTCTGGAAATCACTCCATCCAGATCGCCATTTTTCACTGCATCTACCATACCGTCAATATCCGGATGTACCACTGACAAAGCATCCAGCTTCAGATTCTCATAGGCAGTCTTCGTAGATACATTTACGCCTGGTTTTCCCACAAGCACATAACAATGAGGAAGCCTTGGAAGTCTGGTCAGCTTCTCTCCGATTCCCTCTGCTAATGCAGTTCCACGCATTACACAATAGGGAACATCGGCGCCTACCTTCACTGCCCGTTTCATCAGCTCTTCTTCAGAGAGCCCTAATCCAAACAAACGGTTCACTCCCACAAACGCAGCAGCCGCATCAGAGCTTCCCCCTGCCATTCCTGCTGCTACAGGGATAAACTTCTCCAGCCGCATGGAAAGCCCCTCTTCCACATGAAACTCATCCATCAGCATTTTTGCAGCCTTATAAACAAGATTTCTTTCATCGGTAGGAACATACGGAATATTCGTCGTAAGGACAATTCCAGGTTCCGCTTTCTTTTCAATTTCAAGCACATCATACATCTGTATGGTCTGCATGATCATACGGACTTCATGGTAGCCGTCTGTCCGCTTTCCAACTACATCAAGTCCCAGATTTATTTTAGCCATTGCTCTTAAACGCATAATTTCCTCCGCTTTTGTACTTTGTATACAATCTTTTACTACTGCTATTTTAAAATATTTTTGTATTTTTTTCAATACATATATTCCTGAAAATTATTGGGGAAATTTATCATCTAACTACGGCAACTGAATTCGGGCAAATAATACCTCTATCCAACTTTCTTCACCAGAAGCAAAGGCTGCCCTGGCACCACAGTTTCATTTTCCAGCTCATTCAACCCGCAGATTTCTTCTACAGTCGTATAAAACCGCTTCGCAATATCCCACATGGTATCCCCACTTTTCACAATATAAACTGTAATCCCCGGCATAACCTGGATTTTATCCATATCAAGAGGCTGCTCCTCGATTTTGCTGATGATCATTCTCTTCTCACATTGCAGCACCAGCACATTCAGGCTTATGACTGCCTTTATCTCAATTTCATTGCTGTCGATCATAGAGGTTGACAGCTGCTCCAGATCAGCCTGCAGGAAAAAAGTACTGTCCTGTGAAATTCCATTTGCTTCAATTACATGAGAAAATGGAATCATCCCATCCACTGAATAAAACGGCATGTCATCATTTCCCGTAATATACAGAATTTTCAGGAAAACAACACCTTCGGCCTGAATTCCATTTTCTACAATTTGGGTTTTTTCCACCTTTACACGCCCCTGGCTGTGACAGATCTGAAGGATTTTGCCCTGACTTTCCTTCAGCTCAATTTTATCTGCCACTCTGCACTTGGAAGCATTTCTCACAAGAAGGCTTTCCAGACATTCCTCTTTTCCATGAAGAATGCACTCTTTTAGCGGAGAATATGCATCCAGGATCAGACAGTGCTCCTCTTCACGATAAATTTTCATGTCCAGCTCCAGCACCACATCTACGGAAAATACCCGCTCTTCACCATCAGAATCCGGTTTTACTTCAATGCTCTGATGCATAACCGATACAGATATGTTCGGAATCATTTCTGCTGTACACCCGGTACACTCTATTTCAGAATTAAATGGCAGAACGTACTCTGCCCACTGAAGAGGATTTTCCTCGTCCTCACCAGCGTAAAGAACAAAAACAGACAACTCCCCTTTTGCCCTTATCAGATTTTCCTCCAAGCGCAGATCCAGTCCCCTCACTTCAATGGTATGCCACAGAAGCTGGTCAATATTGGGTTTGTTCGATGCCAGAGTTACCTCATCCTTAATCCGCAAAGTATCTTTTTTATGTATCATCAGGCTCATCAACTGTACATTTTTCTTTTTAACAGAAATCTCTTTTTCTCCAATCTCTACAGGAAGCTGGACGCCTGACATTTCATCCACTACTGCATAAAATGTTACGATTGCTTTGATATTCAGTTTTCGTGAATGGATCATATGAACACTTAGATCTTCAATTTCCCACTGCAGGCACATTTTGTCCCCACCTGTAATGCCTTCCAGGTTCAATGTTTCATCAAAAGGCAGCTTTGCCTCCAGATTGCACACTTTTTTGTCCTCTTCTCCCACATAAAGAATATCCACATTCAGATTTCCACTGATAAATGCCTTCCCTTCACTAAGGCGTACTTCGTCCATCAATATATCGCCTTTACTCTGGATCAGCCGCCCCATATCCGGCTTTACATCCGGTACATTATAATCCGCGTCAAAAGTTACCTGGCTGGTAGCCCGGCTTTTTACATGAAGCATCTGAACACTTTCTTTTCTTAATTCCACGAATTTTCACTCCTTTTCCTGATCATTAAATCTGGACCCTTTTGGCAGGCTGTCACTTCAACTATTACCGGTATCTCCGAAAATTTATTCAAATATTACAGGTTCCTTTCTATACGCCATTTTTACCGCAATATAAGGATAAGATGGTGGACTTAGCTGTATTTTTTCATCTGAAGGCCCTATCAGCTTAGTTCTGAAAAAAATGGCTTCAGAAGTCACTCCCAGCTCTTCCACCTGAATACTGTATCCTCCACTCATCTGCTGTCCATATCCTTTTATCAGAAACATTTCCTTTTCACTTTGATACGTCAGCTGAAATTCTTTTGCCCTTTTTTCCAGAATCAGTGCCTCCAGCTCCGCCGGAAGTTCTTCTGGTTTTACAATGGAATATTCAAGGGGCATGCGTGGTTCTTCCTCTATCCGGATAAAACGGCATCCTGTGAGAAAAAACAGGGACCACAGAATCATCCCCGCAAAGGCTGCTGTTTTTTTCATCAGGTCACCTCATAAACAGCATTTTCCATTTATTTTATTCTATGTGGAATTAAAAAGATTTATTGCAAGAATTTTTGAAATTTTATATAATGATGACAGGCAGACCTTGGAGAGGGTCCTTAAACACTACTACTATCTGATATGAGGAAATTCAAATGATTCGTTTTATTTTATGCGTAATCGTGGTGGTTGGATTCCTGATTCTGTCCATTCCCATTCTTCTTGTAGAATGGATTATCGGAAAGTTTAACCCCATGGCAAAAGAAATCGGTTCTCTTAGAATCGTCCAGGCAGTTTTTCGATTTATCCTGTGGGTTGCCGGCGTGAAGCTTACTGTCATAGGAGAAGAGAACGTGCCCACTGACACACCGGTTCTTTATATTGGTAATCACAGAAGTTTTTTCGATGTGCCTCTTACCTATCCGCGCTGTCCAATCCGCACCGGATATATTGCCAAGAAAGAAATGGAAAAGGTTCCTCTTCTTTCTATCTGGATGAAACGTCTCCACTGCCTGTTCCTTGACCGCAAGGATCTGAAGCAGGGACTGAAAACCATCCTTACTGCTATCGAAAAAGTAAAATCCGGTATTTCCATCTGTATTTTCCCAGAGGGCACCCGTAATAAAAATGCAGATGAGCTGGACATGCTTCCATTCCATGAGGGAAGTTTTAAAATTGCCACTAAGGCAGGCTGCCCTATCATTCCTATGGCAATCAGTGGTTCCGCTGATATCTGGGAAAGCCATTTTCCCAAAATCAAAAAGACACATGTCATACTGGAATACGGAAAGCCCATCTATGCAGACCAGCTGGACAAAGAAGATAAGAAACATCTGGGCACATATACCCAGAATATTATTCATGAAATGCTGGTTAAAAATAAGTCAATGTTATAAAATATTTTACAGAAAAACAGGTATGTTTTTGCGGTTTAAGGCGAGTTAAAACATATCTGCTTTTCTTTTACATACTTTTGCCATTATGAGAATTTCCTGTAGTTTCCCCTCTCACCACCTTCGGTGATGCACCATAAACCGCCTTAAACTTCTTTAAAAATCCTTTATAATTTGTAATTCCGTTTTTATCCAGAAGAAATGTGATATTCTCATCCGTTTCCATAAGATCATAAAAAAAATGTTCCATTCGGATCTGGTTTACATAAGTAAGAAAAGTCTGTCCGGTATATTTGCGGAACAGCCTGCAAAAGTGCTCCGGGGTAATCGCCAGAAGCCCTGCCGCATCTGCCAGGGAAATGCTTTCCCCATAGTGCTCCCGTACAAACTCCATGCACAGCTTCATCCGTTCCAGATCACGCACCGTGCCATGCCCGTCACCTGCACCTTCCCTTTTCTGAATACCTTTTGTATACAAAAGAAAAAGCAATCTGTAAACTGCCGAAAGAACAAGCAGATGATATCCCTTTTCTTTTTCCTCATAAAATATGGCAATCTCCTGAAAAATTTTTCCAAGCTGAAAATTCAGGCTGTCCTCCTCTTCTGAACCAGGTATAAATTCCTGAAATTTTAATCCTTCCCATCTGGCAGAAATACGTTCCAGGTGAATGGGCGGAATCTGAAGAAGATAATATCTCGCATCCTCATGGGTATAGGTATAATGAATATCATTAGAATTTACCAGAAAAATATCCCCTTTTTTCAGTTCGTAGCTTACATCATTAATAGATGCTGTAATTTCTCCTCCTGTCACATAAACGATTTCCAGATGTTCATGCCAGTGGGCTGGAAGCAGCTGCTCCCAGGTATTTACAAAGGTAAAATGCAGTTTTCCCAAATGATCATCTAACACATTTTCATACTCAATCTTCATTAATTTTCCCATCCCATTTTTCTG
>OLQK01001604.1_pt1 | contig 14497 bp, 13 predicted proteins | sample 1672501 | NCBI WGS metagenome assembly OLQK01 (sample SAMEA3136693, study PRJEB25190) | human gut metagenome | biome: human gut; feature: human-associated habitat; material: faeces | place: Austria | collected 2013 | reverse complement strand
CGCCGGCCTCGCAGACGAGACCGTCTTCATTCACCATCAAAGCTTCCGAACCGGGGTTGGTGGAATCTCCCGTGGGATCGTATGGAACCAGAGGCATGATAACAAGGGAGGGTTTTCCCGGCTGGCCTGCCTGTTTTTTCAGTTCGCGGTAGTTGGCTTCCGCATCCGCAAAATCTCCAGTCTGGCCAAATGTAGAACCCTTGTATACTTTGCGCATCATGGCCGGAAAGTACCAGGAGCCGTCCTGAACGACAAGGAGGGCCCGCTTGCCCACCAGGCATTGGTCCATACAGGCCAATAGCGTCAATACAAGCAAAATGAGGAGGGATACGTAGCCGCGGGAGATGCTTTTAAAACGCTGGATGCGGCGCCTGGTGATCGGCGTTGGATGGAACCTCCGGGGGCCTTTCAGTATGAGCCAGAACCCGAGGCCTCCCATGACCAGCACGCAAACCCAGCCGAACCACAGGAATTTCCCCTGAGGTGTCAGAAGGCCGCCGTTGTTCTGGTCCGTACAGACGATGTTGAGCATGCTCATTTCCCGTGAGACGGTGAAGGGCCAGCTTAACGTGGGCAGGAGCAGCCCGCACAGCTCTCCCACGGCAGTAAGAACCGCCAGAATGACCAAAAGGTATGCCAGTTTTCTAACCATGTGTATTATTCAAATTTGATGCGCGGATCCACAGCGGCCACGATGATATCGGAGAGAAGGTTGCCCAGCACCATCAGGAAGGAGGTAAGCAGCAGCGTTCCCATGATCAGGGCGTAATCCTTGTCCATCAGAGCCTGGTAACTCAGCATCCCGAACCCCTGGATATCGAAAACTTTTTCCACCAGCATGGAGCCGGCCACAATCAGGCTGATGAGGCTGCCCAGAGTGGAGGCAATGGGTATAAAGGAGTTGCGGAAGGCATGCTTGATGACGGCCCCTCTGAAACTCACGCCCTTGGCCATGGCTGTCCTGATGTAGTCCGCGGAAAGATTGTCCATCAGGTTGTTTTTCATCATCATGGTGGTGATGGCAAAGGAACTTACTACATAACAAATCAGGGGGAGCACCGTATGGTGCAGCAGGTCTCCGGCCTGTTGCCAGAACCCCATGTCCGCAAAGTCCGGAGACGTAAGCCCGCAGAGAGGGAACCATTCCAGCCGCGCGCCCAGATACACCACCAGTACAGCGCCCAGGGCGAACCCAGGTACGGAGTACCCCAGGAAAATCAGGGCGGAAGAGATGTTGTCCACCAGGCTTTTATGGCGGATTGCCTTTACTACCCCAAGGGGAATGCAGACGGAATAGGTAATAATGGCGCTCAGGATGCCGAAGTACAGGGAAACGGGAATGCGCTCCTTGATCATGTCCCATACGGGTTCATTGTACTTAAACGAGTTGCCCATAGTTCCCTGGAGCAGACCGTCAAAGCTGGTCTTGTACATTACGGCACGCCAGGCATAGCCCCGAGCCTTGTCGCGGACGGCCTCCGTATTATCCGTCTGCCTCATGCGGCGCGCCCAGCGTTCCGCGCGATCCATGGGGGATTCTATATCCACGGTCCAGCCTTCTGAAGCGGCTTTCCGGGACGGCGTGCCGGAAAAGAAAGCATCTTTCACGCTGCCGGAATCCTTGTCCTGGCGAACTACGACGACTTGTTCTCCTGTTTCATTCAGATTGATCCGTGTATGCGTATCGGAAATGCCGGAATATTCATCTTCCTTGTCTCCCTCTCCCGCTCCGCCGATTTCCCCGAATTCCTCACGGGAAATGAAAATCTTTTTGGGCAGCACGCCCAGCCATTGCAGATAAGCCGTGATGATGGGCTCCTGCAGGCTGTACTGCTCTTCCAGCCGCTCCATATCCGCTTCACTCAGGTTATTGTCGCCGCGCTGGGAGCCGGCTTTCTGTCCGGACAGGGCGCTCATGCTTTGCTGCTGCATCATCTGCTCAATGGGACCTCCCGGAACAAAACGGGTTATGCAAAAGACGAGAAACGTAACCCCCAGGAGCGTCAAGGGCATGAGAAGGAGTCGTCTGATGATATAGGTCTTCATTCGTCGCGCTGAACTCTACCGATTTGTGGAAGGTGAGGCAAGTAGCAATGCAAATTTGTAAGCCTTTGCTAACATAAGGCGCTGTCCGGTTCTTCTTAAGATGAAAGGGAAACAATGCAATACGGCAGGTTTCCTTTCTTTTGGCAGGCCTTTCAGGAGGTGCGGAATTTACATTCCTTCTCCCAGCCGGCGCGCCAGCATGTCCGGAAGACCGGCGGCCAGAATGCGTCTTTGGGCCTCCGCTACATCGTATTCCACGCGGCGCTGGTAGTACACCATGCTGTCTTCGTCAAGCACGCCGTAGGCGGCGCGGGGATCGCCGTCTCTGGGCTGGCCTACGGAGCCCACATTAATCAGATATTTGTTGGTTTTGAGTAGCTGGATATCCCCGGATTCATATTCATGGATGCTTCCTTCATGGCGGATGAATGTACGGGGGACGTGAGTGTGTCCGTTAAAGCACAGGAATTGATTGTCACGCAGCATATTGATGCTGTGGGTGGCCGTATCCACATTCGTGACGTAGGCCCAGGAGTTGGGCTTGTCCTGTGTAGCGTGCACCAGAACGATTTCATTGGGGAGAATGCGCTGGAAAGGAGCGCGGCGAAGCCACTTTTTCTGTTCTTCGGAAAGTTGCTGCCGCGTCCACATCAGGGCATTGTAAGCTACTGGGTTCATCCCTGCCGGATTGTCTTCTCCAATGGCTTCCTCATCATGGTTGCCGCGCACGGTGGGAATCTGGCGGCTGCGGATGAATTCAAGGCATTCGGACGGATTGGCGTTATAGCCCACAACATCGCCCAGGCAGTAAACGGCATTGCATTGAAGCTGTTCTATATCCTTCATCACCGCTTCCAGAGCGGGCAGATTGGCATGGATGTCACTAATCAGGGCTATTCTACTCATGGTATTGTAAGCAAAGATCATAGCACTTTGGGGAGGTTTTGCCAAGCGCGTTTGCTCACAGGAAATCATGGTTGGGGCACAGGGTGCCGGCCTTCCCATGACCCCTTATTTCCGTCTGTTTGCTTTACTCGTCTTTTGCCGGAGGCAAAGATTCCAGGGCTTCTCTCAGCCCGTCTACCGGATACTTCAGGGAATTGGCCAGATGGCTGGTCATCAGGTCACGGGCGATCTCATCCGTGGGAAACAGTTTCCGGAAGGGGATGCGTTCCTTTTCCGGTATGTTCAGCCTGTTTTCCAGAACAAAAATATTACTCACCAGGCTGGGTGTCCTGTTGCGGGGATCCTTGAATAACTCCCGGCCCAGTTCCAGAGCTTCTCCGGATTTGGAAGGCACACGGACGAGCGCATAAAATTCTTTGCGGGCCGTAAGGGGAGGCGCTCCCAAATCCCGTGCCTTGCGGTAGGCTTCCGCCGCCTTTTCAAAGTCCGGTTGCCGGTAGGTATCGCTATACATGTTGCCCAGCAGGGATTGAAGGTACCAGCTGTCAGGATTGGCGTTGATGCCTTTTTCCAGGAAGCGGCGCCCCTTTTGAATGTATTTGCGGAAGCCTTCCCGGCGTTCCATGGGAGAAAGACGTTTATTGTCCAGATAACTGGAGGAAGCGTTATTGCCCAAATGCCACGATCCGTTGTCCCAGTAAAAATCGGAGTGAGGAGCGAGAGCGGTAACCTGGTTGTAGCGGCGTTCCAGGTTGGCCCAGTCGGAAATCAGGAAACAGTCGAAAGCTTCCATGCTCAGCACGGCCGCCACCAGGGAGCGGAGCCCTCCCAGGGAGACCATGGCAAGTTGTTGTTCCAGATAATCGGAAGAGGAAAGCTCTACCGGATTATCCAGCAGCCCCTCCGCTTTCTCCTGTTCCAGAATATGATTCTGCAAAGGCAGGCGAATCATGCCGAAGCCCAGAAGGGCAATGATGAAAATGACGATGGTCTTCAGCATAGTTTCACAAAAGTTGAGAAAGCTATTGTTCTTCAGAAAGGCATAGCTCCTTGATACCTATTTCTTTTAGGTAATAATAAATACCATCATAGAAGGAGGAGTGACGAGTCAAATCCTCGTCACATCCTTTTGGAATAAAAATAACGAACCCTTGGCGTGCTCGTGTTAATAAAACACGGTAAGTATTTTTGAGATAGAGTTGTGCATCTTTCTTACGAACTATTTTCCAACTAGACCCCTTAAAATTATAAGCTTTAAAATGTCCTTTTTCTATACGAAAGTCTGCATCCCATGCAACGATTGCCCAATCAATTTCAAGACCCTGAATATCAAATTCAGTTGCTGTTTCTTCTAGAAAATAGGAAGAGCGTACATCCTCTTTATCGTTTAAAAACCAATTTTCTGCCTGAATATCGTTCTGTACCCAAATACCAAATTGGCGTAGACGTTTGGCTCCTGAACTAGAAATGAGTCCATAACGTTCTGTACCTCGGGATTGATTTTGTACCCATTGTTTAGCTTTTTCTAGGCTACGTGTAATGACAATAGGATAATTAAGTGAGAGTTCTGAATAGAGTTGTTGAGCTATTGGTAAGTTTTCATCCAATAGAGATTTTACAAATGCTGAAACTTTTTCATTCCGAAAAGAACGAAGTGAGACAGAAAGATGAAGTTTTTTTTCCTGATAAAGATGTAATCCCATAAAGAGAGATTCAAGTGTTTTTCCTTGCGTATATTCTACATCAGAGATTTGGGGGGACACATAAACATTCCAATGAGGGAAATGGTTTCTTAGTGCATCAAACCAAGCTAAAAGGCCAGCTTCTCCAGTATGTATTTCTTGACCACCTCCAATTAGACAAATGATTACAGCCCAATCTTGATGGCGATCCATTACACTAATGAGGAATTCTGGTTCAGACATGTTCCAGGAGGGAACATGGCGTTTTAACATAAATTTAGCCGTTTGCTCTTTTGTCCAAGCACGTTGTGCTTCGTCAAAAATAGTTACTTTTTCCGCAGGAACTTGTTCGGAAGGAGGTAGATAAGTATCACGAAAATGATGGATATTTTGAATAAAGGCAGCAACTTTTCTTTTAGATGTTATTTTTGTTATTTTGCCTTTACAGCGTTTAATTTCATCTCGTACTAGAGCTTCTCGCAGGACAGCAACCAAGGGACCATTACCGGAAAGAAAAACTGCATGTTCTTGTTTATCATATTGATGTCGCTCATTTGCAATATTGAGGCCTACTAGCGTTTTTCCGGCACCAGGTACGCCAGTAACAAAACAAATAGATTTTTGATGATACTGTTTACTTTGTTCAATAATACGATTTAGTACCTTTGTTGTGAGACTAAGATTGTAGGCTCCGGCACTACTCCGTGAAATTTCTTTGACTCCATGTCCACGGTAGAGTGCTTGAGCTGCTTCAATGATCGTGGGAGTAGGCATGTATGGCGAAATTAACCATTGTTTAAAATGGAATTCGTCATCACACAGATTGTTAGTAAGTTTTGTTAAATTAGGACCTAAGGTATTATCATTGCAAAGGATAGGAAGATAAACCCCATCTGGGTTCATTATAAGTTGAAACTCTTTAGAAGGAGCATGAGTGCAGACTACCAGAGGAACAATTTTCTTTTGATAACTTTCTTGATGGAAATATTTTAATGCTAGTGCATAATCTACCACTTGATCAATAGCATGTCTTGGATAAGATGATTCTCCTACTTTAAATTCAAGGATATAGAGAATACCAGCACAAGCGATTACGACATCTATTCGCTCTCCGATGCGAGGAATAGTGTATTCAAGGGCTATGGATCCAGAGGGAATACTTTTAAGAACACTTTGGAGTAATCTAATTTCGTGAACAAAAGAATTACGTGAATTTTGATCTAAAGAAAATGGGGTATGAAGAGCAATCTGCCCTAAAATTTCTTCTAGATTTTGGGTGCAAAAAGACTGTAGGTCATTGAAATAATAAGACCTCTGTATCATTTTAGTTTATTAAATAGAATCAGAAGGACTATTCATGTTTAGGCGCTTGCGGATGGCCTTGTCCAGAAGTTCCCATTCCGGCACGGAGGCTCCGGCTTGCCGGGCCTTGGAGAGAGGGTCTCCCCAGATAGCCGTGTATTCGACGGGGCGGCCTTCGTTGTAGTCCACGGCGCTGGACGGAATGAAAGCCCCCATGGTTTCCGTACGGGAAAGGTGGAATTCAACCAAATCTTCCGGCAGGGCGTAGCCGCGGGCCCTGGCTGCCTGTACTACTTCTTCCATGATGCGGCGCGCCCGTACGACGTTTTCCGGATTTTGGTAAAGTTCCGCAATGCTGATGCCGCCCAGAGCCAGGCAAAGCCCGTTAAACGGGATGTTCCAGACGAGTTTGTACCACTGGATTTGCTCTGCGGCGTCAAAGGCGCGCGTTTTGATGCCGGCATTGGCAAACAGCTCGGAGAGTTCCTTGGCTTTTTCAGTCCCTTCCGGCGTGGGGATGAAGGGGGCGAACTGGATGTTGCCCCCTTCCAGATGGTTGACATGGCCCGGTTTTTCCCGCATAGCGCAGATGAAGCACAGGCCCACATAGATACGCTCCGCCGGGATGATGCGGGCAATTTCCTCCGCATTTCCCATGCCGTTCTGGAGTGTAACCACAGTTGTGTCCGGCCCCATCAACGGGGGAAGGGCTCTGGAAAATCCGGCGTTTGCCGTGCTTTTCCATGCAACGACAACGAGGTCTACCGGGCCGACTTCCTCCGTGTCCCGGTAAACGTTGATGCGGGGCAGGGAGATATTCCCATGCAGGCTTTTCACCTGAAGGCCGTGTTCTTTCAGATAGCCGTATTCCGAACGTACGATGAAGGATACGTCCTGCCCCGATTTCTGAAGTCTGGCTCCGTAATAGCAACCCAGGGCTCCGGCTCCCAGAATGGCGATTTTCATGGCGTGCGGCGCGGTTGGTGATATTTTTCAGAGTCCCTGGACGTTGCCCTTGTCATCCAGATAGATGTGCATGGCGTTCGGTGAGACGGGAAGGGCGGGCATGCGCATGATTTCCCCGCAGAGGGCCACCAGGAAGCCGGCCCCGTTGGCGATTTCAAAGTCGCGCACGGTGATGGTGAAGCCGGTGGGGCGTCCTCGGAGGCGTCCGTTGTCGGAAAGGGAGTTCTGGGTTTTTGCCATACAGACGGGAAGGTCCGTCAGGCGGCTGGCTTCAAACTGGGCCAGCTTCTTTTTGGCGGCGGCCGTCAATTCCACACCGTCCGCCCCGTAAATGTTGCGGGCAATGATGTTGAGTTTTTCTTCCACCGGCAGGGCGGATTCATAGAGGGGCTTGAAAGGGGCGGAACTCCTGTCCGCAGCTTCCACAACCATTTGGGCCAGGTCTTTGCCTCCTTCTCCTCCCTGGGAGAAGATGTCCGCAATGGCGCAGGGAATACCGCGTTCCGCGCAGTGTTTCACGATAGCGTCCAGTTCTTCCCGGGAGTCGTCAAAGAATTTGTTGACGGCGACCACAACGGGGCGTTTGTAGTGGGCGGCAGCGTCCAGATGCGCATCCAGGTTGGCAAGGCCTTTTTTCAACGCGTCCACATCCGTGTTTTTCAGATCCGCAAGGGCAGTACCCCCGTGCATTTTCAGCGCGCGTGCCGTCGCTACGATGACAATGGCCGCCGGATCCAGTCCGGACTGGCGGCATTTGATATCCAGGAATTTCTCTGCACCCAGGTCAAACGCGAATCCGGCTTCCGTGACGGCATAGTCTCCAAAATGAAGGGCCATCCTGGTGGCCAGCACGGAGTTGCAGCCGTGGGCAATGTTGGCAAACGGGCCGCCGTGCAGGAAACAGGGCACTCCTTCCACGGATTGGACCAGATTGGGCATCAGGGCATCTTTCAGCAGGGCCATGACGGAACCGGTAATGCCCAGTTCCCTTGCGAATACGGGCTTGTCATCCGTCGTGAATCCGATCACGATGCGGTTGATGCGTTCTTCCATGTCCTTGTAGGAAGTGGCAAGGCACAGGCACGCCATGATTTCCGAAGCCGGGGTGATATCGAAGCCTGTTTCTCGGGGGAACCCCTGCTTGTTGAGCCCCACGATGATGGAACGCAGGGAACGGTCGTTCATGTCCATGACCCGCTTCCATATGACTTTGCGTTCGTCAATGTTCAGCGTGTGGAAGAACATGGCGTTATCAATGATGGCGCTGATGAGGTTGTGGGCGGATGTAATGGCGTGGAAGTCCCCTGTGAAATGCATGTTGATTTCCTCTGCCGGCGTCAGGGAGCTTTTGCCGCCTCCGGTAGCTCCGCCCTTGCGGCCGAACACCGGTCCCATGGAAGGTTGCCGGAGCGCCAGGCAGACTTTTTTGCCGATGGCCTGCAATCCCTGCGCCAAGCCGATGGAAACGGTGGTTTTGCCTTCTCCGGATGGGGTGGGAGTGATGGCGGATACCAGGATGAGTTTGCCGGGGGCTGCCGGCTTGTCCAATACGTCCAGGGAAATTTTGGCCTTGTTGCGGCCGAAGGGAATGACGTCTTTTTCATCGACGCCCAGCTTGTTGATACAGTCGGAGAATGCAGGTGTAACCATGCGCACATGATGACGGAAGCCCCCTCTTTTGGCAAGAAGGTTCATGGGCATTCCGGACCGGATGAATCAATGAGAGGGAAAGGGCCGCCTTCTTCCTGTCCCGCGACATTCCCCGGATATCCATGCAACTCCGGGAGAACCTCCGGAAATACCCGGTATGGCAGGTTACGCTAAGACGGGGGTAAGAATCAGGGTTGCGCTTTCTGTTTCCTCTCAGCCAGCACGGGACGGTAGTGGCCCGTGATGGTGTGGGAAAACAGGAAGTCTTCTTCCTGCGTTCCGGCGCCTACATTATGAATGATCAGCGGCGTGCCTTCCTCCGTTTTCCGGTCGGAAACGATGCCAATGTGGGGAATACTATCGGACAGGTTCCATGTAACCAGGTCGCCGGGCTCGTAGTCCGCCGCGTTTTCCGTAATGGGAACGGACCAACCTTTTCTGGCAAAGAAGGTACGAAGATTAGGGACCCTGCGGTGGTCAATGCTGCGGTCCGTCGTTTTCAAGCCCCATATTTTAGGGTATTTGGAAAAGTGAGCCTTCATGTCCTCATGCACGGCTTTTTGAAGGTCCAGGCCGAAGGCCCTCATGGCGCGGATGACCACATCCGTGCATACTCCCGTTTCGCGGGGAACGTCTCCGTTGGGGTAGGGGATGGATTGATAGCCTCCGTTGTAGGAAACCGTTACTCCTACCTGTTCACGCGCCCTGGCCGCCAGCGCGGCGTTGTCCGCCATCAGGCATGCAGGGCAGGAAAGAAACAGGAGGATGAGAAGGGCCGCCGGTTTCATAGGGCAGAAGGGGAGGGAAAAGCAGGAAAATCAGACGAAGCTGGCAAAGCCGATGTCCGGCCGGCGCTGCATGCCGTTAAATTGAATCTTTTTGATTTCGTTGTGGGCACGCTGGCGCGCTTCGGAGAGGGTATCTCCCTGTGCCACGACGGCCAGGACGCGGCCGCCATTGGTTTCATAACAGTTTTTATCCGCATTCCATTTGGTGCCGGCGTGGTAAACGGAAGCATTTGAAATGTCGTCCAGTCCCTGAATAGCGTCGCCGGAATGGGAGGTCTCCGGATATCCTTTGGAGGCCAGCACGCAACAGACGCTCCAGCCGTTTTGGAAGGAAATTTCTTCCGGCGCAAATTCTCCCTTGGCCCCATGCAGGCAGAAGGAAGCCAAGTCTCCGGAGAGCAGGGGCATAACGGCCTGGCATTCCGGATCGCCGAAGCGGCAGTTGTATTCAATTACTTTTGGGCCGTTTGGAGTCAGCATCAGGCCGAAGTACAGAAAACCCCGGTAAGGCAGCCCGTCTTTTTTTAGTCCGGCTACCGTCGGAGCCACGATTTCCTTTTCAATGCGTTCCAGCATTTCCGGCTCCACCAGCCGACGGGAAGCCACCGCTCCCATGCCGCCCGTGTTGGGGCCAGCATCGCCTTCCTTGAGGCGCTTGTAGTCCCGTGCCGGGCAGAGGATGAGATAATGGTCGTCCACCAGAGCGCCGAAGATGGAGACTTCCGGTCCGGTAAGAAATTCTTCCACCAGCAGCCGTCCTTCACCAAAGCGCCTGTCTGTAAATACTTCTTTCAGGAAAGAGTCCGCTTCCTCCTTGCTCATGCAGACGGCTACGCCCTTTCCGGCGGCCAGACCGTCAAATTTCAGCACGGTAGGATAGTTGTTTCCGATGAATTGCCGGGCTTCCTCCAATGTGGCCGCTACGCGCGCCTGCCCGGTAGGGATGCGGTGGCGGAGCAGGAAGTCCTTGGCAAATTCCTTGCTGGCTTCCAGCTGGGCGCTTTCTTTTACCGGCCCCCAGCAGGGGATGCCCGCACGGGAGCAGGCATTGGCCAGGCCTTCATCCTTGACCAGATAGCTTTCCTCCCCGGCAACGCAGAGATCCATTTTATTGGAAACCATCCAGTCGATCAGCGAGGGCAGATCCCTGGCCGGGATGGGGGTAGCCAGACGGTTGATGGCGTCACTTCCCGGGAAACAGTACATTTCCGGAGCGGAGGGAGATTCCTTGAGTGCCTTGACCAGTGCATGTTCACGTCCACCTTTTCCAATAACGGCTATTTTCATACGCCGCCAGTATGCCGGGACGGACTGATTTTGCCAAGCTGAAATGAACGGTGAGGTTTTCCCTTTTGTCCGGTTGTTCCCATGCTTTTCCTCCATTGCCGGGAATGGGGTTGTACCACTTTTTCTTTTCGTGGCACGGCGCAGCCATTCCGTTCGGGGAAGATGATGTAAAAAGGCCGCCTGACCCGGAGGAAAGGCGGCCTGTAAAAGGAAAGGGTGGTATTTGCGTTTAGAACGGGATTTCGTCGTCCATGTCTCCGAAGTCGTTGGACGGCTGATTGGTGGGGGGCATAGGGGGCGGGTTGTAGTTCTGGGCCGGATTGTCCGTAGTTGTTGGAACGGGGAGCATTCTGGTACTGCTGGCGCGGAGCACCTCCCATATCGCCTTCACCGCCGCGGGGGAAGAGCTGGATGTTTTCCCCAATCACGCGCAGCTTGGTGCGTTTCTGCCCGGAGGCTTTATCTTCCCAGGAATCCAGTTGAAGGCGTCCTTCCACAAAGACTCCGCGGCCCTTGCTGAGGTAGTTGCCGGCAACTTCCGCCTGGCGGTTCCAAAGGGTGACGTCCACGAAAGTGGTTTCTTCCTGGCGTTCGCTGTTGTCGCCCGCGTAGTAACGGTTGATGGCAAGGCGGATGTCCGTAACGGCGGTTCCTTTGGGAGTGTAGCGCAGTTCGGGATCAGCGGTAAGGTTGCCCATTAAGAAGACTTTGTTGAGATTGGCCATATAGGATGGGTGTTAACGAGGTGTATGGTATATAGGAAAAGGGCCTTGCCGTTTAGGAGGAAGGCATGTGTTTGGTCGCTAGCAAGTATGGGCCTGCACATGGTCTTGTGCAATACTAAATTACGGAATCGTCCTTCATCATGTCTCCTTTCTACATTGCATTCGTCATGGAACCGTGAAAACTTTACCTCCATGAGTTTCAGGCAGCGGCGGAGAAACGGACTGTTCCGGGTTTCCTGGGGCACATGCCTTTTGCTGTCTGTGCTGGCACACCTGTTTTTGCTGGCGGGGAGCTGCCTGGTTCCTGAAGAATGGCTGGCTTCCCCACGTCCGGCTGAAGCGGCGCGGAGGAAAGTGGCTGTAAGCGCGCGCATGGTAAAGAAAGTGGAACCTCAACTGGAGAGCCGGAGACAAGAGCCCGCGGAATATCTGCCTGCCGTCGTGAAGACCAATGAGGAGCAGGAAAGCGCCACCAGGCCGGAAGTGCCCAAATTCCAGAGCAACAGGAACACGCGGGCGGAAGGCGGCCGGAAGGATCCGGACGGCGACAGGGATATGCCCGCCCAGGATGGCGTGGAACGGGAAAACGGAGAGATTGTCCTTTTTAACCAGGAAAGGCAGGATGGGGATTTAAGCCATGAACGGGACGGCAACAAAAACGCCTCCCCCGGAGCTTCTTCCAATGTTCCCTACCAGCCCCTGGAACCATCCATGCCGCCTGCCGGTCATCCCGGTTCCCTGGCTCATTCTCCCGTCAAGAAGGGAGAGCCAGGCAAATCGGAAGAGGAAAAAACGGCCCGACAAAACATCCGTCATGCACAGGAGAAGGCCATGCAGCTTCCCCATGCGGTAGTGTTGCCCAGCCCCGGAGATTCGGAGAAGCCGGATCCGCTTGAGGAATTGGCCAAAAGCATTGCGAAAGGGGCGGACAATCCTCCCCTGAATCTTCCCAATCTGGATTTGGTGCCCAATACAAAACCGGTTCAGAAACAGCCCTTGTATGATCCCATGTTCAATGCGGAGAGCCAGCCCGGCTTCAAGACACATGAGCGGAAGACCAAGCAGGTCGGCAAATTCAGCTTTGGCCGCCGTCCGACATTGGATGTGGAAGCTACGCCCATGGGAACGTACCAGGCGATCGTTTACCGGGCTATCGGGGAACAATGGTACCGCCAGTGCGATTTGAACCGCGACCTGATTGTTACCGGAACTGTGCGCATCCGCATCCTGATTAACAAGAATGGCAAAATTTCGTCTATGAGGCAGACTTCCCGCGTGGGAGCCAGCGAGGTACAGAAGTCCTTTACCTTCCTCGCCATCAAACTCGCCAGGCTTCCAGCGATGCCCCCGGAGGTAAGGAGTATGCTTGTGGGGGATTCTTTGGAAATGTATTTCGATTTCAATTTTTAACAACCTACCATCCTGCAACAAATACCATTCACAGATATATGATGATGAACTTGATCAAAGACTGCATTACATTCTTCCAGGCAGGCGGCGTTTTCATGTACCCGCTGGCAGCCTGTTCCGTTCTTCTTATTGCGGCCGTTATTTACCGCATGTTCAATATGAAGAAGAGCCTCATTTGCCCCGCCGTGCTGACCAGGGCCGTGGAGCAGTACACCCGCGGCGCCGTGGGGCGCACTGAATTGGAGAGAATAGCTGAGGATTCGGATTCCGTGGAGGGCCGCCTGGTGCTGGATGCGTTGAATTCACCGCTGGAGGATGAAGCCTCCCTGAAGGAAATGATCCAGGTGAAGGCCCGCGAGGAGTTTGTAACGCTTCAGGCGGGTCTGCCCCTGCTGGACATGATTGTGATGATCGCACCCATGTTCGGCATTCTGGGAACCGCCAGCGGCCTGGTGCAGATTTTCAGCGTTTTCGGAATGGATGAGAGTCACGGCATGATTGCTCAGGGGATTGCCCAGGCTCTGAATACGACGATTGCCGGTCTCGCCATCGCCACTCCGGCTGTGATTGCCCACGTTTACTATTCCCGCAAGCTGGAGCGTATTTCCGCCTCCATGGAAGTCCTGCTGACAGAACTGGTTTCCTTCCGCTGCCATCATTCCCAACGCTGACAAGGCCATGCAGTTTTACCGCAAAAAAGCAAGGAGCATGGGGGTGCCCATCGTCCCCATGATTGACATATTGACCATTCTGTTGATTTTTTTCATTGTCCATACGCAGTGGAAGAAGCCGCAGTCCCTGCTTAAGATAGATGTACCCGGAGCGGAATTCATGGAGGGGACTCCGTCTTCGGAACAGCGGGCCGTTCTGGCCGTGACGGGGACATCCGCCATTTCCCTGAATGGCAGGCTGGTGGAGATGAATGAACTGGCTGCTGCCCTGGAAGCCTTGAAAAAGGAAAATCCAGGCGTCAAACTGCAGCTTGATGTGGATAAAAAAGCGGAGTTTGGCATCATTGTCGGCATTTGGGATGCGCTGACGTCTGTGGGTATTGACGCAGGTGAGGTTCCTGCCAGAATAGAAATCAACAAGCCCGGCGCACGGTAAGCGCCTTAACATATATATTATCCCCCTCCCGATGTTATTGGAAATAGCACAGTATGGAAATCCGGTATTGAAGGAAAAATGCCGCCCTGTAGAACATTTTGACGACAGCCTGAAAACCCTGGCGGAAAATATGCTGGAAACCATGTACGCAGCAGAGGGCATTGGCTTGGCGGCTCCCCAGGTGAGCATTCCCATTCAACTGGTAGTGATTGATATTCCGAAGGAGGAAGAGTCCGTCACCTGGCTTAAAGTGAACGGAGAGGACAAAGAGCTTTCCGACATCATGCCCTTGATGTTTGCCAATCCCGTTCTGGAACCTTACGGCCCCATGCATCCTTTTCATGAAGGCTGCCTGAGCGTGATGAAAATACGCGCTTCCGTCGTGAGGCCGGATTTTGTCAAGGCTACGGTGCTTCTGATTGACGGAAGAGAAATAACGATTGACTGCAACGGCCTTCTGGCCAGATGCCTGCAACATGAATGCGACCATTTGAACGGCATCCTTTTTGTGGAGCGCGTTTCTTCCGCACAGAAGATTACCCTGCGCAACAAATTGAAGCGTCTGGCATTGGGATATTAGCTTTCCGTGACATCCCTCAGGCCCTTTATGGCAGCCAAAGGAGGGGGG
>OLQK01001595.1_pt1 | contig 14570 bp, 12 predicted proteins | sample 1672501 | NCBI WGS metagenome assembly OLQK01 (sample SAMEA3136693, study PRJEB25190) | human gut metagenome | biome: human gut; feature: human-associated habitat; material: faeces | place: Austria | collected 2013 | reverse complement strand
TTTCTAAATTTCTTTAAATATTCTTTTTGCTCCAGGGTGATCCGATAGCTTTCTACTGCTTTTTGAATGGTTTTTCTATGCACCCAGTCTGATAATTTATACTGCTCAATATAGGGAATAGTTGCCTCCCACTGCTTTGCAAGTGCAGTTGCAAAATACCAGGCAATCATCATGTTTACATAATATTCCTGTGAATGCACTTGTGCCGCCATCTGAAGATATTCCGATGAAAAATCCTCATCCAGATAAAGGCGCATAAGCATACCAATACCATAACGAATGGTATATGTTTCCGTTGAATTAATCCACTTTCTGACTTCAACAAGAACTGCCTCTTTATTCTTTCTGAAGCACTTTGGTTCTGGGAAATCACAGGTTGCCCAATTGTCAATATAAGGAAGAAAACGCTTCACTTCTTCCATACATTTCCCATAATCTTTTATCTGTGTAATCAGCATCATATGAAGATTATTTTCCTCATAATACTTATGCGGAAGCTGTTGTAAAAACAATTCTGCTTCAGATGTTTTCGCAAATTCTCTGGCAAATTTTCGAAGGACTGGTACACGAATTCCAATAATACTTTCTTTGTCTGTTTCCGGCATTAATTTGCTGTGAAATTCCCGATATTTCGGATCCTGAAGCGAAAACAGCTGCTCCTGCAATAAAGTCAGGTGCTTTGAATTTGACAGTTCCATAGTAACTCCCCTACGGTTTATTTCTTTTAAATTTTAGTTCTTCTCTGCAGCCTCCAGGCTTGCCATCAGCAGCTCATAGAAGTCGTCTTCCCCTTCCAGCTTGGGAGAATTCTCTCCGCCACCATTAGTGCTACGGCGCATGGTAGCATAAAAATCTTCTCCGGCAGAAACCAGATCCATCTCATATAATTCATATCCAAGCGTCCTGCACAGCCTGCAAAAAACAGTGAGAGGATCCTTTTCCAAACGAGTTGCCAGAAGCTTTTTACGAAGCTCTCCATCTTTCAGAGCATCTTTCTGAAGACGATCCAGAATTTCCAAAGTAGTCATATATGTTACCTCCTTTTTGTGGCTATGCTAAAGCGTATTTAAAAAAGGCTTTCAGCACACTCTATGCATTCCTGCTCCAGCTTTAGCTGCGTTATTTTCATATATTTTAAGACTGAAACTACATCAGCGCAACGGTCTTTTTCAGAATCTTCACTTATTTTTTCCAGCAATTTATCCAGACGCCGGTTGTCATTTTCTGTAAGTTTTCTGCCATAAATTTGATACTTTTTCAGTTCTGGTATTCCCATATAATACATTTGAAACGGTATCCCGGTTTTCTGGCAAAGATTCCGATAAATCTCAAATCCCCCTACGTCAATATCACCAAAATGAAGATATTCTGCCTGTGGAATCTGCTTATAAATCATTTGCAAAAGGCTGACATGAATATGATTATGAAATCCTCCAAGGTAGATCATAAGACTTTCCGGTTCATTCCAACGGTAAAAAGTAGTAAGATTCTCAATGGTAATTACCTTTTTTATCTGAAAAGTATTCCCCAAAACAAACCGGCAAATATCCTTATCCGAAATAGCAATTCCCTGCTGTAACAAGCTCAGATCAATCCCCATTCTGGAAACTTCAGCATTATATGTACAATTTTCTTCCCTTAATTCCAGGCTGCCTGTACCTTTAAAATATACATAATTTGGAGTGCGGTAAATCTGATGTTCTCCCAGAATTTCATAAATATTTTTTCCTTCATATTCTGCTTTAAACCTGCACATGATTTTTTCGATTAGCCCAAGCATATTTTCAAATTTCTTGGCATCACCAAAGTTTTCTATGGAAAATTCCCGAATATATACTTCCTTCTGGTTGTTTTCAATTGCAGACAAAACATCCAGAAGTTCTGTAGTTTTTTCAGGATTTGAAATATCAATGAACTCTTTTACAGATTTTCCTTCTTCCAGCCTTTGCAGAAGATACTGTAAAAAACGTTCTTCTACCATTCTGATTTCGACCGTTCCATTATGTTCTTCTGCTATATTTTTTTCTTCTGTCCTACGGTTTTCTTCTGTCCTACGGTTTTCTTCTGTCCTACGGTTTTCTTCTGTTTTACGCTTTTCTGTTCTACTTTTTTCTGCTCCTCTTTTTTCTTCTCCAACACTTTCTGCCCCTTGGCATTTTTTCAGATATCTTTGCAAAATCCCCTTTATCTGTTCTTCATAAACCGCTTTTGGTGTACGGAAAAGGTATTTATAAATATCATTAATCTTTTCTTTCTGAAGGATTACTTTCTCAATAATTGTTCCAGGTTTTTTCTTTTTCCACTGAATTTTCAAAAATCCAAGTTTTTCCAGATTATCTACAATTCCGTGAATTTCTTCATAAATAAGGGAACTCTCATCAAAATATTCCGGCATGTTCTTTTTGGAAAAGGACATGGAAATATGAATCTGAACCTTATTTTTACCAGAAGAAAGCAAACTGTTTTCATAAGAATCAAGCAGATTTCCTAGAATCAGTTCATCATACCGCATTATGATATTCCTCTACATAACTGCGTTTCTGGTCTGTCATAACCAGCATAATTTCGTCCATAGCCGGTCCAATATACTGGATCTTATCCGGTGGAGCAGCGATAATAAGCTGGAGTGGAAGACGCCGCAGGAACTCCAGCACTCCACCAATTCTCTCATCATCCATGTTGTTAAATGCCTCATCAAAGAGCACCAGACCTGCTGCCTCCCCGCCAATATTATTGCCATAAAGCTGTACAAAGGATGCCGCCACAGTAACATAAAACGGTGTCTGCGTCTCACCACCACTCTTTTCTTCACACACCTTTGAATAATAAGAATAGGTGCCATCATTGTGAATAATCTTAATGTCATAATCCATGTAGGTACGGTAATCAGTGAACTCTTCCAACGCCTGTGTGCTGTTCTCACCGCTTACAGAAAGCTTCTCAAACAGCTCCTCAATTACATCTTTATGCTCTTCGTGGAAGCTTCCGGAAAACAGGGATTCCCCCTGAATTACATTAAAATCATCCATGATCATTTCATAATAATTCCGATATTTTTTACTTGGCATGAACAAAAATTCATAGCGTTCACTGCTGAAATCAATCCCCTTTAATGCCTTGTTCAGTTCTTTAAATTCAGATTGTGCAAGCTTCATATTCTCCTGAAGTTTTGCAAGAAACTGTTCATGGAATTCCGTTTCTGCTGCTTCTCTTGCTGAACGTACTTTATCTTCATACTCAAGAAGTTCAGACTTTTTCAGTCTGTCATAAACTGCCTGAAACTCCAAAAAACCTTCCAGACTTGCCGCTGCTCCAAAATCATGCTCCATTTTATATTCCATCATGGCATTTATCATCCGGTCTTTGATTTTTTCACGGTTGTCTGAATTTTTCTTTTTATTACTTAAATACTCTTCCTGGAACTGCTCCATAGGTTTTGTTCCAACTGCTTTTGTATATTCCTGGTTCCAGGAATTCAAAAGCACCCCGGCAGCAGCTCCCAGAATGGTTACTTTTGATTTTTCTGTAAGCTGTTTTTCCAGAAGTGACTGTTTTCTCGCAGTCAGATCCTGAATTCTTGTCTCCATTCCACCAATTTGAGCTGTTTTAGTACTGATTGCAGTTCCCAACTCTTTCAGTGCCTTTTCCAGCTCCTCAAGCTGAATCTGTTTCTGGATCAATGTGGAATTTTCTTTTAATTTCTGAATATTTTCCTCACATTTTTCAATGGATTTGTTTACTGCGCGAAGAGTGCCAATCACATCAAGACGGTACTTAATATCAATATCCTGATCTGTAGAAAGAAGTCCCAGAATCTCCTTTTTATCCGTCAGCTGTTTCTCCTGAAGTTCCTGCTGCCCTGTAAGCTTCTGAAGTTCCTCTTCAGCCTGTGCAAGCTGTACCTTAAAAGCATTCTGTCCAATAAAAGGTACTCGGAACACTTCCAGCTTAATGGCACTTGCCACACGGTTCTGATATCTCATACAGCCTTTTGTAATAGAAATGGAGTACTTTTTCAGATCCTCATACCGCTCACACATCTGCACCTTTCCAAGAATCATGTTGCTGTACTGACGGGCATATTTATTCTGTGAAGTTACCACTTCTGCCAGAGTTCCTGTCGGTGCTGTATTGTAATTTTCCAGGTCTTTCGTATTAATAAGACCCACTCCATACACCTTTTTCTCCCGCCTTAAACGGTCATAAATACCAAGCGCAATGTCGAAATTTTCCGGTTCTACAAGAACATAAAAACGCTGTGTATTCAGATAGCCTTCTACTGCATTACGCCATTCCTCATCCTTAATCTCCAGTAATTCACAAAGAATCCCTGGTGTTATTTCTCTTCCGATCCGGGCAAATTCTTCCTGTACTGTCTCCATCAGAAGCTCTACTCCCGCCGGATAAGTCAGTTTTTTACGCTTTAGTTTGCCAATTTTTTTGCTTAATTTTTCCTGCTCTGTATGATTCTGATTCAGCTGGATCTGCAGCTGTGCCATCTCTCCTTGCAATTTGGCAAAGCGCTGCTGCTTATAATGAATCACATCATCAGTAATGTTTTTCAGCTCTGCAATATTACTTTCAGCAGCCAGATTCTGAAGCCTTTTGCCATATTCCCTGATATCTAAAGCCACGCCTGCATCACTTAAATTTTCCCGTTTCTGGGACTGTTCTGCCTTAAAAAGCAGCTGACAGTCACGCGTAGCTTTTGCCACACTTTTCTTTAATTCTGCTTCATCCAGAAGAGCCTTTTCTCTTTTTTCCTCAAGTCTTTTCAGCTCTTTTTTCTCTTCCTCCAGTGCTACAAACTCCTGGTTATGACGCAGTTCCACGCGAATATCAGTTGCAATTTCCTGCTTTCCATTTCGTTCCTTTTCCAGAATTTCCAACTGGGATTTTGCCTGTAAAAGCCGCGCCTCCTCATTTCTTCTGGAGCTGTCTGCGCTTTTTATCTGGCTTTCTACAATATCCAGATCACTACGTTTCAGGAAATATTCATACATCTGGTCTTTCTGTGTATATTCCTGAACATTCTCATATAATGACTGAATTTTTTCCAGCTTTGCCATACGTTTTTTCACACTCACAAGCGTCCGTTCCATGTCCTGATAAGTGCGGACATTCTCCCGAAGCACCTCAATATTAACCTCTTTTTCATCCAGTACATAGGAATAAACAAAGTCCTTAATATCGTCAATAGGCTTAAATGCAAGGGCTTTTGGAATCAGACGGAAGAACTTATCTTCGATTCTTCCAAGCCTTGCTGTGACCATTTTACGGGCTTCTGCCTGGGTCTTGCACCACTGCCGGATATCAATGTTGGAACCACGGAACTGTGCAATTGATTTCACCTGACTGCCATACAGAAAAAGATCATCAGACAGTCTTGTATTCTCCATAAGGTAGCGAACCGTTGTCTCCTGGCCCTCTGAAGCAGAATCCACAACCGCCCCGATAATAAAATATCTGTCCTTACTTTCTTCATAAAACTCCAGCGCAATATGGGCACTGATCTCACCTGTACGCTCGTAAGGCTGGTTTTCTTTTCCTGTTTTGCAGCGGATATAACCAGTCAGTTTACGCTTGCCATTTTCATGAGCAGCCTTGTTAAAATACCCGGTAGAGCAGATAATCACAAACTGGATTGCATCCAGAAGAGTAGATTTTCCAGCACCATTTTCACCGGATAAAAGAGTGGAATTTCCAAAATCTATGGTACAGTTATTAAACCTGTGCCAGTTAATCAGCTTCATCCTCGTCAGTTTCTTCATCGCTTACACTCTTTCCCTTTCTGTATGTCTCCAGTTTCTCATACGCAGCTTTAATATCCTCCACACGCACTGCCATAAGGATGGAATCATAGATCAGGACACGGGATTCTTCATCCCCCATATCCCGGTCCAGAAGCTCCACGATCTGGTATCTGCGGAACAGGCTTAAAGCATTTCGCATGGTTGTTTTATCAATTAGTTTATCCCTTATATTCAGACTTATAAACTTATCCTGAATATCTCCCAGATTCACAATCACTTCATCAACGGCAGAAAGTTCCCGTTTTTTTTCATCATAAAGAATTCTCAGAATAAGTAATACTATGGAATCATAAAGTTTCAGATTCATCCTGTTGATTCCACGGGGACTTGTAAGCTGGACCACACCATATTCCTCATTGATCTCAAGTCTGTAGCCCAGAAATCCCAGATATTCTTTGAATTCTTTTTTATATTTCAGGACAAAATAATAATCTCCTCTGGTATTCTGGTTTCCTTTGCATAAAAAACAGGTTCCCAGAAGCCGGTTACACACTCTTCCAAAGTTATCCTTTTCTTTTTGAAGCATTCCTTCCAGAAATTCCATTTTATTTCCTCCGTATCCGAAAATCTTTGAAGCGGTATCCGTTTACTTCCCGCTGGGTTGTTGTCTCTATGGCGTACCCCATATTTTTGCGCTGTCCGTAAAGACGAACATAAATCAGTTTAATAAAATCGTCTTCATTTTCCAGGGGAAGCTGGCTGGCTTCTATTTCGTCTTTTCCCTCCATCTGCCGATTTACATAATCCTGAATTTTCTCTACACTGATAACTTTTTGGATCTTTTCTGCCATTTTCCTCATTTTTTCCTGGCGAAGTTCTTCATCTGGTTCCTGTGTATCAAGCGCTTTGGGAGTAAACTCCCCCTTACCTTCTACTGCCAGATATAAAGAATTGTTTTCCAGAATAGAGCACTGATAGATCCGCACCAGATCCTCCAGAAAATCAATTCTGTAAATGCCGGAAAGATCCATATTTTCTCTGTTAATTTCCTCATTGATTCCTATAAGAAGCTCTTTTAACTGGCCTCTCACATCTTCATTTCCGGCAAGCAAAAACTTGGCACGGTTAATGGCAGCACGCTGGTACTGGGTATTTTTTTGATTGATTTCCTGCAAAATATCATCCATTCCACGGAAGGCTTCTATAATCTCATGAAGATAATGATAAATCTGCTCTTTTCCCTCTTCCACAGAAATTTCCCGGATGGAGGCGATTTCTGCCGCTGCGCTGTTTACATAACTCTCATTGTGGCTTTTTTCTTCCAGGCGCTGAATGATCTCCGGGCGGAATTTCGATACATTATCTGAAGTAAGAAGACGATGATATGCCTTATCTACAATGTTTGTAATGTAGTCATTAAACAGAGCATCCATAATCTCTGCAACCGTACTGTGACGGGTAAGATCATCAATATAGTGTTTGATATTGGAGTTCAGGTTTTTCAGCCCTGTGATCAGAAAATCTGTATTTTCCCAGATCTGCATAAGCATGATTCCCGGTTTATCCATATCCCCCATTACAAGGCTGTAAATCGTATAAATGTATCCCTGGTATTCAATCTGCTTCCCATCTGCAATGTCCAGCAGCGTTTTGATCACTTTCACCGCATACTCTTTAAAATTCACACGCTGCACATAGCTTTTATCTGTCTCAACTTCAATCCATCCGTAATATTCCAGACGGCGCAGAATTCCATTTGCGCGCCCTCTGCTGTCATTTGCCGTAAATTCCTCTTTCACCAGCTGCGCTGCATTTTCCTGATTAAAATAAAATTCCAGTTCCTCCACCAGCACCTCTCTTTCCACGCCAAAGGAAAGCTGATGCTCCATAATCGCAAAAAGCCGGCTGATGCACTCCCAGTAGACCAGCCTGTTAGGGGAAGACAGAGGAACAAAAAAATTCTCCGGGATTATATGAAACATAAAATGTGTCCTTTCTGCCACAAGGCGATCCCGCCCGGTATGGCTGTTTTGTGTAATAATAAATTCCAATGAAATTCACCGCTACACAAAACAAGGGGCAAATTCCTTTGCCCCTTGAATCTTGTATTTATTTTATCATATTCATATTTATTGCACAAGTTTTTCCAGGTGATTTATCAAACAGGCTCTAATACCCTAAGCACTCCCAGCACCAGCAAATGCGCCGGATAAAAAATATAGAAAAACCACTTTGAAAATGTCCTGCATTTTTTTGCCCTTTTTCCATTATACAGATAAATAATACAAAGTCCGGATAAAAAGATTCCGCTTACTGCACCAAATGCATGTAATAAAGCTACTGCCGGTACATACCGCTGTGTATTTTCCATAAAATTCAAAAGTCCGAAAAGCAGCATGGCTTTCCCGAAAATCTTCCACAAAATCTGCCGTCTCTGGATGCCTGTATCCTCCTGGTTTTCTGCAAACTGAGCCTTTCCTTTTCCCTGAAAATCCCCAAGCCCGCTCCGGGCAAATTCCAGTGTAAAAAGAGGTGCCAGAAGTGCCCAGTCGCTATACAAAGAAGCCAGAATCAGTCCAAATACACAAAGATTCTGCCTTGGTCCCTGAGGGATTTTTTCCCGCACATAAAGAATCAGGAAGCACAAAAACAAGGTAAAAATCATGTTCATATTTACAAAACTGATCGTTCCCTCTTCTGTAAACGCCAGACAAAAAGGAATTTCCGAAATCACAGCAAATAAAAGCAGCCTTTTTCCATATTTTTCTTTAGAATGGGTATATCCATAGCCCTCCACCAGAAAATAACACATGGTAATTGCCGTAAAATAGCCCACATCCACAAATACTTCAAAAAGAAGGGTACCAGGCTCAAAAAATACATTAGCAATGTGGTTAAGAAGCATGGTAAATATGGCAATATATTTTATGATATCTCTGTTCACGCCTCAAAAATCCTCCACAGCATGTCTGCCATTCCCACAGAGTATCCTGCTGCAGCAAAAATTCCCTGGCAGGCCCCTTCTGTAATCACCATAAGAGGAAGACTTTCAGAATCTACATACATACGCCGTGCAGTCATTTCCCTGTCCTTTCCGAAATCATGGAAATACACCAAACTCTCCGGGAACATTTCCAGACATTTTGACAAAGTCACATTCTGCATTGCAGAAGGATTTTGCAGGATAAATATAATCTGTTTTTGGATTTTTTTATATTTTTCCTTTAATTCCATCATTTCATTAAGGATATGCTCCGTAGGTTCCCGGCCCTCTTCCAGCCACAGCAAAAGATGTTTCTCACCGGTTGCTGCTCCTGTAAGAGAAGATAACTGTACATTTTTCCCTGCACGATCCGTAAGAACACAATCCGGAATGGAATGTAGATTCAGCATTTGTTCAAGACTGTACTCCCGAAGCTCCAGCTCTACCTTTTTTGACTCCCCTTTTTCAATATGGAAATCATAGCGCTTGCCAAGAATATTTCCATTCGGCAGACGGTTTCCAGTGAGAATCCGGTAATCTCCCGGCATAATATCCAGCTCCAGTTTCCCATTTTCCCATTTGCAGTCACTAAAATCCAAAGACAGGTATCCTTTGCAATCTGTCACGGAAATGCTCCAGTTCTGGAAATAATTCCAGTTGTTGTTTTCTCCTGCCATAACTGTAAGATGGCATTCTTTTCTGCTCTCCTCCAGAACAGGCACAAATTTCATTCCGTCCCAGTATTCGATGGCTCCATCTGCAGGATTTAGCCTGGAAGGGATTCCAAGAGTTCTTGCAATGGCAACAAACAATACCTTGTGGGATTTTTCTCCGGCAATGCCAAGCTCCAGCGCTGCGCCAGGTGTAGTATATGCAGTCAGACGCTCCTTATCGTTCCGCACAGAAATATTTTCTTCAATCCAGGCCCAGATTCTTTTGGGGTCTGCCACAAACTGATCTCTTTGCTTTTTTTCAAAATAACCCAGAATCTTTTTCCGCCACTTCGTAAGAACTTCATTTTCTACTCTTGGGTTCCACACATATGGAATATAAATATCTTCCGGATTAAATTCTCTGTATACAGAAGCCTCCTGATAATGCCCCTCCAGAACCTCCGGAAATGCATCCCTTCTGTCCTTTTCGGATAAAACAGCCATCATAGGCTCTACTTCTTCCAGGGTGTGTCCAAACAGACACTGCTTCCAGAGAGGGCGGAAACGCTGAATTTTCTGGCGGCAATGCTGGCCCTCCTGTGCCACTCTTTTGTTATTTTCTTCTTCCTGCTGTGGTGTAATATTCCAGTTGGTTCTGCCAGTATCCTCCGGTGCATTCATCTGAAAATCCACCCACATTTCCTCTTCGTATTCTTCTCCCAGGGTACATACAAAAGAATCTGCCTCTCTTGTATCAATCACCCGTTCTCCGTAAGCTCCGTCATACACCGCACAGATCAGCAGGCTTCCAAGACCTGTCTCAAAGGAAATACAGCCATCCTCATCTGTCTCCATCTGTGCCACATGGGAAAATTCCCCATAATTCATAACCTCAGCTTTTACTTTTGCCCCTGGTACCAGAATCCCCTCAAAATCCTGCACACAAATCGTGATTCTCTTTGTTTTCGCATAGCGGTGCAGCTGATTGAGCATACGGTTCATGCCGTCCTGTCCCACAACTTCTTCGTCAGGCATAGCACGGTCATACCAGCGGGAACTGATCATCATAGCTCTTGATGCAGCATTGGTAAACCAACCCTTATCAAGGACAGCTTCCGGCTCACAGGCTCCCATATAATGCCATCCGCCATTACACCATACCTCAACCCAGGCATGATTGTCATCACAGTGGGACCATCTTGGAACATATACCTGTCTTGCCGGGATTCCGGCGCTTCGCAGTACATTTACAGCAAAAACCGCCTCTTCCCCGCAGCGTCCCACACCACTTCTGTAAATCTCCAGGGCAGATGCAGTACGCATGTCTGTTCCCTGATACATTACCTCACCAGCGCACCAGTGGTTGATTTCCAGAGCTGCATGCTCCATATCCATACCTGCAATTTTATTTTTGATCTTGTCCCAGAAAAAGGTACGGCAGGGTTTAATCTCCTCATCATTTGCCCTGTGAAACAATACATAATTCAAAAAATATTCTTCCGGATATTCCTGTACATAAGGAGAGCTTTCCCACAGATAAATTCCCTGCTGGACATAATCCAGATACGTATCAAAGGTATAATTTCCAACATCACTGTAAGGCATGTTGCTGTACAGATATTTCATTCCAAGCACCACATTTTCGTTAAGTGCTTCCATTCTTTTTTTGATTTCTTCAGCTTTTGCAGGCAGTTCCCTGGAAAAATCCTCAAAATCTTTTATAATCCGGTCCCTGTTTTTTTCAAGAAACATACTTGTATCTCCTTTAGTGTTCGTTTTGCAGCATATTCAGAATATTTCCATATCCGGCATCCTGTGCAAGCTGCTGTATCCCTTCCTGGATCTCCTCCAGTGAATAATTATGTTCTTCCAGAAATTCATCCCCCTTGGACGCAGCATATTCGTAAAAAAACATAGCTTCTGCAAGATCCTCCTTGCTGGAATAATCAATTCTTTCCAGAAGTTCATTCTCTGCTTCGTTGACTTCTCCCTGGTCCACCATTGTTTTCAAATGATGAAGCTTGTCACCGGAAATCTGATATTTTGATTCCACAGGCAGTTCTACCTGGACATATTTCTTCCCAAGCATAACACTTGCCAGCACACGGGCGATTTCCTTGATCATACGCATAATATAATCTTTTTCGTCGTCAGTAAACATAATTTTCCCTCCTGGTCTTTATATGCACAAAGGTCCTGTCATGACACCTGCATGCGTCTTGACAGAACCTCTGGTGTTACGGTCATTATTTCATTCTTGCAATACGTTTGTCAATATAATCAGACAAAAATTCAACGCTTCCCTCAATACCAAGTGTACTGCTGTTCAGGCTTAAGTCATAGGTATGAGTCTCTGACCATTTTGTCTTACAGTGACTGTCATGGTATTTCTTTCTCTTTCTGTCTTTTTCTTTAATAAAACGTTCTGCTTCTTTGTCTGTTTTTCCATAGAGACGGGAAACACGGGCGATTTTATGCTCCATATTTCCAAGAACAAAAATGGAAATCAGTCCCGGATAATCTTTCAGGATTGTCTCGGAGCAACGTCCTACTACAACAAAAGACTCTCCTTTTTCTGCTTTTTCCCGAAGGAAGTTAAACTGGAGAAGTGCAACATTGTCAGCCGGAGAACTGCTCATTCCCTTTACTGTACGGTAAAGGAGCTTGTTATGTTTCATCTCATCGAAAAACTCAAGATCCTCGCTGCTCACATTATGGCTGTTTGCCACCTCTCTTAAAAGATTGTGATCGTACAGAGAAAGTCCATAGCGCTTGGCAATTCTTTCTGCAATCTCATGTCCTGCACTTCCAAACTCTCGTCCAATGGAAATGATGACCTGTTTCTGTGTTTTCATAGTATCCCTCCTTTATAAATATCTTGCATAAATCATGAACATGGATACAAGGATTACAATGATAGTAGCCGGTGCCATAGCCTTGCAGTATTTGCCCCATTTGATCATATGTCCGCTCTTGGCTGCTGTAGCGATTCCTACTACGTTTGCAGAAGCTCCGATTGGGGTTGCACTTCCACCGATATCCGTACCCATTGCAAGAGCCCATGCCAGAATGGAAATGTCAATTCCCTGTGATGCAGCCAGGCTGTCAATAACCGGAATCATAGTTGCAGCAAATGGGATATTATCAATAAATGCACTTGCAACAGCAGATACCCAGATAATGATTGCGATCATTACTTTCAGATTTCCACCACTTACCTTGCCGATGAATCCAGCCAGAATCGTAAGGATACCAGTCTGCTCAAGGCCACCTACTACTACAAAAAGTCCCACAAAGAAGAGCAGTGTCTTATAGTCAACTTTTTTCAGAAGCTCCAGTGCGTCTTTTCCAGATGTGATCAGTGTCACTGCTGCAATAAACACACCGATGCAGGATACGGTAAGTCCTGTCTGTGAATGGCTTACCAGAAGAACAACTGCACAAAGGAAAATAATCCAGCTGATGATAAAACCTTTTTTATCTGTGATTGCTTCGGAAGGATCCGGTAAGGTGGACGGATCAATTTTTCCTGCATTCTCTGTAAGCTCCTTGCGGAATACAAAATAAAAATAAATTACAACCAGAACCAGTGCGATCAGTGCAATCAGACCTGTATTGGTCACAAAGTCTGCAAAGGAAAATCCAAGGGATGTTCCAATGATAATGTTCGGCGGGTCTCCACACATGGTTGCAGATCCACCAAGGTTTGCACAGAAGATCTCTGCCAGGATCATTGGTACCGGGTTAAATTTCAAAAGCTGTGAAAGCTCTACGGTAACTGCTGCCAGGAACAGGATGACGGTAATACTGTCAATGAACATTGCCAGTACAAAGGACAGGAGCATAAATGTAATAAAAATCGGAATAATCTGATATTTTACCAATTTTGCAATTTTCATGCATAACCAGCGGAAAAATCCGGATTTTGCCATTCCCTCTACCATGATCATCATACCAGCGATGAAAACGATAGTCTCCCAGTTGATTCCGGCGGAAGCTTCACCTGCTTCACCTGCGGTGTGCCAGAATCCCGGTGAGAATATACTATGTATATTCAGTGTCTCAATAATTGCCGACGGACTGTGCATACAAAGTCCAAATACAAGGACCAGTGTAAGAAGTGCACATCCCAGCGTAACAATGTGTCTTTCCCAGACTTCCGTGATGATCAGAATGAACATCGCCAGGAAAATTACGACTGCTAAAATCTGTGCCATTATTTCTTTCCTCCATGACTGTCAAACCATGCCATCCATAAACCTACACCAATGGCTGCGACAATCATTATTCCTATAAAAATATTTAGTAACATAAAATTTTACCTCCGATCATATAACTGCGTTTACATGGAAATAATACGGTCTTGTATTATAAAGCGCCAGTATATGGTCTTCAGTGGATCTGCCCATCCTGGTGATGAATGTAGCAGATAATAAATTTTCTTCCGTCTGTATCGTTTCTGACAAACAGACGATTCAATTCTTTATAAAATACGGTATTCACCAACAGAATTGCCAGCATGATGAGCACCAGTTCTGTTCCAGCCATTCCCCTGTGGCGAAGACGCTGGTCCGTCTCCAGCCTTACAGACACCTGCCTTAGCCCTGTCAGTTCTTCGGCGCTGGTCTGGGTACTTCTGGACAGCTCTGGGGAGATCAAAGAAGCAGAGGCCGGTTTCAAATCAGAAGTATGCATCACTGTATCCGCCTCCATGCCGGCGAAAAAGACACATAAAATCGCCAGTATCACGCCAAAAACAAGACAGATATAGCGATTTCTCCATTCATTTTTCTTCAATAGGCCTCACCTCGATACCTGAAAAAATTCGTTTCTATAATAGCAGATTCTTACTGCTTTTTCAACTTGTTTTTACATTTCCTGCCGCCCTTATTGGTACAAAAAAAGACAGACCGGAACACTCCTTTTTATATGGGAGGCCGGTCTGCCAGGGGCATGCTATTTTAATATTCTGATTTCCAGATTATTCTGCGTCAGTTGTCTCTTCTGCATCTTCTGTTTCAGCATCTGCGCTGTCCTCTGTGTCTGCATTTTCTTCTGCGTCAGCGTCCTCTGCGTCTGCATCTGCGCTGTCCTCAAATGGGATTACTGCGCCGTCATATTTCTCATTGATAAAATCTTTGATCTCGTCAGATTTTAATACGTCTACAAGAGCTTTGATCT
>OLQK01001583.1_pt1 | contig 14656 bp, 7 predicted proteins | sample 1672501 | NCBI WGS metagenome assembly OLQK01 (sample SAMEA3136693, study PRJEB25190) | human gut metagenome | biome: human gut; feature: human-associated habitat; material: faeces | place: Austria | collected 2013 | reverse complement strand
AATCGACTGACCTTTCTTTTTTACCCAACAATATCTTTAATTAAGGGAGACGGGGAAAACTCTGCCCGGCACAGCCAACCTGTTTATGCTGCGGCAGCTGCTGGGAATTCCGTTGGAAGCAGCGGATATGGAAGCGACTGATTTAGAAGGGACAACGGGAACGGAAAAATCACCCCCAATCCACTGCGGCTGCGCTTCTGGGTTACTTATCAGGCAGGAGAGAGCGAGCCCATGCTGGATGTGCTGACGTTCTGCGGAAATAAGGACTATCAGGTGTTTTTCAGAATCGGGAAAGAGCAGTCTGAATGTATCTTTACGACAAATGGAAGCGAAGCGTTGGCAGGAGAAGGAAGAAGCCTGCTGGAAAGCCGGGCAAATGACAAATAAAGAAAGTTAGAGAAATGAGCCTGTGCAGGAACCGTGCATAAACACTGTTTCTGCGCAGGCTTTTTGTTAAATAAAAACGGATTTGTTTTTTCTAACATTTGGTGTATAATACTTTTATACTGGGTTTGTCTGTGCAGGATGAATGGTGCCTGCATGGAGGGCAGGGGAGAACGCTTCCCTGACAGGCTCAGAAAGACACCATATAGAAAAGGAGAATCCGCCATGTCGGAAGCATTGAAAGAACGCAAAGAGATGGACCCGCAGTACCAGTGGGACCTGACCAAAATGTACGCCAGCGATGCGGAATGGGAAAAGGCTTTTGCCGCCATTGACCCCAAAATTGAAGCTTTGGCTGCCTGGGAGGGCAAGCTGAACAACGCTGCCAGCATTCGTGAATTTTATGATGCAGAAATCGGCGTGTTCCGTGAACTGGAAAACCTGGCTGTCTACACCAGCCTGCGTCTGAGCGAGGATACCCGTGCTGATGACGCCCAGAGCATGGATGCCCGCGCTACCGCCAAATATGTAAAGGCTGTCGGTACCATTGCCTATGCTCAGCCGGAAATCCTGGCACTGCCGCAGGAAACCCTGGATGCCATCATGGCTGACGAGCAGGTTGCCCCCTATCGTTTTGCTCTGGAAGACCTGCTGCGTGCAAAGCCTCACACCCTGACCGCCCCGGAAGAAAAGCTGCTGGCTGCTTTCGGTGAGGCATTCGGCACCCCGAAAAATGTTGCCGATAACCTGGAAGACGCCGACATGGTGTTCGATTCCGTCAAGGATGGCGAGGGCAACGATGTGGAGCTGACCGCTTCCAACTACATCCTGCTGCAAACCTCCAATGACCGCGTGCTGCGCAAGAATGCCTTTGAAAGCTACTACAAGAGCTTTCGCCAGCACATCAACACGCTGGCTGCCTCTTACTCCGGCGCTGTCAAGACCGCTACCGCCGAAGCCTCCGTCCGTCATTATGAATCTTCCCGCGCCATGTCCATGGCAGGGGAGAACGTGCCCGGCCAGGTCTATGATAACCTGGTGGCTACTGTGCGCAAGCACCTGCCAGATATGTACCGCTATGTTGCTCTGCGCAAGCGCATCCTGGGTGTGGACGAGCTGCACTACTATGATGTGTACGCCCCGCTGACCAAGGGCGTCAGCGCCCATTACACCTATGACCAGGCCAAGCAGATGGTTCTGGATGCCGTTGCACCGCTGGGCGAAGAGTACGGCACCATCGTTCGCAAGGGCTTTGCCGAACGCTGGATCGATGTGTTCCCCAACAAGGGCAAGAGCGGCGGCGCTTACTCCGGCGGCAGCTATGATTCCAACCCCTATATCATGTGCAACTTTACTGGTACGTTGGACAGCGTTTCCACCATTGCGCATGAGATGGGCCACAGCATGCACAGCTGGTTCAGCCGCCATACCCAGCCTGCCCAGTATGCCGACTATACCCTGTTTGTCGCAGAGGTCGCTTCCACCGTCAACGAGAACCTGCTCATTGAGCACCTGCTGGCAGAAAAGAACCAGGATCCCGCAACCCGCCTGGCCCTGCTGAATCAGTACCTCGAAAATTTCAAGGGAACCGTCTACCGCCAGACGATGTTTGCCGAGTTTGAGCGCGATGCCCACGCCATGGCCGAGCGCGGCGAAGCCCTGAACCCCGCCGCCCTGAACAATCTGTACAAGAAGCTCATTGTGGACTACTTTGGACCGGAGCTGGTTGTGGATGACGAGGTACAGTACGAGTGGGCACGCATCCCGCACTTCTACCGCCCGTTCTATGTTTATAAGTATGCAACCGGCTATTCCACTGCCGTGGCATTGTCCGAGGGCATCCTGAAGAACGGCGAACCGGCTGTTAAGAAGTACCTGGAGTTCCTGCACATGGGCGGCAGCGCTTACCCGCTGGATGAGCTGCGCCATGCCGGTGTGGACCTGACCACCCCCGCCCCGGTGGATGCTGCCCTGGATAAGTTCGGCCGCATTCTGGACGAAGCCGAAGCCTGCGTGGCACAGCTGGAAGCTGCAAAATAAGCAGGGGAAAGTCCTAGGGTGTATCTGATTCTTTGCTTTCAGATACACCTTAAGCGCACAATTAGAACCCCCAGTGCAGAAAATCAGCATCTTGCACGATTATTTGAAATATTTTTTGTGAATACTCTTGACAGAGCGTGGTTTATCCGCTATTATAATAAATGCGTGAGTTAAGGGGTCAAGTGCGGCCAAAATGGAAGCACAACCCCCGCAAAAACTGCGCGGAATAATCAAGAAAGGAGAAAAGAAATGCCTACTTTTAACCAGCTCGTACGCAAAGGCCGTGAGGTCCTGGTAACCAAGAGCACTGCTCCTGCCCTTCAGAAGAGCTACAACTCCCAGAAGAAGCAGTACACCACCATGAACAGCCCCCAGAAGCGTGGTGTTTGCACCGCTGTTCGTACCATGACCCCCAAAAAGCCCAACTCTGCTCTGCGTAAAGTTGCCCGTGTCCGCCTGACGAATGGTATCGAGGTCACCTCCTACATTCCTGGTATCGGCCATAACCTGCAGGAGCACAGCGTTGTCCTGATCCGTGGCGGTCGTGTTAAGGACCTGCCCGGTGTCCGTTACCACATCATCCGTGGTACTCTGGATACTCAGGGTGTTGCAAACCGTAACCAGGCTCGCAGCAAATACGGCGCAAAGCGTCCCAAGGCCGGTGCCAAGAAGTAAGGAAACATCTTTTCGCCATAAAATGGTCAGCTGACCCTTTTGTGGCATAACGGGAGTTTTCTTTAACTTTCGAGTACCGATGATATCATTAATGTGAAGGAGGGAAGAAAGATGCCCAGAAGAGGTAAAATCGCAAAGCGCGAAGTTCTGGCTGATCCTATTTACAATTCCAAGCTCGTCACCCGTCTGGTCAACAGCATCATGCTGGATGGCAAGAAGGGCGTCGCTCAGAAGATCGTTTACGAAGCTTTTGAGACTGTCAAAGAGAAGACCGGCAACGATCCTCTCGAAATGTTCGAGAAGGCCATGGAAAACATCATGCCCAGCCTCGAAGTTAAGGCCCGCCGTGTCGGCGGCTCCACCTACCAGGTTCCTCTGGAGGTCAGCCCCGCCCGCCGCGAGACCCTCGGCCTGCGCTGGCTGACTCTGTACAGCCGCAGCCGTGGTGAAAAGACCATGTCCGCTCGCCTGGCCGCCGAGATCATCGACGCTACCAACAACGTTGGCGGCGCTGTCAAGAAGCGCGAAGATACCCACAAGATGGCAGAAGCCAACAAGGCTTTCGCGCATTACCGTTATTGATCTGCTTACTGAGGAGGTTTAAGCCATGGCAACGCCGAGAGACGTATCCCTGCAAATGACCCGAAATATCGGTATCATGGCCCACATCGACGCAGGCAAGACCACCACCACCGAGCGCATTCTGTACTACACCGGTATTAACCATAAGATCGGCGAAGTTCATGACGGCGCTGCTACGATGGACTGGATGGAGCAGGAACAGGAACGTGGTATTACCATCACTTCCGCTGCAACCACCTGCTACTGGAGCCACACCGAGACCCAGCACGATCCGGCTCTGTTCAAAAAGAACCGTCATCGTATCAACATCATCGACACCCCGGGCCACGTTGACTTTACTGTTGAAGTTCAGCGTTCTCTGCGTGTTCTGGACGGTTCTGTTACCGTTCTGGCCGCAAAGGGTGGCGTTGAGCCTCAGTCTGAAACCGTTTGGCGCCAGGCTGACGAGTACAAGGTTCCCCGCATGGTTTACGTCAACAAGATGGATACCATGGGTGCTGACTTCTTCCGCTGCGTACAGATGATGCATGATCGTCTGCATGCCAACGGTGTGCCTATCCAGCTGCCTGTCGGCCAGGAAGACACTTTCCGCGGCATCATCGATCTGATCGACATGAAAGCCGATATCTACTATGATGATATGGGCAATGATGTGCGCGTTGAGGAAATTCCTGAAGACATGAAAGAACAGGCTCAGGAATATCATGACAAGCTGATCGAAGCTGTTGCTGAGACCGACGAAGAGCTGATGATGAAGTACCTGGAAGGCGAAGAGCTGACCAAGGGAGAAATCAAGGCTGCTCTGCGTAAGGCTACTATTTCCAACGAGATCGTTCCTGTTGTCTGCGGCTCTTCTTACAAGAACCGTGGCGTTCAGAAACTGTTGGATGCAATTGTTGATTATATGCCTGCTCCGACCGACGTTGCGGCCATCAAGGGCACCAACCCGGAGACTGGCGAGGAAGAAGATCGCACTTCTTCCGATGATCAGCCGTTCTCTGCACTGGCATTCAAGATTATGACTGACCCGTATGTCGGTAAGCTGTGCTTCTTCCGCGTGTACTCTGGTACCGTTGAGGCTGGCACCACTGTTTACAACTCTGTTAAGGATCAGGACGAGCGTATCGGCCGTATCCTGCAGATGCATGCAAACAACCGTAAGGATATCGACATCTGCTACGCTGGCGATATCGCCGCTGCTGTTGGTCTGAAGAACACCACCACTGGTGATACCCTGTGCGATGAGAAGCATCCCATCATCCTCGAGTCCATGAACTTCCCCGAGCCGGTTATCCGCGTTGCCATCGAGCCCAAGACCAAGGCTGGCAGCGAGAAGATGGGTATTGCCCTGTCTAAGCTGGCTGAAGAGGACCCGACTTTCCGTACCTGGACCGATGAAGAAACCGGTCAGACCATTATCGCCGGCATGGGCGAGCTCCACCTGGAAATCATCGTGGACCGTCTGCTCCGCGAGTTTAAGGTCGAAGCTAACGTTGGCGCACCTCAGGTTGCCTACCGTGAAACCATCCGCAAGGATGCTAACCAGGAAACCAAGTACGCACGTCAGTCCGGTGGTAAGGGCCAGTATGGTCACGTTAAGATCAAGATTGAGCCCAACCCGGGTAAGGGTTATGAGTTTGTCAACGGTATTGTTGGCGGCGCTATCCCGAAGGAATACATCCCCGCTGTTGACAACGGTATCCAGGGCGCGATGAAGTCCGGCATTCTGGCTGGCTATCCCGTCGTGGATGTCAAGGTCACTCTGTGGGACGGCTCCTATCATGAAGTTGACTCCTCTGAAATGGCGTTCTCCATCGCCGGCTCCATGGCATTCAAGGATGCTATGAAGAAGGCTGATCCCGTCATTATGGAGCCCATCATGAAGGTTGACGTTGTTGTTCCTGACGAGTATATGGGCAACGTCATTGGCGACTTGAACAGCCGCCGCGGCGCGATCCAGAACCAGGAATCCACCGATGGCACTGCCCGTGTCACCGCTATGGTTCCTCTGTCCGAGATGTTCGGTTACGCTACTGACCTGCGTTCCAAGACCCAGGGCCGTGGCCAGTACTCCATGGAGCCGGCTGATTACCAGCAGGTTCCCAAGAGTGTTGCAGATAAGATCATGACCGAGCGCAATAAGGGCTGATTCTGCACAAATTCGCGCAAAATACTTGATTTTTCTTGAGAAATCTAGTATGATAGCCTTACAACAGGCTATTTTATCTGTTTGAATTAAAGGAGGATACTTCCAATGGCTGAAAAGGAAAAATTTGACCGCTCTTTGGAGCATGTCAACATCGGTACCATCGGTCACGTTGACCACGGCAAGACCACTCTGACTGCCGCTATCACCAAGGTTCTGGCTCTGAAGGGCGACGCCGATTTCATGGATTACTCCAGCATCGATAAGGCTCCTGAAGAGAAGGCTCGTGGTATCACGATCAACACCGCTCACGTTGAGTACCACACCGCGAAGCGTCACTATGCCCACGTTGACTGCCCGGGCCATGCTGACTACATCAAGAACATGATCACCGGTGCTGCTCAGATGGACGGCGCTATCCTGGTTGTTGCTGCAACCGATGGCCCGATGCCGCAGACCCGTGAGCACATCCTGCTGGCTCGTCAGGTTGGCGTGCCCAAGATCGTTGTGTTCCTGAACAAGTGCGATATGGTTGACGACGAAGAGCTGCTCGACCTGGTCGAAATGGAAGTTCGCGAACTGCTGGACAGCCAGGATTTCGACGGCGACAACACCCCGATCATCCGTGGCTCCGCTCTGAAGGCTCTGGAGAGCACTTCCAAGGATCCCGATGCTCCGGAATACAAGTGCATTTGGGAGCTGATGGACGCTGTTGACAGCTACATCCCGACCCCGGATCGTGCTGCTGATAAGCCGTTCCTGATGCCCGTTGAGGACGTTATGACCATCTCCGGCCGTGGCACCGTTGCTACCGGTCGTGTTGAGCGTGGTACTGCTCATGTCGGCGATCAGATGGAAATCGTTGGTCTGAAGGAAGAGAAGCTGACCACCACCATCACTGGTCTGGAAATGTTCCGCAAGAGCCTCGAGTTCGCTCAGGCTGGCGACAACATCGGCGCTCTGCTGCGTGGTATTGACCGTGACCAGATCGAGCGTGGCCAGGTTCTGGCTGTTCCCGGCTCTGTTCATCCCCACACCACTTTTGATGGCCATGTTTACGTCCTGAAGAAGGAAGAAGGCGGCCGTCATACCCCGTTCTTCAACAACTATCGTCCTCAGTTCTACTTCCGTACCACCGACGTTACCGGCATCATCACCCTGCCCGAAGGCACTGAGATGTGCATGCCCGGCGACAACGTTGATATGCACGTTGAGCTGATCACCCCGGTTGCCATGGAAGAAGGCATGCGTTTCGCTATCCGCGAAGGCGGCCACACTGTTGGTTCCGGCGTTGTTTCCAAGATCGAGAAGTAATTTTCGGCTTGTGATATAGCTTTCAAGGCTCCTGCTGTTAAGGCAGGGGCCTTTTTGTTGTGTACGACTTATGGGACGGGGAGGGGGCAAAGGCCGGGTGTGGAAGACCAAGGAAGGCATCATGAAAACATCAGGAATTGTAGATAGGGGAGAGGACACCATTCGGAACTTTGAAAAAGTGGAGCAGAAGGGGGCACTCACACCGCCCTACCTTGGGAAGGTGTATTTCAGGTCGCGGTTAAGGGGCAAGGGTTGATCTATCCCTAAGTTTTCGGAACGGTCAGGAACGCTCTCTACAGTACAATTTATAATGGGCAATTCTCAACCTCCAATTTTCCCTTCAAGTTTCCTCCAATCTCTGCCAAATCTCTCAACAACAAGCCAAACCGAAATGACAAAAAATGCGCGATTACAATACCGGGTGATTGTATTAAGAGATTGCAAAGAACATTATCAGGGTAAATGTTTAATCATTTGATAAAAACAGGAATAAACCATTCAAAAATGTTAATAAATACCGCCAAAGGGTCACCGCACCGCAACGCAAATAATGTGCGAAAAACAGGTTTCAGTTGATTCAAGGACAAAAATTTACATAGAAACCGCTCTAATTAACTATGCAAATTCTGGCAACTGTGATATAATGTATATACCTAGATGTGTCGGAATGGTTATCATTTGCAGGATCAAGGCATGCAGCCGGTACAACGTTTTGTCAGCCGCTGTGCCGGGGCCAAAAGCCCCAAAAGCAGGCCGCAGCCCGGCAAGGGATCGCCAGACCGAGGGAGCACAACCAGGCGTTTTGCAATCAACACCTGCAAAGTGCCGCACATCTGCCGTACCACTTTTCACACAAAAGGGGAAAGTAGTAACACTTAAGGGAGGATAAAACTATGAAGAAAAACCTTCAGCGTTTTGGTGCATCCGTGCTGGCAGCAGCCATGGTTGCCCAGAGCGTGGCGCTTCCCGCAGCAGCCGAAACTACCAAGATTGATTCTTCGGTAGCGCAGTCTGTTGCAGCTAGCGCAGCAAGCGCGGCCAGCGCTGTGCAGTCCCTGCCCAAGTTCACCAGCACCGCAGACCTGATCAAGCAGACAGCCCAAACGCTGGCTGCCCAGGGCGAAGTGCATGAACTGGAGCAGGACGATGCCAAGCTGGAAGCGACTGCACAGAGCAAGGCGGGCATGAGCCTTGCAGCGTTGGAAAATGCACTGGCCGATGCCATGTACGCCAACGCCGCAGCCGGCAAGATCAACACTGAAGCCTATGGCCTGAACAAGGACGAGATGGCATCGGTGATGGCTGCCACCATCAAAACGTATCATCTGTCCAGCGCCGTTACCGACCTGGGCTATGAGACGAACGCCGCAGGCGTTGTGACCGCCGTTACCTTTACCGGCAGCTCCGGCATGACCTCTGCGATGGAGTCCATGACCAACAGCGATGATGAAGTGATTGCGCAGCAGGCTGACAGCTACGCACAGGCTTACGTTGCTGAAAACTCCGATGCCTTTGCTGCCAGCGCCGCTGCAGACGGCCATACCTATGGCGAGCCGAAATGGTACTGGAATGACACCAACCCGGAGGATGGCCACACCCATACCTGGAAGGAAACCCCCGATGGTTACTGGACCAAGACCGATGACGGCTGGGCTTACACCGCTGTGTATACCTGTGAAAAGGGCGATGCCTACCAGAAGGTAGAAGGCACCGTAACCAAGGATACCACCGAGGCAAAGCCCGGCGTTGCCGGCAAGACCGTTTACTCTGCCAGCGTGCCCGCTGACAAGAGCCCGGTTAAGAAGGAATACAAGGAACCCACCACCCGCACCGACGACATTGCCGCCCTGCCCTGCCAGAACCATGCCGTGCCCAAGGATGCAGATGGCAACTTTGTTGCTACCTTCAACTGGGAAATGAAGAAGGTCGAGGGCAAGCTGGAAGCTGACTACAGCAACGCCCAGCTGTTCTATGACAGCGAAACCGGCAAAATTTCTGCCGGCGCTCCCGTTACCATTGACTGGGAATGCACCAGCGTCACCTTCAAGTGCGCTGTCTGCGGCGAAGAAATCAAAACCCAGCCGGTAATGACCATGCCGGTCAGCGTTGTGGTAGACCAGAATAACAATTCCGTCTACATCAATGTGGGCGGCACCCCGACCCTGGATACCACCTCCGGCGGCACCGGCGTTACCCTGGTGTCCGCAATGAAGGACGGCAACTGGTACGATATGCAGAACAACCCGGTTGACGCAAGCAAGGTGAACTTCACCTATCAGAGCGGCGACAACAAGGGCAAGAACAGCCTGCTGCTGTACGACAGCCAGAAGACTGCCGTGTATGTGGACGACCAGGGCAACCAGGTCACCAATACTTACGATGTCTCGACTGCGCAGATGAACTACTACTACTTCCAGCTGTCGCAGTTCAACCAGGACGAAGCAGAGTACTTCGGCGTGGTTGCCCCGTTCTGGACCTCCAAGGGCGTTCAGAAGCAGGGCGAGGATGGCAGCATCACCGGCACCATGGGCGCAATCAAGATATTGTGCAGCATTGATCCGAACGATGATGTCCCGCCGACCACCATGGCATTCATGCTGAACATGCTGCCGCAGGCGTTCATGTCTTACGTCATGAACTATGGCGAAGCTCTGAAAGCCATCCGTGATGCAGGCTTGGCACAGGTTGCCAAGCTGGGTGACAGCGCTGACTATGTCACCAAGCTGCTGATCCTGCACGACTGGATCTCCCAGGTTGCAGAATTCGATATGGGCTCCATGGGCGATATCACCGGCGGCGGCAACAACGACCCCATCCAGACGACTGCTTTCGGCGCCCTGCTGGGCGGCGAGATCGGCGCTAAGGGCGTTGAGTATGGCTGCATCTGCCTGGGCTATGCATCTGCATTTAACTACATGGTCCAGAATTTGCCTGACAACAAGAGCATCTATAAAAATGATGACGGCAGCTGGAAGACCCCCGATGAAGTAGGCGATAACGCTGTTGTTGACTTTGCCCAGATCCTGTATTACTGCGATACTTCTGATACCAGTATTGCCGGTAATGCGTTCGGCGGCGGCATGTTCAACAACGTCCACTACTTCAACGCAGTCAAGGTCAACAAACTGCAGGGCGACAGCAACTCTGCTACGATGACCACCGGCGAAGCCAACAAGAACTGGTACTATGTTGACGTCTGCTATGATGACGTGAACACCGAGTGCATGGCCCAGACCCGCGTTGAGAACGCAGGCGACATGCGCCATGTCAACTTCCTGGTTTCTCCCTCCGGTCTGGAAGGCCGTTACAGCAAGTACTATGATTACATTGACTCGCTGTACGATGGCTACACCTACACCAAGAACAAGAATCCCGATGTGGATGATGACGGCAATGTTGTGTTGAACAACGGCAAGCCGCATTACTCTTACACCAAGGCGGAGAACAAGAACGAGACCCGTTACACCGATACCTGCTACGAGGATACCTGGTTCACCTCTATCTGCAGCCCCATCTACTTCGACAATAATTACTTCTATTACGTTGATACCACGACCAACCAGAACCTGTATAACAACATGCGCCGCCAGCAGTCCGAGAACGGCAACAACGGCAACTCTGGTTCCGGCAGCTCTGGTAACAACTCCCAGATGCAGCAGTTCATGAAGAAGATGCAGAACCAGGGCCCCGATACTCTGGAAGCACGTCCGCGTAATGCGAACTACTATATCCGCAAAGAGGATTCCAGCAGCAGACCCGGCGGCTTCAGCATGAGCAGCTTTACCAAGACGGATGACCCGTTTGATATCATCCTGATGTACTACAACGATCTGAAGGAAACCAGCAGCAACTTCAATGATGACGACAGCAATGCCAAGGTTCTGGCCGAAGCTGGCACCATCTATAAGATCGATACCAGTGCAAAAGATAAGCATACCAAGGTTGAAAACAACCTGAACACCGAGTGCCTGGCAGACGCTGCTGCAAAGCGGATCTACCCCGCACTGGTACACTCTACCGCACTGTATGATGGCAAGCTGTACTTCAACGTCAACAACGCCATCTACCGTATGGACCCGACCACCGGCGCAGTGGAAGAAGTGAAGGAATACAACACCGTCTATGGCGGCATTAAGCTGACCAAGGATAAGGACGGCAACATGGTTCCCGATACCCACTTTCCCGGCATGAGCATGGTTATCATGGATAGCGCCAATGATACCAGCAGTGTGAAGTATCTGGGCACCTTCAAGAACCATCCTCTGGCTGGCCTGACCCTGCGTGACAGCTACAGCTTTGCTACCACCACCCAGCAGGGCCAGACTGTGATCACCGGCATCAACACCACCAAGGATCAGCTGGTCGTTTCTGTCGGCACCAACCTGTCCAACACCTATAAGAGCCTGGACGAGCTGGATTCCGATGGCAAGCCGGTTGTTAAGACCGATGTCTCCGGCACTTCTTATGCAAACCGTAAGAGCTACAAGACCGAGTCCTGGAACTACAACCCGAGTTACAACCAGAACATGGGCAGCTCTGACGAGAAGAACAAGAACGAAGAGTTCATGTGGTGCGCTAACCTGGTTGAAACCATGCCGATGTCCGACATGGTCAGCGACCTGAGCAGCGGCGCAACCACCAATGTTTCCGTTGAAGCATGGTGCGATACCCCCGCTTACACCCAGGACCGCACCACCAAGTACGGCCTGACCAAGGGTGAAAAGAAGTACGCTGACGGCGCACTGCCCAAGGGCCATACCTGGGCTCTGGACGAGCTGGAAACCAAGTCCGTTGGCAACAATGTGTACCTGTGCTCTGATTGCCATACCGCAACCGAAAGCACCCCCCACACCGTTACCCTGCCCGATCCAGTTGAAGGTGTTACCCTGACCCTGGGCACCACCAGCAAAACCTACATCAAGGACGATACCGTTACCCTGACCGTAGAAAAGGAAGGCACCGATATCGTTACCGTTACCGCAAAGAACGGCGATACCGATGTTGCTCTGACTGAAGTTCAGGAAGCAGCGCAGGACGAAGCCGCAGCCCAGGCTACCACCGAAAAGGCTAAGACGGTTTACACCTTCACCATGCCGGACGGCGATGTGACCATCAGCGTTACCAAAAACGCCAAGACCTATGCGGTCAATGTTGCTCCCCTGACCAATGGTGAGATCACTGCTTCCGCTAAAGAAGCAGCTGAGAAGGAAACCGTAACCCTGACTGCTAAGCCCGCAACCGGCTATGCCCTGAAGGCTGGCAGCGTGAAGGTTACCTACAAAGACGCTGACAACACCGATAAGCCCGTTGAAGTGAAGGCTGATACCGAAAAAGCCAACACCTACACCTTTGCAATGCCTGCTTACCCTGTCAACGTCAGCGCAGAGTTTGTTAAGGAATACAAGGTTACCGCAGCTCCTGCTGAGAACGGCACTGTTACCGTAGACCCGACCGCAGCTGTTGAAGGCACCGACGTTACCGTTACCGTTAAGGCAGCTGATAACTACCAGCTCAAGGCTGACAGCCTGACCTACAGCTATCAGATCGGCGAAGATACCAAGACCGAAAAGCTGACCCTGACCGATGGCAAGGCTACCTTCAAGATGCCTGCCGCTGATGTTACCGTTAGCGCTGTGTTTGAAGCACTGACTGCAACTCCGACTGCAACTCCGACCGCAACTCCGACTGCAACTCCGACTGCAACTCCGACTGCAACTCCGACTGCAACTCCGACCGCAACTCCGACCGCAAAGCCGGCAGAGCCGACTGCTGTGCCGGAGCCGACTGCTGTGCCGGAACCGACTGCTGTGCCGGAACCGACTGCTGTGCCGGAGCCGACTGAGGTACCGTCTACTGAACCCGAAACGCGCACCGCTCATGGTGCTGCTGAAAAGACCACCATTACCGCAATGGCTGTCTTTACCTGCACCGATAAGAACTGCGCAAGTGCACAGTTCGTGGATGCAACTGTAAAGCAGACCAGCGGCGTTACCACCGCTGCTGTCACCTTCAACGGCAAGGACTACACCGCCAAGTTCGGCGAGAAGAACGGCTGGGTTGAAGAAAACGGCAAGAAGTACTGGTACGAAAAGGGCGTGAAGCAGGGTACCACCGGCCGCGGCAAAGAGATCTATGATCCCGATTCCGACGCTTGGTACTGGCTGGATGCTGTCCAGGGCGGCGCAATGACCGTCAGCAAGGACGTTTATCAGGAATCCGCCGCCGGCCAGTGGGCTGATAAGCCCGATGGCACCGGCAAGTGGGTCCGTTACGATGAGAACGGCCACATGGTCAAGGGCTGGCAGACGACCGATAAGGGCACCTACTACTTTGACCTGATCACCGGCGCTATGGCTAAGGGCGCAGGCGATATTGACGGTGTACCTTGCGCATTTGACGAGTACACCGGTATCGCTCTGGACGGCCAGTGGCTGACCATCAAAGGCGCTGACTTCTGGTACGAAAAGGGCGTTCGCCAGGGCCTGGATGGCCGCGGCAAGGAAATCTATGACCCGGCTTCCGACGCTTGGTACTGGCTGGATGCCGTTGACCAGGGCAAGAAAGCCACCAGCAAGGATGTCTATCAGGAATCCGAAGCTGGCCAGTGGGCTGATAGGCCCGATGGTACCGGCAAGTGGGTCCGTTACGATGCACAGGGCCACATGATCAAGGGCTGGAGCGCTGACAAGCGTTACTATTTCGACCCGATCTATGGCACCATGGCTAAGGGCGATGCAGTCATCGATGGCCGCACTTATCATTTCGATAAGAACACCGGCGTTCTGCAGTAATCCCACAGCCTGAACAATGAGCTGTAACCCAGCCCATTAACCCCTAAATAGAAATGCCGCAGCAGATGTAACAGTCTGCTGCGGCATTTTTGTATTTGTGGGCATAGGTTCGGTGAAATATTTGCCAGGCCAGTAGGGCGGGGGACACCACCCTGCCGAAATACTGGGAACAATACACAATTTAAAAATTGCAATATACCTTGCTATGCCGTAGGGGGCGGCGTCCCCGACGCCCCGGAGGAGCGTATAAATTACAGGCCTTTTGTTGGTAACTGTACGGTAGGGCGGCCAGCCCATTGGCCGCCGGATGAGCCCAGTCACAAATCTCATTTATCAGGCTCTGCGCGAGGAACCACCCCTCACCGGCTTTCGCCGGAGCTCCCCTCTAAGGGGAGCCAGTATCTTACCTTATGATTGTGGTGGCTCCCCTGGAGGGGAGCTGGACGCGAAGCGGCCTGAGGGGTGGTTCCTTGCCGCAAACCTATAGCAATCGAATCCAACGCCTTGGAACAGTCACTGCGCCCGCAGGCACCTTGTCCTGCCACAAATCCCATCACGACCAATCGGACAAGGCCTCGGAACGGTCAAGACCGTTCCCTACAGAACAAATTATAAGGGGCAGCACACCCTTAAACAATCAGTAGGGCGGGGGACCCCACCCCGCCGAAAGCTAGGGCAACACCGCACAATTCCCGCCTTGCGGCTTAAGCACCGCTCCGGCAGC
>OLQK01001577.1_pt1 | contig 14686 bp, 10 predicted proteins | sample 1672501 | NCBI WGS metagenome assembly OLQK01 (sample SAMEA3136693, study PRJEB25190) | human gut metagenome | biome: human gut; feature: human-associated habitat; material: faeces | place: Austria | collected 2013 | reverse complement strand
AAGACGTTGTAATGACACCATTACACATAAAATTTTTTCATAATAATCGCCCCGGTAGCCACTACCGGGGCACTCCTCGTTTTATGGGAATATTCAAAAAATATCCCGGAATCATTTCCACAATTGATAAACACTACATCCTGCAGGAAATGTTCCGGGAACCATTTTTAATTTACAAACATTTCATACATTGCTTCCAGGCAGATCTGTGCATGGAGAAACAGTTTTTCCACATTGATATTTTCATTGCAGTTGTGTGCATTTGTAGGTGGTTCCTCCGGGAAAACAGGACCAAAGGCAACTACACGGTTTGGTGTATGTCTGGCGTAGGTTCCGCCGCCGGTAGAGAATATGTCACAATCTTCTCCCATTACAGAATGATAAGCATTTTTCAGTAAGTTGATAAGTGGCGCATCTTTGGGAATATATAAAGGTGCATCGTGATTTTTTTCAACCAGCTTTAATTCATACCGATCAGCATATTTCTGAAGGGAAGGCCAGATATCCTCCTTTGTTTTGGTTGCAGGATAACGGATATCGATGGATGCACAGCCTTTTTCAGAAGTAAATTCAATAATACCAAGGTTCAGGGTAAGGTCACCGGATGGTTCATCACTCATTTTGATGCCCATTTTCTCACCGGTATAATTGGTACCCATGCAATCAATAAGGAATGAGAAAAAGTTCCCCAGTTCTTCATGGGTAAATGCCTGATCCAGAAGCTCAAGAAGAGTTCCAGCCGCATTTTTTCCAAGGTGGGGTTCTGCGCCATGAGCAGCTTTTCCAAAGGATTTCACTGTGACAGAAGAACCGTCTTTTTCCAGGGAGAAATCTTTATCTGCTGTAAGCTGTGTTAATTTTTCATATTGTGTATCTGTGCATTCAAGGATAGCTGTAGCTTCTGCCGGAACTGCATTCACAACAGTACCTGCATGAAATTCCTTAACGCAGGAGGCTGCCGGTGTTTCTGAAACAAAGTCTGCACGTAAAATTCCTTTTTCACAGTGGCAGATTCCATAGCAGCAGTCCGGGGTGAATCCCATGACAGGGAAGCCTTCTTTTTCGTAGTAAACATCAAGGTCATTGCTGGCGATTTCTTCGCCGCCGCCGAAAATTGTACGGATAGTATGTTTTCCCTGAATACCCGCATCCTTCAGAGCTTTCAGGCAGTAAAGGGAAATGATGGAAGCACCTTTATCATCAGCTACGCCGCGGCCATAGAAATATCCGTCTTTTTCGATCATCTTAAGCGGGTCAGAGTCCCAGCCTTTTCCTACAGGAACAATATCCACATGGGAAAGTACGTCTACGAAATCTTCCCCTTCGCCATAGCGTGCATCACCTGCATAGTTGGAAACATTGGTGGTATTAAGGCCAAGCTTCTTCGCCATGTTCAGAATTGTTTCCAGAGCTTTTGCACTGTTTTCTCCAAATGGTTTGCCGGGAACCGGATCTGTGCATACAGATGGAACGGCAATAAGCTCTGTAAGATCACGAATGATATCTTCCCGGTACTTTAAAATCTGGTGTCCAAATTTCATTACATTGTCCTCGCTTTCTGAAATCAGCCTTTGGATGTCTGATATTATAATAATCATTGAAAATTATATGATTACGTTTATAATTGTAACTAATTGTTAGTATAATACAAAATTTACAGGAGAAACAGATGAAAAAAGAAATTGCTCTTATGACACCCGTGTCCAAGGACCTGCTTTATGTAAAAATTGCAGATGCCATCCATGGTTACATACGGGAAAATAATCTGAAACCAGGTGACCGCCTGCCATCAGAGCGTGCATTATCCCAGCAGCTTGGAACCGGACGGCATTCTGTCCGCGAGGCACTCCGTGTGCTGGAGAATCAGGGAATTATAGAAGTGAGGATGGGAGCTGGAACCTTTGTTGCAGAAGAAACACAGGACAATTCCCTGTATATGGAGTTTGTGAAGATTAACTACATGGAAATGCTGAATATTAAGGTGGAGCTGGAGAAATATGCAGTTAAACTTTCCATGAAGAAGCTGGAAGAAAAAGAACTTCAGGAGCTTGCAGGCTATCTTGAGGCAATTGAGAAAAAGGCAGCAGCTGACGGAGGCTTTTTATACGAAGAGGACAAAAAGTTTCACGGTCTGCTGGTTGATAAATCAGGCAACAAAATGCTTTCACAGATGATCGAGGATATGATTGAAACTTTTGACACCTATTACAGTGTCCTTCCCCAGAACCAGGAGCTTTGCGTGGAAACCATTCCCTATCACCGCCAGCTTCTTACTGCTATCCGAAATCAGGATATCAAGGGTATTGAGGACGCATACAATAACATTCTGGAGTTGGATTCCAAGATTGTTGATTACTATGATAAATAAGCTGATAGCAGAAGAACGGAAGCGTATTCCAATAATTGTAAAAATTGCACGGAATTGTATTGACAAATATAAGGAAAACCGTTATTATGATAAAAAAGTGGTGCTACCACTGTACCATGTCACCACATGAAACTATTAAAATGATGATATCAGGACGAAAAGGCAAAAACATTCATGATTGCATGGTGAAGTCTTTGAATTTTTGAATCTGATAACTGGTTTCAAGTCGGAATTACAAAAGGAGGACCTACAGAATGAGAAAGAAGTTTATGAGCATTTTCCTGTCACTTGCAATCACAGCAACAACCATGATGGGAATGGGAGCTACCGTATTTGCAGCAGATGCAAGTGATACCCTTATTTTTGCCCAGGCATCAGATCCACGAAGCCTTGATCCGGCACTGGCTGATGACGGAGAGTCTACCAAGATCAATACCAACATTTACGAAGGTTTGGTAAAATATGCAGACGATTCTACAGAAATCGTACCATGTCTGGCAGAGAGCTGGGATGTAAGCGATGACGGATTATCTTACACATTCCATTTAAGACAGGGCGTTAAGTTCCATGACGGTACAGACTTTAATGCAGAAGCAGTTAAGATCAACTATGACAGACAGCTTCCAGGCAACGCTACCGAGAATATGAGCTATGCAGGTTTCATTTTCGGTTCTGTTAAAGATATCGTTGTAGACGATGATTACACAGTAACCATTAACCTGACTGAGGCACAGACTCCTTTCCTTGCAAACCTTGCTATGGTACAAGGTTCTCCAATCGTAAGCCCGAAGGCTCTTGAGGATAACAATAACGACGTAACACAGGCTCCATGCGGAACTGGTCCTTACAAATTTGTCCGCTGGGATGTTGAGCAGGATGTCATCCTTGAGCGTAACGAAGATTACTGGGGAGAGCCAGCTAAGACTAAGAACGTAATCTTTAAAATCATCAAAGACAACTCTGCAAGAGTTATCGCTTTAAACAACGGAGAAGCAGATATCATCGATGGCGTTGACAGCAACGTAGTAGATCAGATCACTGCTGCTGGAAACATCGTTCAGCAGGACGAGGCCATGATGACCAACTACATGGCATTTAATACAACAGATGGTGCTATGACAAGCAAAGAAGCACGTCAGGCAGTTGCTGAAGCAATCAATGTTCCAGAGCTTGTTCAGACACTTTACAAAGGATATGATGAGCCAGCTACCACATTCCTTCCGACTACACTTCCAGGATACGATGCAAGCATTTCACAGCCGGCATATGATCCAGATGCAGCGAAACAGACACTGGCAGATGAGGGAATTACATCCTTACATATCCTGACCTATGATACAGCAAGACCTTACAACACAGCCGGAGGTAAAACTCTTGCAGAGGCAGTTCAGGGATATCTGTTAAACGTAGGTGTTGAGTGTACAATCGATGCTTATGACTGGACAACCTTTAAATCAAAAGCACAGGATGGAGATTATGATCTGATCTTTGCCGGATGGGGCGGAGATAACGGTGACCCGGATAACTTCCTGAACCTTCTTGCAACAGATGATGTTTCCATGAACTATTCACATTATCACAATGATGAATACAATGACCTGATCGCCAAAGGTCTGGTTACTCCTGTAGGTGACGAGAGAAGCGCAATTTATACAGAGTGTGAGAAGATCATCGCTGAGGATTCTCCAATCCTTCCGATTTCCCATTCTAACTTTATTTGCGGTGTTAGTACAAATGTAGATGGATTCTTCTATCATGTTGCACAGGCAACAAAATTAGCGGGGGTTACAAAAAAATAAACTGATTGCCAGAAAATAGCTGGTAATATAATTTTCGCTAAAGACAGTTTCCAGGGGAACAGGTACCTTGTATCTGCCCCCTGGATATTTTTAATTTAGGAGGTAACTATGGCAAAGTATATTACAAAACGTATTTTAATGCTTGTGCCGGTATTACTTGGGGTCTCCATTATCGTATTTATCATTATGCGAGTTTTTTCACCGGATCCGGCCCCTATCGTACTTGGACAGCATGCAACTATGGAAACCATGGAAGAGTGGAGAGAGGCAAACGGCTTGAATGAGCCGGTTTATATTCAGTATCTGAATTATATGAAGGGCGTGTTCCACGGCGATTTTGGAAATTCCTATTACACAAACAAAACAGTCTGGGATGAGCTGATGTCCAGATTCCCTGCAACAATTGAGCTGGCCATTATTGCCATCATCCTGGCGTCCGTCTTTGGTGTGCTGCTGGGTGTGATATCCGCAGTAAAGAAGAACTCCATCTTTGATGTAGGCGGCAGAATTATTGCACTTTTGGGTGTTTCCATGCCGATCTTCTGGCTTGGAATTATCATGATCATTATTTTCTCCGGAACACTTCACTGGCTTCCGTCAAGTGGACAGATTGATCCTCTTTTAAGACCGGATACTGTGACCGGATTTACACTTTTGGACTGCATTATTACAGGAAACTGGGAAGGTGCTGCCGATACTCTGAAGCATATGGTACTTCCGGCAGTTACATTAAGTCTTTATTCCATGGCGATTATTACACGTATTACAAGAACCAGTATGCTTGACAGCATGCATCAGGATTATGTAAGAACTGCAAGAGCAAAAGGATTAAGAGAAAAAACAGTTATTAACAAACATGTACTTCGTACTTCTTTAAACCCGGTAGTTACAGTTATCGGACTTCAGTTCGGAAGCCTTCTTGGTGGTGCTGTACTGACAGAGACAGTTTACTCCTGGCCGGGAATCGGTTCCTATATTGTAAACTGCGTTATGAAATCAGATTTCCCGGTAGTACAGGGTGCTGTTCTTATGATCGCAACCATTTATGTACTTGTAAATCTTCTGGTGGATATTATATACACCTTCCTGGATCCAAGAATCAAATATGTAAGTAAGGAGGGCTGATGATGAGTGAAAAAGAATTACAGGTAGAAAAACCTGAGTCTGAGATGAAGGCCATTTGGGAATCCCTGAAAGAAAATAAAACCGCATTGGCCGGTATGTTTATTGTTATATTTTTAATTCTGGTAGCTCTGGTTACCTGGATCGCAGATCTTGCAGGTATTCAGATCCTGCCCTATAACCCGGATATGTCCAGTATGTCAGAAAGCTTTATGACTCCATGTGCACAGCACTGGTTCGGAACAGATGAGCTGGGAAGAGATATTTTCAGCCGTGTAATTGACGGAACAAAAATCTCACTTTTTGTAGGTTTTGCAGTTGTTGTATTTTCAGCCGGTATCGGCGTTATCATTGGAGCTTTTGCCGGATATAAGGGTGGAGCTGTAGATACTGTTATCATGCGTTTTATGGACATTATGCTTTCCACGCCATCTATTCTTCTTGCAATCACTTTAATGGCTGCACTTGGAAAAGGTATGGACAAGGCAATCATTGCAATCGGTGTTGTATCCATTCCGGAATACGCACGTATTACCCGAGGCAGTGTTTTATCTGCGAAAGAAAGTGACTATGCACAGGCTGCAAAGGTCGTTGGAAATAAAGATAAGAGAATCATATTCAAGCACATTCTTCCAAACATTATTTCTCCTATTATTGTAAGAGCAACTCTTGGTGTTTCTTCTGCAATTATGGATACTGCAGCACTTGGTTTCTTAGGACTTGGTGTACAGCCGCCTATGGCAGAATGGGGTGATATGCTTGGCCGTGCAAAAGGATATATTTTCTCTGCACCATACACTTTGATATTCCCGGGACTTGCAATCACTTTAACTGTTCTTGCATTTAACATGTTTGGTGACGGATTAAATGATGCCCTGGATCCAAAATCAAGAAAGAGATAGGGGGAAGAAGGGAATGCTTTTAGATGTAAAAAATCTCCGCACAGAATTTAAAACAAAAAAAGGAATCGTACATGCTGTTGATGATGTGAGCTTTCATGTAGACAAAGGTGAGATTCTTGCACTGGTTGGAGAATCCGGTTCCGGTAAAAGTGTAACCTCCCTGTCTGTTATGGGACTTCTCCAGGATCCTGGAAAAATCGCAGGAGGAGAAATTTTATACAACGGCGAGGACTTAAGAAACAAAAGTAAAGAAGAATTACAGGAAATCAGAGGAAACCGTATTTCTATGATTTTCCAGGAGCCAATGACTTCACTGAATCCTGTATACAAAATTAAATATCAGATTATGGAAAGCATTTTGCGCCACACTAAAATGAGCAAAAAAGAGGCTTATGAGCGTGCTGTGCAGATGCTGGAATTAGTTGGAATCCCTTCTGCAAGAGAAAGGGCAGAGGATTATCCCCACCAGATGAGTGGTGGTATGAGACAGCGAGTTATGATCGCAATGGCACTTGCCTGTGATCCGGAGCTTCTCATTGCAGATGAGCCTACCACTGCACTTGACGTTACCATTCAGGCCCAGATTCTGGAACTGCTTGACAGCATGAGAAAGAAATTTAACATGGCAGTGCTTCTGATCACTCATGATATGGGTGTTGTATCAGAAATGGCAGACCGTGTAGCAGTTATGTATTGTGGAAAAATCATGGAAGAGGCAACAGCTGATGAGCTTTTTGAGAATCCTCTTCATCCATATACTATCGGTCTTCTGAAATCTATTCCAAGACTGGAAGCAGAGGATGACGGTCCTTTGTACATGATTAAGGGAATGGTTCCCAACCCGTTACATATGCCGGCCGGATGTCCGTTCTCTGACCGCTGTGAAAACTGCATGGAAATATGTAAAAAAGAAATGCCGCAGTTAAAAGAATACAATGGCCACAAAGTAAGATGCTTTTTACATGAACAGGAGAGTGGAAAGGAGGGAGCTGCCAAATGAGTGAAGTACTTCTTGAAACCAAAAATCTTTCCAAATACTTCGATCTGGGAAGCGGATTTTTGGGAAGAAACAAAAAGATTCTGAAAGCAGTTGATCAGGTATCTTTTTCCATTAACAAAGGCGAGGCTTTCGGTCTGGTTGGTGAGTCCGGATGCGGAAAAACCACAGTAGGAAAAATGCTGGTAGACCTTTACCGTCCTACAAGCGGACAGATCCTTTTCGAAGGAAAAGACCTGACAGCACTTCCGGAAAATCAGAGAAGAGAATATTGTACCAGCATTCAGCTTATTTTCCAGGATCCTTATGCATCCCTGAATCCAAAGATGACCATCGGTGATATTATTGCTGAGCCGATGATCATTAACCACATTCTTCCTGCAAATGAAGTGGAAGGAAGAGTAAAAGAACTGCTGAATAAAGTAGGTCTTGCTTATCACCAGAGAAACCGTTATCCTCATGAGTTTTCCGGTGGACAGAGACAGAGGGTTGGAATTGCAAGAGCACTTGCAGTAAATCCGAAACTGATTGTGTGTGATGAGCCTGTTTCTGCACTGGATGTTTCCATTCAGGCACAGGTTTTGAACCTTCTGGATGAGCTGAAAGAGGAAATGGATCTGACTTATCTGTTTATTGCACATGGATTAAATGTTGTAAAACATATCAGTGACCGTGTTGGTGTTATGTATCTTGGAAAGCTGGTGGAGATCGCACCGAAGAAAGAGCTTTACAAGAATCCCCTTCACCCGTATACAAGGGCACTGCTTTCCGCAGCTCCGGTGATCGGGGAGAAAAACACAAAGAATCGAATCATCTTATCAGGAGATGTACCAAGCCCTATCAACCCGCCAGAAGGCTGCAGATTCCACAGCAGATGTTATGAGAAAGATGGTCAGTGTCCGAATTATCAGCCGGAATTAAAAGAGGTGACTCCGGGACATTTTGTGGCTTGCTGTCACTGTGGAAAATAAAAATGATAATGATACCTTATCATGTAAGCACGAATGGTTCTTTGATTTTTTGACACTGGTATCATAAAAATTATAATTTACAGGAGAGGGATAAGAAAATGGCAGATACAAGAAAAGATTGGTTTAGAGAAGCGAAATACGGACTTTTCATGCATTGGGGACTTTACTCTATTTTAGCCGGAGAATACAAAGGCGTAAAAACAGACAGAATTGCTGAGTGGATCATGAATTACCTTCACATTCCGGCACCGGAATATGAAAAACTGGCAGAGCTTTTTAACCCGCAGAGCTTTAATGCTGACGAGATCGTTCGTATGGCAAAAGAAGAATGGGGAATGAAATACATGGTATTTACCACAAAACATCACGAAGGTTTTGCAATGTGGGACAGCGCATGCTCTGATTACAATGTTGTGAAAGCATCCCCATATGGAAAAGACATTCTGAAAGAGCTTCAGCTTGCATGTGAAAAATATGACATGAGACTGGGACTTTATTATTCACAGGCTCAGGACTGGGATGATCCGGATGGATTCATGTACGGACAGGACAGCTCTGTGAAAGATTTTGACGCATATCTGGAAAGAAAATGTATTCCGCAGTTAAAAGAGCTTCTTACCCAGTATGGAAAAATTTCTATTATCTGGTTTGATACTCCAATGGAAATGACCGAAGCACAGTCAGCACGCCTTGCAGAACTGGTACACAGCTTACAGCCAGATTGCCTGATCAGCGGACGTATTGGAAACGGACTTGGGGATTACATGACCACAGGAGATAACTTTATCCCAAGACTGCCAATCGAAAGAGACTGGGAAGTACCGGCAACTCTTAATGATACCTGGGGCTTCAATAAAGATGACCATAACTGGAAAGATCCTGATGAGCTTTTACGTCTCCTTCTGAAGATTGTAAGCCGTGGCGGAAATTATCTTCTGAACATCGGACCGGACAAAGACGGAAATGTTCCGAAAGAGAGCATCCGTATTCTGTCTGAAGTTGGAAAATATGTCCGTGAAAATGAAGAGGCAATTTTCGGAACAAAATGCGTAGGCGTTTATCCATATGAACTTCAGTGGGCTGAGCTTACCGGTAAAGACCACAAACTTTATGTACATATGCTTGCACCGAGAATGCGTATTGAACTTCTTGGAATTGCAAACAGCGTAAAGGGCGCATATTTAGTGAAAGATCATACTCCGCTTGAAGTTTGTGCAAGAAAAGTCTGCGAAGGTGACAGCATTATTGAGGTTGAATTAACGGAAGAGTTAAGAAAGAGCAGATATTATGCTGTTTGCATTGAGCTTGGAGAAGCTGAACCTGTTTTTGAAGAAATCGGAGGATGATGAGAAAAGAGGAACAATAGGATGGAGAAACGGAATCACCAGATCATGGAAATGATGACCAATCCACCTGATGGCACAAGAGTTTGTACAAGATGGTGGTGGTTTGGCTGTGCAGTTACCCGTGAGGAAATTACAAGAGAACTGGATTTTATGAAAGAAGCAGGAATTGGCAGCGTGGAGCTGCAGATCCTGTACCCTGTAGAGCCGGATGATCCGGAAAAAAATGTAAAGAACCATTTTTATTTGTCTCCGGAATATTTTGATTATATTGCTTTTGCAGCAGAAGAAGCGCACAAAAGAAATATGACATTTGATATGACACTTGGTTCTTCCTGGCCTTTTGGCGGTCCTTTTGTCCCGGAAGAATTAAGTGCCCCAAATGTAATTCCGTACACCATTGATGTGGAAGGCCCCTGTGAGTTTTCTTATGATTTTACTACAAGACTTTATGGAAAATGTGTGGGCTGTGTCATCGGAAAAATGGAACATTCCAAAATGGTGCCGGAAACCATACAGGACATTACAGATCTGGTAAAGGATAAATATCTGTTTAACTGGGAATGGGGAAAGGAACTGGAAAAAATACAGGTTCCGGAAGGCAGCTACAAGATTGTTATTTTTATATCAAATGACAAAAGGCAGACTGTATTGAAACCTCTTCCTGGCGGGGATGGTCTGATCATTGATCATGACAGAAAAGATGCCCTTCGGTTTTTCCTGGAGCAGGGCGGTGATCCCATTGAGAAAAATGCAGGCAAATGGATCCGGTCTTATTTCTGTGATTCCATTGAAGTATTTGGACAAAACTGGACAGATATCATTTACGAGGAATTCAGAAAAAGAAGAGGCTACGAGCTTCGCCCTTACATTTATGCACTGTGGGGCGAAATTGAAGGAATGACAGATCTTATCCGTTATGATTTCAACAAAACTCTGGGCGAGCTGACCGTGGAAAACTTTTTCCAGGAGCTTACAAAGTGGTGTCATGAAAATGGCAAAACATCCAGAATCCAGGCTCATGGAACCTGGGGAGATATTCTGAAGGCTTATGGTGCTGCAGATGTGCCGGAGGGTGAAACCTTCTCTGCTTTTGACAGGTACGAAGTTAATACCATTCACCGCAGACTGGCGTCTTCCGCTGGTCATATTTACGGGAAAAAGATTATTTCCAATGAGTCCTTCACCTGGCTGCGTTTCCCAAGATATATTGTAACTCTGGAAATTATGAAGGCAGCAGTAGACAGCATTTTCTTGGATGGTATGAACCAGATCATCAATCATGGTTACGCTTATTCACCGGAAAATGCAGGGCATCCGGGATGGAGTTTTTATGCATCCAGTCAGATCAATCATGAAAATACCTGGTGGAAACATTATCCCCATATGAGTGATTACATTCATCGTGTATGTACTTTTTTACAGAAAGGCAAAACAAAAGTTCCTCTTGCAATTTATTTACCACAACCTGATGTCTGGGCAGAAAATCCAATGTCCGATATTCATATCGGCATGAAGCTGGAGGAACGTCTCACCACTGCTATGGTGGATGGAATCCAGAAAGCAGGATTCTGGTTTGATTATGTGAATGATGAAGCACTGGAAGATCTGGAGAGCCGTGGTTATCAGGCATTATTGCTTTTGGAAACGGACCGGCTCCCGGCAGAAAGTGCAAAAAATATTGAAAAATTTGCACAGTCCGGAAAGAAAGTAATCTGCAAGGGACATACACCTCTTAAGAGCTGCGGATTGCTGAAGTTTGAGGAAAACAGCCAATACGTAAAAGAAGTTTTTAACCGGATGCTGGAAAAACAGAAGTGTATCTGTACGGCGGACAGTCTGGAAGCTGTAGTTGCCGCACTTAATTCCTGTGTGGAAAAAGATGTGGTGCTAAAGGTGCATAAGGGGAAAATTGGTTATGTGCATCAGCAGGATGTGGATACTGATATTTATTTCCTTTCCAACATCAGCAATGAATGGTGCAAAGAAGAGGTTACTTTCTGTGGACAGACTGAAAATGTGATGGTGCTGGATCTTATGAATGGAAAGACCAGAGCAGTCAGCGAGGTAAGAAAAGAGGAAAAGGGAACCACAATTTCTCTTACTTTCAAGCCTTTTGAGTCTTTGGTATTTGTGTTTGGAAAAAATATTCAGGATGAAGTAACAGTAAATCCGGCGGAAGATGCCCTCAAGAAGACTTTCACCCGGGAGCTGGATATTTCCGAAAACTGGATTTTAAATGTGGAGGCACTTCATTTCCACAGAGAATACGAGAAGCTGGAAAGCTGGGAAAAGAATGAAGCTTTGAAATATTATTCCGGTTCGGGAGAATATGAGAAGAAATTTGTTCTTTCACAGGCAGATCTGGATGAGATGAATGGGAAAAAGGTATTTCTTAGTCTGGAGCATCTGGGGGAAACGGCAGCAGTCAATGTAAATGGCGTGGCAGCAGGTGTGATCCTGATGCATCCTCATATGCTTGAAATTACCGGACTTTTGAAAGCCGGAGAAAATGTACTGAAGATTACAGCTGAAAATCTTCTCATCAATCAGGCAATTGATCCCCAGCATCAGCCGGAAACAATAAAAGAAACAATTATTCCACAGTGGCCTTATAATACAGGGCATTTGAACCAGGGAAGGGCAGAACGTGTTCTGAACTGGAGGGAACGGCAGATGGTGAAAGAACCGGTCGCTTCCGGAATCTGGGGGAAAGTTATGGTGAGGTATTAGAATCTGTTTTGCACATGGTTTGGTATTAAATCGGACGTAGAAAACAACGATGGCATATTGACAAAAGAAGTGCTGGCAGAGTGGAAAAGGCAGCAGGTCATGCAGGGAATAGCACCAGGAACTGTGACGAAACGGGTGGTGAAAATCAACCATTTTCTCCGGTATATGGGATTGGGAGAGCTGTGTTTTCAAAATGGCGGCAGACAAAATCTTACAGGAATGAGATTTGGGAATCTGATTGCAGTAGAACCATTGAAAGAAAGAACTTCTGACAGGAGTGTTTATTGGAAATCCATATGGACAAGAGAGCGAAGTCCCGAGTACCGCAAATACTGGGGACTTTTTCCTGTATTTTGAAAAAAATGGTTCTACAACACTTTTTATTGAATTTATTCTGTGTTACAATGTAGCAAATTTAATGTCTAAGGATTATAATTTGATTACATGAAAATAAAAAAATTGAGTATTAAGGAGTGAACATTATGTCAGAAAGTATGAAAGATTACGAAGCTGAACTGGAAGCTTCTTTTAAGAAAATTGAAGAAGGTGATATTCTCACCGGAACAGTTGTAAGTGTAGATGATAAAGAGATTATTGTAGATTTGAAATATTATGCAGAGGGAATCATCCCGGTTGAGGATTACAGCAGAGAACCTGGTTTTAATGTGAAGGAAGAAGTTCATCCTGGAGATGAAGTTTCCGCAACTGTTGTAAGAACAGACGATGGAAATGGAAACATTCTTTTATCAAAAGTAGAGGCAACAGATGTTCTTGCATGGGACAAATTAAAGGAGCTGAAAGCTTCCGGTGAAGTTCTTGACGTAGTAGTAAAAGGCGTGGTAAACGGCGGCGCAGTAGCTTATGTGGAAGGCGTCCGCGGTTTTATTCCGGCATCCAAGCTTGCACTTAACTATGTGGAAGATACTAACGAATATCTGAACAAACGTATTCAGGTACAGGTTATTGATGTAAACAAAGATGACAAGAAACTGATCCTTTCTGCAAAAGAGATTTTAAGACAGAAAGCAGAAGAGGAAAGAAAGAATAAAATTTCCAACATTCAGCCAGGCTTTGTTACAGAAGGAACTGTGGAAAGCCTTCAGCCATACGGCGCTTTCGTTGACCTTGGAAACGGTGTATCCGGTCTGGTCCATATTTCCCAGATCTGTGAAAAAAGAATCCGCAAACCATCTGAAGTTCTTGCAGTTGGCGATAAAGTGAAGGTAAAAGTAACTGCAGTAAAAGATGGAAAATTAAGTCTTAGCATTAAAGAAGCTACTGACATGATGGCAAAAGAAGTGGAAGAGGAAGAAATTGTGATTCCGCAGTCCGGGGAAGAGGCAACCACAACACTTGGCTCTTTGTTTGCAAATATTAAGCTGAATTGAAATATGCCGTAAAGTGGAGCGTGCAGATTATAGAAATGATTTTGGGGGCAGGCTCTAAAAAACTTGTAGATACGAATTAATTCAGAAGGAAGAATGTGAATGAAGAATCAGAAAGTATTTGTAATGGGACACAAAAATCCTGACACGGATTCTATTTGTTCCGCAATTGCTTATGCAGATATTAAAAACAGAACTACTCAGACCAAGCGTTACATTCCAAGGCGTGCAGGTCAGATTAATGAAGAAACCCAGTATGTGCTGAACCGTTTCGGAGTGCAGCCACCGGCCTATCTGGGAAACATCGGAACCCAGGTAAAGGATATGGATATCCGTCCAAAGCCGGATGCTGACCGCACCATGTCATTGAAAAATGCATGGGATATGATGCAGAATAAGGGAATTGTTACCCTTCCAATCTGCAACAGTGAGGATGAACTGGAAGGAATTGTAACCATTGGAGATATCGCAGATGTTTACATGGATACCAAAGACAGCTATCTTCTTGCCAACGCCAGAACCCAGTATAACAAGATCAAAGATACCCTGGACGGTGAGATCGTAGAAGGAAATGGCCACGGCTATTTTACCAAGGGAAAAATTCTTATCGGCACAGCAGATCCGGAAATGATGAAAGACTACATCGAAGAAAACGATATGGTCATTCTTGGAAACCGTAAAGAGGATCAGTTGAAAGCTATCGAACTGAATGTAAGCTGCATTATTGTGGGAATGAATATTCAGGTTTGCGAAGAAGTTATTCAGAAAGCTCATGAACGGCAGATTATCATCATTACTTCACCATACGATACTTATACCATAGCAAGAATGATAAATCAGAGTATTCCGGTCAACTATGTAATGAAAAAGGACAATCTGGTTACATTTAGCACAGAGGACTTTACAGATGATATTCAGGATGTTATGATCAAACACCGTCACCGTGCTTTCCCGGTTATCAATAAGCGGGGAAAATGTGTGGGAACTATTTCCAGACGTAATTTCCTGGATATGCACAAGAAACAGGTAATTCTGGTAGATCATAATGAGAAAGACCAGGCTGTTG
>OLQK01001569.1_pt1 | contig 14766 bp, 10 predicted proteins | sample 1672501 | NCBI WGS metagenome assembly OLQK01 (sample SAMEA3136693, study PRJEB25190) | human gut metagenome | biome: human gut; feature: human-associated habitat; material: faeces | place: Austria | collected 2013 | reverse complement strand
CCGCGTACTCGGAAGCGGTCGCTTTGACCGACGCGCCCGAAGGAGCCGTCAGCGTCAGTTCTGCGGACGTCAGCTCGATCGACTCGTCGTCCAGCGCAACCACGACGAGCTGGGAACCGCCCGCGCTGGGGGAGCTTTCGTCGAAGTACACGAAGCCCACCGGTTGCCGGTCGGGACCGAGAGCCGCCGCCGAGGCTTCGGCCTCGCTATCGGGTTGGGCGGTTTCGTCCGCCTCAGCGGGCTCCGAGCCCTCCCCTTGCCACGATTCGGTAGAAGCGGGAGCCTCTTCCGACACACCCTGATCGATGGAAGGCGACTGGATGACCGGGTCGGATGCCGGATCGGAGATCTGGGGATCGGCCATCGCGGCCACGGAAGCCGTGGGAACGAGCGCGAAAGCCAGCATAACCGACAAGGCCAGCTTGGACAATCGGGATGAAACCTGGTGCATGGAGCACCTCCGTACTTCGAACTGTCAGTTGCTACTACGATGCGTTGTCGCAAATATTACCGCTGATGAGTATATCAGTAAACGAGCCCCTCCCGAAGACCTCTCGACAGATGGCGTATGTCGGACGCACCGAAGCAGCTGAACGCGTGAGCGAACGGTATCGGACCTTCCGTGTCACACGTACGCTTTGTCAAGCTCTTGCAACTCGCGGTACGTGTCGATCTCGATCACGTCGTCGAACGTGCACTCACGCACGACCACCTCGTAGTTGCGGGCGAAGTATCGCAGCGCTACCTCGTCCCAATAGCGCTCCTTGCCGCCGGGCATGGCGAACGTCGCCGGCACGTCGTCGGCCAGCTTCCTGCCGTCCTCTTCGGTCCAATAGGAGATGCCGAACATATGATGGCAGTCCGTCCCGCCTACCGACAGTCCCGTGATCACACCGCGGCGCGTTTGGAAGCACCAGTCGTCAGTCACCTGCACGGGCACGCCGAGATAGTTCGACGAGTACTGGTACTTCGTGATCAGCTTCGGGTTGTACAGCAGCAGGTCGGACTCGAACACGTAAGCGTTCTGCAGCAGATCCTTCGCCGCCACGGCCGACGAGATATTGTTCGCCTCGTTGTAGAAGGGGTTCTCGATGAACTTGAGGCCAGGATATTTGTACAACAGCTGGTCGAACTGCTCGGCCAGATAGCCGCGCACCACGTACACCTCCTCGATGCCCGCCGCGTACACGGCGTCGAGCAGCGAGTCGATGATGCGCCGCCCCTGCACTCGGATGAGCGGCTTCGGGGTGTTCAGCGTGATGGGCACCAGACGGGAGCCGAACCCGGCGGCGATCAGCACCGCACGCTTCACACGGTAGGGCTCGAGCGCCTCCAAGCCGGCCGCCGACAGCATGCCCTCGCGCACGAAGCCTCGCTCGTGCAGATCGGCCATCGCGCGGTTCACCGTGCCAACCGACAAATCGGCCGCCGTGGCGATCTCGCGCTGCGTGAGCGCCTCGTCGACGCGCTCCTCGAGCGCGGTCAGTATCTTGAAATCCTTCACACCAAGAGAACGTTCCATGGCAGCAGTATCCCTCTCGTTCGAGCGACGGACGCGTCAGGCCGCGAAGGCCTCGGGCGCTTCCGCGCGATGAATAGCTTTTTTGATGCCTGCGAGCACGAGCTTCGAGGCAATGTTCGTAAGGAGGATGATCAGCGACACGAACGCGGCGCACTCCGTCAGACGCTGCGCGTCCAGATCGGTGATGAGCAGCGCAAGCGGCATGTCGAGCGTCGTAGCGAGGAACGCCACCGCCGAGATGGTGACCATGCAGTTCACGAAGAAGTAGCCCGCCATCTCGATGATCGTATCCATCGTCTGGGGGATCAGCACGTCTTTGAGGATGCTCGCGCGCCCGATGCCCATAGTCGATCCGACCGCCTCCAGGTTCTCGTTCGCCTTGCCCAGCGAGTTGTACGCCATCAGGTACGGCGAGGCGAAGAAGTGCACGAGGTTCACCAGGACGAGGATGGCCAACGTGCCGTACAGGACGGAGCCCTTGAAGAACAGCACGTAGGACAGGCCCAGCACGAGGCCCGGGATGGCCAGCGTCGTGATGCACACGAGATGCAGCAGCTTCGCGAAGCGGCCCCCCATGCGCGCGGTTATATACGCTGCGAAGTACGCCAACGTCGTGCCGACGAGCGCCACGAGACAGGCGATGACGATGGAGTTGAACCAGTAATCGCCCGCGTTCATGTTGAGCGCCCGGCCGACGTTGTCGAACGTCACGGCCATGTCGACGGGGTACTTCTTTACGAACGACACGAGCACGAACGAACCCAGAGGCAAGATAATAGCGACCGACACGATGGCGGCCAGCGCGTAACCCAGCACGTCGCGCACGGCGCTTCGGGCGATGGAGAAGCGCTTCGACACGAACGAGCTTTTCCCCTTGTCCGCGTTGAGCACATCGATGAGAAAAGCCACGATGGCCGGGATCAACAGCACGAAGCCGATAGCCACGCCCGTGTCGTAGTTCAGCAGGCCGATGACCTCCTGGTACATGAGCACCGGAAGCGTGGTGGTTTTGCCGCCCACCATGAGGGGCACGCCGTAGTCGGTCACCACAAGCGTGAACGTGGCGAACACCGCCGAGATGAGCGGCTTGCGCAGATACGGCATCGTGATGCGCAAGAACTGGCTGCGCTTCGGCACGCCCAGCACGTCGGCAGCCTCGTACGGCGAGGCGTCCTCGTACTTCAGCACATCGTACAGCAGCAGGAAGGCCGACGGGAACGAGTACAGCACCGAACCCATCACGATGCCCCAGAACCCGTACAGCGAGAAGTCCAGCCCCAGCGCGTTCGTGATGACGCCGTTCGAGCCCAGCAGGAACACCAGGCCCATGCCGAGCGCGAGCGACGGGATGAGCATGGGCAGCGTCATGACCACGGCGATGACGCCCTTCGCCCGCACGTTAGTACGGCAGAGCACCCACGACATCGCCAGCGCGAACGCGAGCGAGATGGCCGTCGAGGTCAACGCGACGCCGATGGAGTTGAGGCACGCCGTGGCGAACTGCTCGGTGCCGAACACGGCGCGCGCCTCGGGGCTCGCAAGCCGCGAGAACATGCCAATGAGCGGCAGCACCGCCGCGACCAGGAAGAAGGCCGCCAGCACGATGCGCGTGAGGTTGAGTTTCCCTGCCCGTCTCACGGCCGCCTACCGATCCATGAAGCGGGCGAGCGAATCCATCTTGATCCGCAGGTTCTTCACCACGAAGTCGGCGACGTAGTCGTCGGCCGGGTTGGCGATGATCTCGTCGGGCGCGGCCAGCTGGTGGATGCTGCCCTCGCCCATCACCATCACGCGGTCGGACAGCGCGAACGCCTCCTCCTGGTCGTGGGTGATGTACACCATCGTGGTGCCGAACTCGCGCTGGATGCGCTTGAGCTCGAGGCGCAGCGACAGGCGCGTCTCCACGTCGAGCGCGCTCATGGGCTCGTCGAACAGGATGACCTCGGGGTTCAGCGCCAGCGTGCGTGCGATGGACACGCGCTGCTGCTGGCCGCCCGAAAGCTGGCGCACGCTCTTGTCGAGGTGCTCTGCAAGCCCCAGCTGCTCCAGCACGCCCTGCGCGATCTCACGACGACGCGCCTTCAGCTCGGGCTTGAACTTCAGCGCATACTCCACGTTTCCACGCACGGTCATGTTCTCGAACAGCGCGTAGTTCTGGAAGACGATGCCCATGCCGCGGTCGTCAGGAGGCGCCGTGGTGATGTCGCGCCCGCCGAGCGTGAGCGTACCCTCGTCGGGCATCAAGAGGCCGATGAGGATGCGCAGCGTGGTGGTCTTACCGCACCCCGACGGGCCAAGGATGGAGAGGAACTCGCCGTCCAACACGTCGAAGTCCAGCGCGTGCAGCACTTCCTTACCGTCGAAGCGCTTCACGAGGCCGCGCGCGGACAGCTTCTTCGGCGCGCCGCCGGCGGCCGGCGCCTTCGATTCGTTCGTCATCAGTACTTCCATCTTCCCAGCAGCCTCTTCTTCTCGTCGGGGTCGGTGATGCCCGTCATGTCGGCGTAATCGATATCGGTCGGGTAGTTCGGGATCTCGGCCTTGAAGTCCGCGAGCACCTGATCGGGCACGTAGGTCTCGTTGTCGATCTTGACGCCCTCGGTGGAAAGCCAGTCGAACACCTCGCGCACGGCGGCGCGCGAGCCTTTGCCTTCGACGATGCCCATGCCGTATACGGCCCACGGCGCGCCCTCCTCGAAGAACAGCACCTTCAGCGGCACGCCCTGGTTGATCTCGGACACGGCCTGAAACGTCATGCCCAGGCCGATGGCGGCCTCGCCCTGAACGAGCGCGTTCACCGGGCCCGATCCCGATGAGGTGAACTGGTACACGTTGTCGGCCAGACGGTCGAAGTAGTCGAACGCCTCGTCCTCGCCCCAAGCGTTCACCAGACTTTTGACGAAGTTATAGCCCGTGCCCGACGATTTTGGATTCGGCATCGTAACCAGCCCTTTGTACTGAGGATCGGTCAGATCCTCGTAGCTTTGCGGGGCCTCGAGGCCGTGCGCGGAAAGCGTCGTCTCATTCACGGCGATGCATGCGCTCTCACGCGCGAAGGGGAAGTAGCGATGGTCGGGATCCACCAGGTCGGCGCAGTAGCGCTTCGCATCCTGCGCGGGAAGCTGGTCGAGCCACTCCGACACCTGCTTGATGTAACCGCCTTCGAGGTCAAGCACGATGTCGGCCTCCGATTGCGAACCCTCCATCCTCAGCTTCGCGGCGCAGTTGCCCGTGGGAATGTAGTGCAGGCGGATGTCGTACTCTGGGAAACGCGCATGCATCGCCGTGATCAGCGACTCGTTGCGCACGCCTTCGGCACACGAGTAGATGACGACGGTGCCGTCGTTCGCCGAGCTGCAGCCGGGCAGCGCCAAGACGGCTAGCGCGCCCGCGGCAATCCAGCAGAACCTTCTTCGTGAAATTGCCGCGACCATACGCTCCGCTTCCTCGTCGACTTTATCGAATAGCAAAACGAAGCATAGTAGATTTGTTCAATACTGTAAAGTAGGTGTACTTTTTGAACATAAGCTTATCGGGAGCTTCCGATCCGCAGCGCCTAATCGCTTCCGAAGTCGAGCTCAATTGGAGCATGGTTGCGACGAGCCTCAATCGGGGGCAATTCCCTCCAACTCGAGCCGTATACCCTCTCAAGATAAGACTCCGCTCGAGCGGGAACGGGAAACGAGAACCCTTCGAACAGCATCTCACGACCAGGCGAAAGCTCGTCCGCAGGAAACGCCGAATCAGTAACGTACGCCATGCTCATGTAATCACTGCCGGGACGCTCCGAACCTCGAAGCGCCCAAGCCTCGAACGACCTCACGACACGCTCGTGGTTCAAAAACGCCTTTGCACCCACGTGGGCAACCGAGCAAGCACCTCTTTCGAGCGCACCAAGGATGCCGCAATGGGGCACGGTCACATGCCGAGCGTGCAGCAGGTAAGACGCGCTTTGCCATGCTCGACATCGCCGAATCTGCCGAGTAGCAACGCTCTCGTCGGCATGGAGGATGTCGTAGGGGAACACGTCCACGAAGATGCCCTGATCGATTCCCGCCTCCATGGTTTCCGCCGTGAAGAACTTCGTGCCACGCTTCCAAACTTTCGCGAACATGCCAGCACAACGGGAATTCGCCCGAGGCTCGCACACCGCATACCTTTCTCCAAGCGCTTTCGGAGCCACCTTCAAGAAGCGTTCGTAATCAGGTCGAAGCATCCCTACATCGATATCGTCGTCCCACGGAATGAACCCTCCGTGCCGAACGGCGCCCAAAAGCGTGCCGCACTCCAGGAAGTACGGTATGCCCTCCGATCGGCATACCGAATCGATGTCGCGGAGGATGCTCAATTCCGCAAGCTGCAGCTTCCTCAGCACGTCCTGTTCGTATTGCACCGCTTTCGCACCTTCCCTTGCTTTTTATTGGGTTTCAGCCAGATCCAGATAGTACGATTCGAGCCATGCGGCCGTGTCGCGGATATCGAAACCCGACAGGCGCACGGCCGCGGCAGCTTCCGCCCGGTCGAAGCGCTTCGACAGAGCGCGCTCAACCGCATCAGCCCACGCCCCCGCTCCGGCCTCCAAAGGCAGCCGCTCGACCGCAAAAGGAACCGCAACCGCCAACTCGGGAACCCCCGTGGACAACACGCACGGCACGCCGGCGGCCTGAGCCTCCATCACGGACATAGGCAGGCCCTCCGAAAACGAGGGGAACACGAACGCATCGAGGGCCTTCAGCACGTCGGGCACGCGATCGGTGACTCCGAAGAACACCACATCGCCTTCAAGGCCGGCATCCTCGACCGCTTGGCGAACACCGCCCTCGAAAGGACCTCGACCCACCAGCAGCAGCTTGGCATCGGGAATGCGCCTTTTCACTTCGGAGAACGTCTCGACGAGGAACAGGTGGTTCTTCACCGGATCGAATCTGCCCACATGTCCAATCAACGGAACGCCGGCGAATCCAAGAGATCGTTTGGCACGCTCGCAAGCGGAAGGGTCGCCGGCGTACGAATCGACGTCGATGGCGTTTTTCAACAGATGGAACCGCTCGCCCTCGACGACGGCCTTTCCGAACCGATCAACCCCCGCCTCCATGGAGCAGGCGATGAAGTTGTCGGCCACGCGTCGGACGGGATACGCCAACGCCCTGAATCCCAGCTCCGTAACGGAAAGAGGGAACTTCTGGGAATGGCTATGCGCGATCGTCACCCGGCCCTGCCGCTTCGCCTCCCTGAGGTACACCGGGGCACAGCTTCCGATATGCCCATGCACGACGGGATGCTCGGAATGACGAGAGAAGAAGTCGCGGCACTCGTCGCGATACGTAGAATAGTTCACCACCTTGAAGCGAGGCAGCCCGCGAAACACCTCGCCTCCCAAATCCTTGATCTCTTCGTCGTAGTCGCACACGCGCTGTTCGTGAACCAGGAAATCGAACCGCACCTTCGTTCGATCGATGGCGCGGTACAGGTTCATTATCATCGTCTCGGCGCCCCCTCGATCCATAGCGCCAATGACATGCAGAACACGTATCATCCGTCCGTCCTTTCTCCATTGCCCCCGTGCGCGCGAGCAGGCCCGCGCCGCACCGTGGCTATGAGGAATCCCAGAAGGGTCAGCACGCCCGCCAGGCAGGCAACGGCTCCGGCAAAGCTCACCCCGTTCATATCCCACAGGTTCACGAACGGGAACGTGACCGCCAGCACCGAGACAAGCGCGACGATGTTGCCGATGAAATTGGCTTTGAAGTTGCGCAACGTGATCAACAAATCCCCGAAAAACCAGAGAAAAGCCGTCAGTATCGTGGATAGGATGATGGGCTGCAGAAGATAGACGTACGGCTCGATGCTGGAACCGAACAAAAGCTGCAAAGCCCACGATCCGACGAGCTCCAAGACAATGGAACAGGCGATCCCCACCAAGACGATACCGCCGATCGTTTTCCCCAGCAGCTTGAGGAAACCCGAAAGATCCCCGTCGAAGAAGTGGCGCGGGAAGACGTCGAGGAGAGGGCCGTACAAATACATCGCTCCCATCTGGATGACGAGCGCAGGCGCGGCCACCGACGCGTAGATGCCGAGAGCCGCATCCCCCGAGGTCATGGCCAGATACTGCTTCGGGATGGCGAAAATCGCGCTAGCGGCCAAAGAGGCCAGCACGGCGGGAAACGACACCTTGAGAAAGAAGAGCGCCTTGCTGCGAGATAGCCGCAAGCAGACGCGCTCGAACTGGCCAGCTTTCGGTATGTCGAACAGCACAAGGACTCCGAGCGCCGAAGCGGTCATCCCCACGATAGCGAGGTTCAGGTTCCGCGTGAACCAAAAAACCGCTACGAACGCGGCGAGCGTGCTCAAGCCTTGGGCGATGAACGACTTTCCTATATAGTCCATACGGCGATGCTGCTGGTCGGCACCGTGCAGGATGTCAATCAGCAAGCCTACGGCCTTGAACACGAAGAAAAGCGCGATGGTGGCCAGCGCGTACGGGGCGCATGTTAGATAGGCGTACACCATGCACGCAACGAAAGCCAAGCCCAGCGTCAAACAACGGAAGCCCAGGTATTCGGCGAGGTCGTTCTCGCGCCTGATATCAGAAATCTGATACGTCCCCATCTTGTAGTTCGCAAACGTGCCGAAGATGCCAACAACCGACATGGCCAAAGAGAGCAGGCCGGCATCGTCGTAGCCCGCGGACAACCTCACAACGAGAACCGTGACCAGCCATTGGCAGGCCAAGTACGTCATCGACCCCGCAGAGTTCCACAGCATGTTCTGCTTGGTGGACAGGGGCGGCACGTCTCGCATCTTGGAAGATGTCGGCTTCATAGACGATACGCCTCGAACGTATGGATCTCCCGATCATCGTCGCCCGGAATCGCCCGCCAATCTCCGTACTGTAGCTCCAGGAATCGTTCATAGCCCGCCGGAGCCAGGAACACCCGATCTTCGAAGGGCATCTCGACGGGGTCGAACAGGCTTCTGGGAAACTCGACGATTTTGTTCTCCGTGCCGACGATGTCGGCCACCACGTCCGACCTTTCCCCCCGGTTGGCATCGCGAGCGTTCTCGTCGATGGCGCGAGCGTACTTCAACGCATCGAGCCTGCGCGCGAACGGACACACGATGCGCTTGACGAGCTTCACGAAGGCGCTCGACCCCACCGACGGATCGGCGACGATGAAGCCGCGCACCAGCGATAAGAGGGCATTCTTTCGATAAGGACGTCGGTCGCCGGGCTTCAAATCTTCGAGCGGAAATATATCGACCCACACGCCCGTGGACGTTTTCTTGTCGACGAAATTCTCCAGCACGCGCGTGGTGGTGTCGACCAGCTTGACGAAGGAGTAGATGGACTTTCCGTCCCGATACCACGCCAAGGAGAAGCGATCGCTCGACTTCCATTCGTCGAACCCTGCAATCAGACGCTCGTAGTCGGCGCGCAGCATCACGACGTCCATGTCGTCGTCCCACGGAATGAACCCGCCGTGGCGAACCGCACCTAAAAGGCTGCCGTACGCCAAAAAATACGTTATGCCCTGCTCACGACAAACCCTGTCCAGCTCGTCCATCAGCTCAAGCTGGATTTCCTTCATGTCGTCTATCGTCAGGCGCTCCATGGCAAGTCCTACCTCGGATTTCTTCACGTCATCAAAATGTGCCCGGTAATCGGCCGCATCCGCCCAATCCCGTCGAGTTCCTCAATTGCAAAGCCCTATTTTAGCGTTGATTACCGAAGAACCAGGACCAAATCGTATAATGAGGAGAATATCCAAGCGACCCGTCGAAAGCAACGAACCCGCACGCCCAGCGCGCCATCGTCAAGGAGGCTTCCGTGAATCCCATGCGCTTGCCGCGCCCCTGCGCCTTCCGAACCATGCTCGCAATCGTTCTCGCAGTCGCCTGCGCGGCTCCGGCGCTTGCAAGCCCACCGACTGCGTACGCTGATCAGAGCCAGACCGAAGCGGCGAGCGCCGGCACGCACATCCATATCCTCCCCTTCGCCGGCACGGACGCCATCGTCCTGGAGAGCAACGGCCGCTTCGGCATCGTGGATTCAGGCGAGGACAGCGATTACCCTGACGGATCGGATCCACGCTACCCGCTCCGCCCCGGAATCGTAAAAGGGAGCGGCGTCGAGGATGCTGTCGTCGCATACCTGAAAAACCTCGGGGTGAATTCGGGCAACCTCGAGTTCTACCTCGGCACGCATCCCCACAGCGACCACATAGGCTCCGCCGACGAGATCATCCGCGAGTTCCGCCCCCAGCGCGTGTACCTGGCTGAATATCAGGATTCATTCATATCGGACGAAGCTCGCCTCTGGGACAACCAGTACGTGTACGACAGAGCTATCGCTGCGGCGAAAGAGACGGGCGCCATCCTGATCCAAAACCTGGATCCGAACGCGCCCGTGGAACCCGCGCCGAACCCCGTCGAAGCTCAAAGCGACTTGACTGCTGTCGGCGACGCTCCGCAAGCCGACGTGCTGGACGCCGAAGGCGTGATGGAGCGCTTCGGCGTGGACCCCACCGACCAGGACGATCCGTACAACTCCGAATTACTGCCAGAAGAGGGCATCGCGGTCACCCGGTCGGTCGATCCCAACCTGATCCACGAGCACGCCCCCGACCCCTCGACCACGGGAAGCCCCTTCTTCACCCTAGGAGACATGAACATCGAGATCGTCAACTACGGAGACGACTACAAGTTCAACCCCGTGCCCGACGCGAACTACTTCTCCTGGGGCGTCAAGGTGAAGGCGGGCGGCTCCACCGCCTTCCTCGCAGGAGACATTAACAACTACGATGGAGACGAGGATCGGCTTTCGGGCATGATAGGCCACGTCGATCTGCTCAAGCTGGCTCATCACGGCCTGAGCGGATCGAACACGCCGTCCTACCTGACAGCACTCTCCCCCACGTACGCCGTGCAGACGGGCAACAGCAGCAATCTTCCCGAATACGCGACCAAGACCCTTGACCGGCTCGGCGTCCGCTACTTCACCGCGCCGGAAGCGTCGGCGAACGGATACGGGGCCGTCGTGGCCACGTTCGCGAGAGATGGCCTGCATCTGAACGTCATGAAGGACGCCGCCACGTACCACGCGTTCAATCACGACCCCCGACTCGTCTTGTACTACCAAGGGCTCAAACAGGCCTATCAGGGGTGGAAGAAGCTGGGCGGATCATGGTACTGGTTCGCGAACAGCGCAGCCGCCACCCAAAACTCCTGGATCAAGCAGGGGGGCACGTGGTACTGGCTCACCGACTCCGGCGCCATGGCCACGGGCTGGGCGAAGGCGGCCGACGGCAAGTGGTACTACTTCGACGGATCGGGGGCCATGCAGACGGGTTGGGCGAAGGTGGGCGGAGCCTGGTACTACCTGTCCGGCTCCGGGGCGATGCAGACGGGCTGGCTCAAGCTCGGCGGCACTTGGTACTGGCTGGACCCGGAATCCGGCGCCATGGCCACCGGCTGGGCGAAGGCGGCCGACGGCAAGTGGTACTACTTCGAAGGCTCCGGCGCCATGCGCTCCGGCGGCTGGATGAAGCAGGGCTCCTCCTGGTACTACCTCTCCGGCTCCGGCGCGATGCAGACCGGCTGGCTGAGCAAGGGCGGCTCCTGGTACTGGCTCGACCCCGAGAGCGGGAGGATGGCCACCGGCTGGGCGAAGGCGACCGACGGCAAGTGGTACTACTTCGAAGGTTCCGGGGCCATGCGCTCCGGCGGCTGGATGAAGCTGGGCGGAACCTGGTACTACCTGTCCGGCTCCGGCGCCATGCACACCGGCTGGCTTGATCTGGGCGGCAAACGCTACTATTTGAGCGAGTCGGGAGCGATGGTCACGGGAAAGGCCACTATAGAAGGCGAGACCTACCGCTTCGATTCGTCGGGTGCGCTGCTGCCGTCCGACTCCATCATGGGCCCTTCGCTTGCGACGGTGGAGCAGATGGTGACGCTCTTCAACGCGCAGGGCGTTCCTTATCCTGTTGATAAGTACGCGTCGCGAGGGGCTGCCACCATCAAGGACTTTTGCCGGGTGCTGCTGGATCAGGCTCGATCCGAGGATGTCCGTGCCGAGGTTCTGTTCGCTCAGGCCATGGTGGAGACCGGATGGCTGCAGTTCGGCGGAGACGTGGACAAGAACGGCAAAGTGCAGTGCAATTTCGGAGGACTGGGCGCAACGGGCAACGGAGTCCCCGGCGACGAGTACCCCGACGTAAAGACGGGGCTTCTGGCACAGGCTCAGCATTTGAAGGGCTATGCCACCACTGCGGATCTTAGCCAACCTTGCGTCGATAAGCGGTTCCATCATCTCGCCGGCAAGCGCGGCTCGGCACCCACGGTCGACAAGCTTTCCGGTACTTGGGCGACTAGCAAAATATACGGTGCGACGATCATGAACGTCGTGGACAAGCTTTTGGGCTTCTGATTCAGAGCCGGTCAAACGGATATCGCAGTATCAAGGCGCGCTCTCCGAGAACGGGGAGCGCGTTTTCTATGTGTTCATATTTTGTAGTAGAAAATTGTAAATGAACATACCGTTCAGATTCTTTAAAATGCAATAAAAAATGAACTTCGACGCACGATCGAGATCGTCTGAATCTGCCATGAAAGGATGCTCCGTTTTGATCACGAAGAACGAATTCGCGGTGCTCGCTGCGCTCGAACGCGAACCGGGGACGAGCCAGCGGGCGATCGCCGCTCGTAAGGCCATGTCGTTGGGTTCGGTGAACGCGGCCTACAAAGCGCTGGTCGACAAAGGGCTTGTCGTCGACGGCGCACTGTCCGACGCCGGGTTCGAGGCGCTCGCTCCTTTTAAGGTGGACAACGCTATCATCTTGGCAGCTGGCCTGTCGTCGCGGTTCGCCCCTATTTCCTACGAGAAGCCCAAAGGTCTGCTGCATGTTCGTGGAGAGATTCTGATCGAGCGTCAGATCCGCCAGCTTCAGGAGTCCGGCATCGACGACATCACTGTGGTGGCAGGGTACAAGAAGGAGTACTTCTTCTACCTTGAAGAGAAGCACGGCGTGTCCATCGTCGTGAACGAGGAATACGCCACGCGGAACAACCATTCCTCTCTCATGGTGGTGCGCGAGCGTCTGGGCAACACGTTCATATGCTCTTCCGACAACTACTTCGTCGAGAACCCCTTCGAGCCGTACGTGTGGAAGGCCTATTACGCTGCCCAATACCAAGAGGGCCCTACGAACGAATGGTGCATGCGTTTGGGTTCGGGCAACCGCATCGTTTCGGTCGATATCGGTGGCAGCGACTCTCTTATCATGCTCGGCCATGTTTACTTCGATAAAAACTTTTCCCGTGCCTTTTCCCGAATACTCGAGGAGGAGTACGACCTGCCGACGACGGCCGATAAGCTGTGGGAAGAGCTGTACGTCGACCATATCGCGGAGTTGGACATGGTTGCGCGCGAGTACCCCGTCGGAACGGTATTCGAGTTCGACACACTCGACGAGCTGCGCGAATTCGATCCGCGTTTCCTGGAAAACGTCGATTCCGAGGCGTTCGACAATATCGTTGCAGCGCTCGGGTGCGACAAAGACGATATTCGCGACGTGTATCCGCTGAAACAGGGCCTCACCAATCTATCGTGCCATATCCGTGTGGGCGACTCCGAATACGTGTATCGCCATCCCGGCATCGGGACGGAGGGCATCATCGATCGCCGAGCCGAGGTGGTGGCTCAAGGCGTGGCGCGCGATCTGGGGCTTGATCGTACGTTCATCACCGAGGATCCCGAAAAAGGCTGGAAGCTGTCGCGCTTTATCCCCGATTGCCGCCAGCTCGATCCGCATGACCCTGAGCAGGTCAAGCGTGCAATGGAAATGGCTCGTCGCCTGCATGAATCCGGTGCGAAGGTGGAGCGCTCGTTCGATTTCTTCACCGAGGGCAAGCGTTACGAGCGTCTGCTGGAGCGCAAGTCCGGCCGCATTGAAGTGCCGGGTTATGCTGAGATGGCTGCACGGGCCGAGGAACTCAAGCGCTTCGTGGATGCAGACGATGCGCGCATCTGCCTGACCCATAACGACTTCTTCATGCTGAACTTCCTTATCGACGACCAGGACGACATGTCGCTCATCGATTGGGAGTATTCCGGCATGTCCGACTACGCAAGCGATTTCGGCACGTTCACGGTGTGCTGCCAGCTGAGCGAAGAGGAGGCGTCGCGTGCCCTTGCGTATTATTTCGGGCGCGAGCCGTCTGCGGCGGAGCGCCGTCACAACTTCGCCTTCGTGGCGCTTGCGGGATGGTGCTGGTACGCGTGGTCGCTGCTCAAAGAGGCAGAAGGGGACATGGTTGGCGAGTGGCTGTACGTCTATTACCGTTACGCGAAGGATTATCTGGACAAGGTGCTGGACTGGTACCGTCAGGGAAGCGACTAAGGGGAGCGCCATGAAGGGTTTTGGAAGAATGAAGTTCGGTCTGACGAGCGGCTTGCTCTGGGGTCTTGACACGGTCGTCCTCGGAATCGGATTGTCGATGAGCCCTTTCATCGGCACTGCCGAGGCGATTGCGTTTGCAGCTATCGCGAGCGCCGCTTTGCATGACATCTTCTGCGCGATCTGGCTGTTGATCTACATGGGCGTGCGGGGTCGTCTGGGCGACACGTTAGCGGCGCTTAAAACGCGCAGCGGCAAGGCGGTCATTCTGGGGGCGCTTTTGGGCGGGCCTATCGGCATGACCGGCTACGTGATAGCCATCAACAATATCGGTGCCGGCTATACTGCCATCATCTCGTCGTTCTATCCTGCAGTTGGAGCCTTCCTCGCCTTCGTGTTCCTGAAGGAACGCATGGCGCCTAAGCAGTTCGTCGCATTGCTGGCGGCCCTTGCCGGTATCATCGTCATGGGCTATGTGTCTTCCGGCGAATCGGAGCTGGGCAATCCGATCCTCGGTTTGTTCGGTGCGCTGTTGTGCGTTTTGGGATGGGGGTCCGAAGCCGTCATCTGCGCTTGGGGTATGCGCGACGATGCCGTCGACAACGAGACGGCGCTTCAGATCCGCGAGACCACGTCGGCGCTCGTGTACGCGATCGCCGTATTGCCGCTATTCGGTGCCTGGGGTTTCACGGCCGCAGTTGTTCCCAGTCTCGCGACGGGCGTGGTAGGGCTGGCTGCTTTGGCTGGAACCGTGTCGTACCTGTTCTACTACAAGAGCATCTCGTCGCCTATCGGGGCGGCGAAGTCCATGGCTCTCAATATCAGCTATTCGGCCTGGGCCGT
>OLQK01001563.1_pt1 | contig 14816 bp, 13 predicted proteins | sample 1672501 | NCBI WGS metagenome assembly OLQK01 (sample SAMEA3136693, study PRJEB25190) | human gut metagenome | biome: human gut; feature: human-associated habitat; material: faeces | place: Austria | collected 2013 | reverse complement strand
ATGAAAAACCGTCTGATCAAGAACCTTTCAAAAGGTTACAGACAGAGGGTTGGTATTGCACAGGCAGTTCTGGGATATCCGGAGGTGATCATTCTGGATGAGCCTACTGTTGGTCTTGACCCGAAACAGATCAATGAGATCCGTGAGCTGATCAGGGGACTGAAAAAGAAACATACGGTAATTTTAAGTTCTCATATTCTGTCAGAAGTTAGCGCAATCTGTGATTATGTTCTGATCATTTCCCATGGAAAACTGGTAGCCAGTGATACTCCGGAGAATCTTAGCCGTCTGGCAGCAGGCTCAAATAACCTGAATATGCTTGTAAAAGGTCAGAAGGACACTGTAAGAGCCGCTTTAACAGCCGTAGAAGGGGTAAAAGAAGTTACAGTAAAGAAGAGCCAGGAAGAGGGCATATACAGCGTCACAGTGGCTATACAGGAGAATACAGATGTACGTGAAAAAGTATTCTACAGCATGGTAAATGCAGGCTGCCCGATCCTTGAAATGCAGTCTAAGAAAGTTTCTCTTGAGGAGATCTTCCTTGAACTTACGGAAAGCGAGAAGAAGGATAAAAATTCAGGTGGCTTTTCAGAGAATGATTCAGAAGATGGTTTCGGAAAATCTGATGCAGCCCAGAATAATTCTGTACCAGATAATGGACAGTACACATCAGAATCCGGCGAAGAAAAGGGGGAAGAGTAAATCATGCTTGCTATTTATAAAAGAGAGCTGAAAAGCTACCTGACTTCTATGGTTGGCTATCTGTTTATGTTTTTTGTATTGCTGATCGCAGGTATTTATTTTTCAGCTTATCAGCTTTCAGCTGCTTATCCAAAATTTGAATATACATTAAACGCTATGACCTTTGTGTTCCTGATCGCAGTTCCGATCCTAACCATGCGAGTACTTGCAGAAGAAAGAAAGCAGAAAACAGACCAGCTGCTTCTTACTTCTCCGGTATCTGTATCTGGTATTGTAATGGGTAAATATCTGGCATTAGTAACCATTTATGCAATTCCGGTTGCCATACTTGCCACTTATCCCCTTATTATGTCAAAATTTGGAACTGTAGAATTTGGTTCCGCATACACTGCACTTCTTGGATTTTTCCTTCTGGGAAGCGCAAATATCGCCATTGGCGTATTTTTCTCTGCGATTACAGAAAGTCAGGTAATTGCAGCTGTTCTTACCTTTGTATTTTTATTTGCATTTTACATGATGAATGGTATTTCCTCATTCTTTTCACAGACAGCAATGTCTACAGCTGTAACATTCGGGCTTCTTATCATTGCACTCAGCCTTATGATCTACAGCATGATAAAGAATGTGGTGATTTCTGGAGCAATCTGTGTAGTTGGTGAAATTGCCCTGGTTGTGATTTATCTTGTAAAATCCAGTGTATTTGAAGGTGGTATTCAGCAGGTGCTTGAAGTCTTTAATTTAAGCTCTCATTTTGAAAACTTCACCAACAGTATTTTTGATGTGACAGGTGTCTTATATTTCCTGTCCGTAATCGCGATCTGCATATTCCTTACCATGCAGACAATTTTGAAGAGACGCTGGAATTAAGGAGGTGGGAAAATGTTGTTCAGAAAGAAGAAAAATGATAACAATATTAACAAAAATGAAGAAAAAGAGCTGAAAAGCGAAAAAAATATCGATTCATCGTCAAATGATAATAATAACAATAATGATAAAAAACAAAAACGAAAATTTAAAGATTCAATCAATAAAAAGTATTTAAAAAATGGAAGTTACAGCTCTGTTATGATTGTTGTTTTTGTGGCGATCATTATTGTTATAAATATGATAGCCGGAAATCTTCCTTCAAAGTATACTCAGCTTGACATCAGTGCTGAAAAACTGTATACAATCGGGGATGAAACCAAGGCAATGCTGAAAGACTTGGACAAGGATGTAACTATCTATCAGATAGCCCAGAGCGGAAGCGAAGACGAAACTATCAGCAATCTGCTTCAGAGATATGCGGATGAATCAGACCATATTACAGTAGAGCTGAAGGATCCTGTCGTAAATCCTAAATTTGTCAGTGAATACACAAGTGACAATTTATCCTCCAACAGTCTGATTGTAGTGTGCGGAGATAGAAATAAAGTTGTAAATTATAACAATATTTACGAATCTTCACTTGATTACAACACTTACAGCTATCAGACTACCGGTTTCGACGGTGAAGGACAGATTACAAGTGCAATTGCGTATGTGACAAGCGAGGATCTTCCTGTTTTATATACTCTGGAAGGCCATGGAGAACAGGAACTGGATTCTACTGTAAAAGAAGATATTGAAAAGGCAAACATGGATATTCAGTCCCTGAATCTGATTTCAGAGGGCAGTGTGCCGGAAGATGCAGGCTGTCTGCTTATTGATTCTCCGGCAACTGATATTTCAGAAGACGAAAAAAATGCAATTATTGAGTATCTGGAAAACGGTGGAAAGGCTATGATTTTCTCTGATTATACAGGAGAAGATATGCCAAACTTTGATGCTGTTCTGGAAAATTATGGTATAAACAGAGTGGATGGACTTGTTTTTGAAGGTGATTCCCAGCATTATGCAATGCAGATGCCGTATTATCTGCTTCCAACAGTGAACAGTACAGATATTACTTCTGACGTTGCTTCTTCCGGATATTATATTCTTATGCCATATGCACAGGGAATCCAGAAATCAGAGGATGTGAGGGATACCGTTAATATTGAGAGCCTTCTGACAACTTCTGACAGTGCATACTCAAAAACGGATGTGAGCAGCGGAACTCTTGAGAAAGAGGACGGAGATGTAGATGGTCCTTTTGACCTGGGCGTAAGTATTACAGAGTCCGTTGGAGATGGTGAAGAAACTCATATTATTTATTATTCTACATCAAACTTGCTGCAAAGCCAGGTAAACCAGATGGTATCTGGTGGTAATGAAAAGCTTGTAATGGCCTCCTTAAGTGCGCTTGTAAATACGGAAGAGACAACAACTGTTTCTATCCCGTCGAAGAGCCTGGAGGTATCTTATCTGACCTTGTCAGCATATGATGCAAGCTTCTGGAAAATCTGCACTATTGGACTGATTCCGGGAGCCTTCCTGCTTGTTGGATTTATGATCTGGTTAAAGAGGAGAAAAGCCTGATGAAGAAAAAATCAGTAAAACTTGTTGCAGCAGTCGGTGTTCTGGTAGTTCTTAGCGGCGCTTACGTAGGTGTAAAAACCTACGTGGCGAAGCAGGATGCCAAAGAGACTGAAAGCGAAGAGGAGAATGACGAGACAAAAGAAATTGTTTCTATTTCTTCGGATGATGTGAAATCCATCAAATTTATTATTGACAAAAAAGAAGTTACTTTTGAAAAAGACGGAGATACCTGGATAAAAAATGATGAAAGCGAATTTCCTGTAGATCAGGATAAACTGGATACCCTGGCTGGTTCTTTTAGCTCTGTGACAGCAGAAAGAACCCTGGAAAATGTGGAAGATGTTTCGGAATATGAGCTTGACCAGCCGGAAAATACCATCACCATAACTACAGAGGATGGAGAAACTACAGTGATACAGGTAGGAATGGAAAATGATTCCACCAGTCAGGAATACATTGAATTGAACAATGATTCTTCTACTGTGTATGTAGTTGGAAGTACAACCTTCCAGTCCTTTGAAGGTGGTCTGTATGATTTCGCAAAAAGCGGGACTTTCCCAACTGTAGATTCTTCTACTGTAACAAAAGTTTCAGTGACAGGACCGGAAGATGCTTATACCGTTGAAGAAGATGAGAATAACTTCTGGAACGTTACGGGAACCACAGGCGGGACAGAGGAAACAGCAAAGGCAGATTCTGCAAAAGCAACGTCACTGACAAGTGCATTATCCAGTATGGCTTATGCAAGCTTTGTAAACTATAATTGCACGGACGAAGAACTTTCACAGTATGGATTAACCAAGCCGTATGCGACGATTACAGCCGATTATCAGGAAGAAGTGGAGAAAGACTCGTCTGATAGTGAAAACGAAGCTGAAACAGGCGATAACGACGCTACAGAGGCATCCATAGAAGAGGATTCCACTGATTCGGAAACAACAGAGAAAAGTTCAGAAACAGAAGCAGATACCAATACAGAATCTGCTGAAGAAACCGAAGAAGAGACAACAGAGATGGTAGATCGCCAGCTTGTAATTGAGATTGGCGATCAGTCTTCTGATGGAGGCAGATATGTCAGAGTAAATGGCAGCAATGAGATATATACAATATCGGAAGACTCCCTGGACACCTTTATTGGAAAAACAGATGTAGATTTCTGGGATATGACAGTAAGCTATCTGTCTGTAAACAATCTGGATAGCTTGAAAGTAGACTATAAAAATTCAGAGTACACAGTAAATGTTTCACGTGAAACATCAGAGGATGAAGATGCAGAAGAGGCAGAAGATACAGCAGATGAGAATGCTACAGATGAAACCTCTGACGAAGACTCCGATGTAACTTCTACCACGACGGACGGCAGTGATGCCACTGATTCAACTGGTTCAACGGATTCAACTGCATCGACCGCATCTGTTACATTATCTTATGATTTAGATGGTCAAAAGCTGGAGGACAGTACAACATTTACGACATTCTACAATAAGCTGATTAATATGGCTGCACAGAAACGTTTGACAGATAAGTTTGAATCTAACGTGGAACCGGAAATGAGCGTTACATTTAAAGACACTGATGGAAATGATATGTTAGTTGAATACTATGCTTATGATACTAACTATTATGCAGCTGTTGTAAATGATAAAACCTATCTGGTAAATAAGATGACAGTGAAAGAACTGTTTACAGCATTTGAAAATCTGGCAGGTATAGATGAAAACGCAGACAGTGAAAATGCAGAAAATGAGGACATCGAGAGCACAGATGCCAACGATGCAGACACTGAAAATGCAGATAGTGAAAATTCAGATGCTAACAATGCGGATGCCGAAAATTCAAATGCTGCCAATGCAGATAGTGGAAGCTCAGATGCTGAAGCGTAGGTGACACTAGAGCGTGTTTGAAAAAAACATTCCGGCAATCTGTACGCCCAACATTACGGTATATTTTACTCGAATTCAGTTGTCGTAGTCCGCTACAACGACCTCAACCGGATAAAATTTCCCACAAATTGTGACGCATATCTTGCAGAAAGCCTTTTGATGACACGTTTTAGGAAAACACCAAAACAAAAGCATAAAAAATGACCCTGAAACCTTGAATATGAAGTTCCGGGGTCACTTTTTTTACTATGTTTATCAGCTTCTAAATAGTTTTTTACATCAACTATCTAAAGAAAACAAGGCACTGTTCCTGCTGCTTTGTTTTTTCATTATATGCATACATAAGTAAAGCAGAATCTTTCTTTGTTACTTTAAAAGAATCACCACTTGAAAGCCAATTAGGTCTGCCTTCCTGAACCGCTTTTGGATTTTCAAGATAATAGGTGCTTAATAACCAGCCATTTTTCAGTTTGAACTGCAGCTTTAAGGTTTTGTTTTTATATTTCTTATAACTTAAAGTGTAGTTGGACTTTGTTTTAAAAGTGTTTGTAAGCTTCAGATTACCAATCTTTATAGAAGTAAAAGGGGTGGTGTATTTTAATACTGTTATTTTGTGTTTGTAGGTTGTTTTTGCAATCTTGTATGTAACAGTTGTAGTTCCTTTTGCTTTTACTTTTAAATAAGGTGCTTTGTACTTCATGGATGCTATAGATGGTGCATAATTTGTACGGTACAAAGTAGATACGATTTTGGTATTCTGGGATTTCAATGCTGTTGGAACATTTCCATAATAGGACTCGGTAATAAGGTTTGCCTCATTTGCAGTGGTGTAAATTCGTCTGCTCTCATTATATGCCTTTGATCCGGATGGATATAAGGTGAAAACTTGAGAGGTTCCGGTTACTGGTTTGGCGTTGACAATTGCGGCAGATAATATTACTGCAACAAGAGTCAGTAAAACAGGTGCAACACGTTTTAAAATCTTTTTCATCTTTTTCGTCTCCTTTTCTTGGTTTAATTTTACGCCTTTGATATGCATTATTATAGCAATTGGTATTATTTGCGTCAAAAAAACTTTAGATATTCATTGAAGTTTATGTTATTATCTTGTCGTTTATATGATGAAAATTTCAAATAAAATCGTAAACAAATAGAGCATGTTTTCTGTTTTACTTAAAATATTGTCGTGCCAGAGCGTGCCCCCAAAATCATTCCCGCAATCTGCATGCCCCACTTTGCGGTATATTTTGCCCGAATTCAGTTGCCGTAGCCCGCTGTGACGCTTTTATCCGAACAAAATTTCCCACAAATTGTGACGCACATCTTGCAGAAAGCTTTTTTCAAACACGCTCTAGTGGAAAAACAGCGGGATATAAAACATTAAGACATAAAACGACATCAAAGTACAATAAAACGGATATGTACAATAAAAAGGACTTATTCATCGCTTTTATAAAAAAGAATCTATAAAAATAAAAATGGGCAGAGATGCATATAAAGCATTACCAGAAGATAAAAAATACACATCATCAGATAAAAAACACACTCTGGTTGTGGAACTGGGGAGGAGATTAACATGAAACAATATATTGTAGATGCATTTACAGACAAGCCTTTTTCTGGAAATCCGGCTGCTGTTTGTGTGATGGACAGCTGGCCTTCAGAGGAAGTTATGATGAAACTGGTCATGGAGAACAACCTTTCAGAAACCGCATTTATTGTGAAAGAAGAAGCAGGATATCATCTTCGCTGGTTTACTCCGGGAACAGAGGTTGAATTATGTGGCCACGCTACACTGGCGTCTTCTTACGTTATTTTAAATTATTATGAAAAAGATAAAAGTGAAGTAAGATTTAATACGCTTAGTGGAGAATTAATCATTCACAGAAATGGAAACTTATATGAAATGGATTTTCCAACGTATGAATTACGGGAAATACCTGTTACGGATGATATGGAAAAAGCATTTGGTGTACGCCCCGTAAAGGCTGTATTAGGGCTGGATTTGGTGTGTGTGTTTGAATCTGCGGATATTGTTAAAAATATGAATCCAAATCAGGAGCTTTTGATCGGAATAGAGGGTAGAATCCAAAATGCAACTGCCAAAGGGACAGATGTGGATTGCGTTTCTCGCAGCTTTTGTCCTAAATTAAGCATTGCAGAAGATCCTGTTTGTGGCTCTGCTCATTGTCAGATCGCAGCATACTGGGCAGAAAAATTAAAGAAAAAGGACATTTTTGCATATCAGGCGTCAAAGCGCGGAGGATATTTGCATTGTACGCTTCAGGAGGGAAACAGAATTACAATCAGCGGGGAAGCGGCTCTGGTGGCAATCTCTGAAATAGTGGCATCTTTGTTGACAAAATGAGCTGTTTTTGCTAGAATTATCCGGTAAAAATAAATATGATAGGGCGTCGGAATTTCCGGTGCTACGGTCGGACATCCATAATCCATTTTTCGGGTTATGGATTTTTTTTGATGTAGCAGTAAATTCAGCTGGAATTCCCGATTACATTAAAAAGCCCTATCAGGCAGAATTGCACTGTGGCAAAAAAGGCAGATGTAAAGTGCCCGCCGCAGGCAGAGAAAGGAGAAACATGGAAAACGAATTATTTGAAAAAACGCCGGTTGCAAAGGCATATATGAAGCTTGCGCTTCCGGTGGTACTTAGTATGATGGTATCCCTGGTTTATAATATGGTGGATACGTATTTTATTGCAATGACAGGAGTACAGGAGCTGGTTGCAGGAGTATCGCTTGTAGTGCCGATGTTTACAATGATGATTGCTTTTGGAGATATTTTTGGCCTGGGCGGAAGTTCGGTAATATCCCGGCTGTTTGGGGAGAAGAGAGAAGAGGATGCGAAAAGGACCAGTGCATTTTGTGTCTGGGCGGCAGTTGTTTTCGGGCTTTGTGTAACAGTGATTCTTCTGATTTTCCGGAACCAGATCCTGGGTATACTTGGCGCGGATGAAACGACCTGGAAATACGCAATGGATTACTATAAATGGATTGTAATTGGTGCTGTTTTTATTATTTTTGGCCTGGTTCCCAGTAATATTTTGAGAACGGAAGGACTTGCATCTCAGGCAATGACGGGATCAGTTATTGGTTCAATTATAAATATTATTCTGGATCCGGTGTTTATTTTTGTCCTAAAACAGGGAGCTGCAGGAGCGGCAATTGCAACTGTATTGGGAAACGTGGTGGCTGATGTTTATTATATTTATGTTATCGCGAAAAAAGCAAAACGTCTGTCAGTTTCTCTGTCAGATGCAAAGATTCCTATAATTATGGTCAGGAATATTCTGACAATCGGAATTCCTTCTTCCATTACAAATATGATGCAGAGCTTTATGGTTATGATGACAAATCATTTTCTGCTTCCGTATGGTACGGACCAGATCGCTGCAATGGGAATTGCATTAAAGGCAAATATGATTACAGCGATGATTCTGGTTGGATTTGCGTTTGGAGGTCAGCCGCTGATCGGATATAATTACGGGGCAAAAAACCAGAAACGCCTGAAAGAAATTTTGAAATTTGCATATGCACTTGAAGCAGGTCTGGGACTGGGATTTACAGTTATTATGAGCGTTTTTGCACCTGCAATCATGAGAATTTTCATGGATGACCCGGAGATTATTGCAAACGGCGCAAGGATGCTTCGGTATCAGCAGCTTGGCATGACATTTATGGCTGTTACACTGGTATCTACCTGTGTATGTCAGTCTGTGGGAAATGCATTAGGCGCGTTTACCTTGTCAGTGAGCAGACAAGGAGTCCTTTATGTAATTGTGCTGCTGATAATGTCCAGAGTATTTGGATATACTGGTGTGCTTGTTTCACAGGCATGTGCGGACGTAGCAACTGCAGGGCTGGCGGTCTGCATTATTCGTAAGAATCTTTTTTCTTCTGGCAGTTCATTAGAGCGTGTTTGAAAAAAGCATTTCCACAATCTGCACGCCCCACTTTGCGGTATATTTTACCCGAATTCTGCCTCCGTAGCCCGCTACGATGCTCTTATCTGGGTAAAATCTCCCGCAAATTGTTGACGCATATCTTGCAGAAAGCCTTTTTCAAACAGGCTCTGGTGTGATTTTTCTAGTTACGGAATAATTGAAAATAAAAAACAAGAAAACAAGCAGGAATTCTTTTTGCAGAAATCATACTTGTTTTCTTGTTTTTTTATAAGCGGTTTATGATCTATTTTCGTGCAACAAGGTGTGCGCGGAAGGATTTTTGTTTTTCCATAGTTAATACGGTGAAACCGGCTTTTTCTGCCATAGCAACAAATTCAGCAGGTTTGAGTATTTTTACATCACCATGCCCAACCAGATTTGCCAGGGGCATTTCCAGATGGTTCATCAGCCAGACCATAAAATTCGAAGAAGTGTAATCACGAAGAATCAGGCGTCCACCTTTACGCAGTACACGATATGCACTGTCGAAAAAGTTCTGGGGATTGGGGTAGTGATGAAAACTGTTGGCGCAAATAACGGCATCAAAAGAGCTTTGTTCAAAAGGCAGATTTTCACTGTCACCAACAAGAAATTCTGTGTTGGAAAGGTTTTTTGTCTGGGCTACGCGGATCATCTCAGGGGTAAGATCAAGCCCTACGTAATGCTTATCCGGATATTTTTCATGAAGCAGCTGAAGCATTGGCCCGGTTCCACAGCCACAATCCAGCACATCATGAAATGGTTCTTTTTCCAGTTCTGCCAGAATTGGCGGATAGTCATCTTTACACATTTCGTAAATACCGGCATGTCCGCTGTCGTAGATTTTTGCTGCCTGCGTAAATTCTTTAATAGAAAGTTGTTTATATTCTTGCGGTGTCATATGGCCTGCCTCCCTGGATCGTGCCCGAAAAATCATTCCAGCAATTGTGACACACATCTTACAGAAAGCCTTTGGTGGACACGTTCTAATATCAAATTAAAAATTAGTTATTACTAACTAAAATTATCATAAATTAAGGAAAAAGTCAAAAGGAAACTAAAACCTGTTTGTAAATTATCGCAGGTTTTTGTATGAAATACCCCATTCCTCCATAGATTTAATAATAGGACGCATAGATTCCCCAAGTTCACTTGGTGCATATTCTACTCTTGGGGGAACTTCGGCGTACACTGTTCTTGTGATTATTCCGTCTTCTTCCATAGATCGAAGGCTTTCAGTTAATACCTTCTGGCTAATTCCCTGTAAATCTTTTTTTAATTCATTAAAACGCCACGGGCGAACAAGAAGATTCCTTATGATCAACAATTTCCATTTACTTCCGATCAAAGAAACAGTTGTTGCTACCGGGCAGGCGGGCATCTCATCTTTTGTTATTATAAACACGGGCCTCCAATAGATTCAAATTTGATTGTTATATTCAATTATAATGTAACATTCAAAATTGAACAATAAGTTACTTTTTTGTAACCTGGGTTATTTTTTTGTGCCTAAGTAATAGATTTGTGCGTACTTTTTTATGCTGAAAATTTATTATACAGTAATATTGCAAACGGGAATTGTTGCGAAGAAACTATTAAAAAAGCAAATGTAGCAAAGGAGCAAAAGTGCACAAATAAGTGTGCGAATAAATGTATAAATAAATGCACAAATAAATGCACAAATAAGTGTGCAAATAAATGCTCAGACAAATGCTTAAACAAATGGAGGTAAAGGCTATGGCACTTTCAGATTTATTCGGATGGACAAAGAAAAAGGAAAACACAGCGGCAGCGTGCGGGACAGCCTGCGGAGCAGGGGATAAAGCAGAAGAGAAACCTGCAGCGTGCGGAACCGCATGTGGAGCAGGAGACAGAACAGAGGAAAAAACAGCAGCTTGTGGCAGTGCTTATGGCGCCGGAGATAAGTAATTATTTTTGCTGTTAAGGACTGGCTTTGTCAGAATAAACAAATACACCCCAAGAAACAATTATACACTTGGGGCGTATTTTTCAAGATATAAAAATGTATTTTGAAAAATGAGTCCCCCAAAAACAACGGAGGTAGGTTAAATTTATGAGGCAATATTTTTCATTTCAATGGCACATTACGGATGATTGTGATCAAAGATGTAAACATTGTTATATTTTTTCAGAAAATAACTGTAAAAAGCTGGATTCTATGAGCTGGGAACAGATGCAGGATGCCTTTTATAATTGCCTGGATTTTTGCAAAGTTTACCAGAGAATTCCTTATTTTTACATTACAGGCGGCGATCCCATTCTTCATCCGGACTTCTGGAAATTGCTGGAACTTATGAAAGAACATGGGATTGCATTTACGATTCTGGGAAATCCTTTTCATTTGACAGATAGTGTCTGTAAACGGTTAAAAGAATATGGATGCGAAAAATACCAGCTTTCCATTGATTGCCTGCGTGAAACACATGACTGGTTTCGTAAACCAGGAAGCTTTGACATTACGTTAGAAAAAATTGGGTGCATTAACCGTGCTGGAATTCGTTCTGTGGTAATGACCACTGTTTCTGGAACAAATATAAATGAAATTCCAGGAATTATTGATGAGGTGGTAAAAGCGGGAGTCAATGTATATGCCTTTGCCCGTTATTGTCCTACCAGTGAAGAAAGGGATACAAATATTGAACCGCTGCGCTACAGGCAGTTATTGGCGGAATGTGACAGGAAATTTAAAGAATATGAGGCGGCTGGCTGTAAGACTTATTTTAATAAAAAAGATCATTTATGGACGCTATATGAATATGAAACAGGAGCCTTTTTGCTTCCTCAAAATGCAGAGCCAGGAATGATTTATGGCGGATGTAATTGTGGAAACTGCCATCTGACCATACTTCCAAATGGCGATATTTATGCCTGCCGATGTGTTCAGAACAGTAAAGTCGCAAATGTATTTACGGACAGGCTGGCGGATGTGTGGCTCTGTCAGATGGAGCAATACAGGGATTATACAAAATTTGAAAAATGCTCCAAATGTGAGCTGCTGGCATTTTGCAGAGGTTGTCCTGCGGTGGCCAGTGGAAAGAACGGTAATTTTTATGAGGCAGACCCACAATGCTGGAAGGAGATTATTTAATTATGGCAGAAAATGAAATAATGAAAAATAAAGTAATGAAAACAATTATGCATCGTCGTGCAATCCGTCGTTTTGAAAATAAACAAATTGCGGAGGAGGAACTGGAACAAATTTTGCAGGCCGGTCTGTATGCACCAAGTGCAGGTGGCCGTCAGGGCGTAATTTTTGCTGTAAGCCAAAATAAAGAGGTAAACGAAAAACTGGGTAAGATAAAGCGGGCAAATTCAAATATCCGCATGGCAACTGCAGGAAATTATATATCAAAAGAGCAGCCAAGTATTGCTGATGATCCAAAACTTATTAATGCTTTTTATGATGCGCCCACAGTTATTACAATGTTTGCCTCAAGAAATTTCCTGTTTTCAGTGGATGACTGTGCAGTGGCAGCTGAAAATATGATGCTGATGGCAGATTCTATGGGCGTTGGCTCCTGCTATATCGGTCAGGGCTGGACAGCTTTCGCAAATCCATTTGGGCAGGAAATATTGCGGAAATGAGAAATACCAGATGGTTATTATGCTGTCATGCAGCTGCTTTTGGGGTATCCCAAGAAAGAAGATTCCCATCCGGCGGCAAAACCAAGAAAAAATAACCGTATTTTACGGTTTTGACCGACTGGTTTTAACAAAATGCTCATAAATTGCGGTATAATCATGCATAGGACATGAAGAGATACAACATCAATATATATTCCTAAGTATTCCTAAGGGCACAGGATAATATTTTGATAAAAAATGGTAAAAAGAAATGGTAAAAAGAAATGATAAAAAGGAATAGTAATTTATAAAATGAAGAGTATTATTGTATTATTTGAAGTAAAATCTGTAAAGAGGGAAAAGGAGAGAGGCTTTGATTTGGCATCAATGTTTGAGCCACTTCTGACGGGGGGCAGAGCCTGCCCCTAAAAAGCATTCTTGCAATCTACACGCGCTACTTTACGAGAGCTTTCTCCAAAATTCAGTTGCCGTAGCCCGCTACGGCGCCCAGCGCCCTCATCTGGACAAAATTTCCCACATATTGTGACACACATCTTGCAGAAAGCCTTTTGGGGGCGAGCTCAAGAAAGATGGCGTAATGTAATGCTGCATCGTATGAGCCGGAAAGAAGGACGGGAAAAGTTGTTTGAAGGTTATGAGATTACCAGTTTGTTTAGAAATCTGTTATAATATGAATAAAGAACATTCAAAGGCACCACAGGATTCTAATATGTTTTTTGAGGGGGACGTATGATATATACATGTACATATAAATCAGAGTTGGGAGATATTTTGCTGGCTGCTGATGAAATCGGACTTACAGGTTTGTGGTTTGAGGGACAAAAATATTTTGGAAATTCACTTCCAAGGGATTATGTTTCACGTGAAACATTAATTCTTGACAATGCTAAAAGATGGCTAGATGTGTACTTTTCTGGTGAAGAACCGAAGTTTACTCCACCTCTTCATCCTGCAGGTTCTCCATTCAGGCAGGCTGTATGGAAAATTTTATTACAGATTCCTTATGGTCAGACCAAAACATATGGCGAAATTGCCAGCAAGCTTGCCAAAATGAAAAACACCTCTCATATGTCTGCACAGGCAGTAGGCGGTGCTGTTGGACATAATGAAATTTCCATTATCATTCCCTGTCATCGTGTTGTAGGAACAAACGGCAGTTTGACAGGGTATGCAGGTGGAATTGATAAGAAAATTGCATTGCTGAAGTTGGAACACACAGATATGAGGCATTTGTTTATTCCTAAAAAAGGAACGGCGCTATAGAGCCTTTTGGAGGCAGGGTTTATACATAAAACTGAAACAAAATACGATGTAATATGGAATGCAATATGAAATACAACATGGTATAGAATATAGGGGGACTTAACAATGAACCATGACGATTTTGTAAAACTGTCTTTTAAAAAACAGGCCGAAAAATTTGCAACATATCATATGTCGAAGGTGGAATATACGGATTATCTGATCAGAGAAATTGGGGCAAAAGGGGATGAGCATGTGTTAGAGACAGCTGCCGGAACCTGTATTTGTGGAAGAGCACTGGCTCCTTTTGTAAAAGATATTACCTGTCTGGATCTGACAGAAGAAATGCTGGCTCAGGGGGAAAAACTTGCAGCTGAAACCCAGATAAAAAATATAAGCTTTGAAACTGGTAATGCAGAAGATCTGCCGTACAAGGCAGAAACTTTTGATTTGGTGATAACAAGACTTTCCTTTCATCATTTTATAAATCCCGAAAAGCCTTTTCAGGAAATGCAGCGAGTTTTGAAAAAAGGTGGAAAAATGGTTGTCTGGGATATGGAAGCGACTGTGGAACCCTTACGCGAGATTGACGATAAAATTGAAAAAATGCGTGATCCGTCACACACAAGGATTCTCAGCCGGAAAGAATTTGAAAGGTTTTTTCAGAAAAATTTTTCATTACAGTGTGAGGAATCCACGCTGGTCCCTGTTAATCTTAAAAAGTGGATGGAATTGACTGACACTCCCGAGGAGATTCAAAGGGAAATTGTAGAATTAATGGAAAATGATTTGGCCGGAGGCCGCAAAACGGGCTTTTCACCATATATTAAAAATTCGCAAATTATGTTTGATCACAGGTGGCTGTTGCTGATTGGAATAAAAAAATAAAAGCTGCAAAATAAAATTTATTGCAGTTAAAGTAATTTGGATTTAGCTGGTGCTGTAAAAAGTTCCGGCTTTTTTTATTGGTTTACCATATTGCTTTCATTTAGTGCTATAATGT
>OLQK01001560.1_pt1 | contig 14850 bp, 12 predicted proteins | sample 1672501 | NCBI WGS metagenome assembly OLQK01 (sample SAMEA3136693, study PRJEB25190) | human gut metagenome | biome: human gut; feature: human-associated habitat; material: faeces | place: Austria | collected 2013 | reverse complement strand
GTGCGCATCCTCGCGGAGCGTTTTTTACTTTACAGGAAAGCAATTTCCTGTAAAGTAAAAAAAGAGAACTTTCGCAAGTATATTCTCCCTGCAAAAGCTCTCTTATTACTGCTCTATCTCTACGATCAGATAAAATCCCCGGTCAGTCTCCTCAATCTTCCTGATCACGCCTTTCCTGTCCCGGATCCGCTCCGCTGTGCGGTATATTCCCGACATGGCAATGGATGGTTCTACCAGATAAGTATATCTCCCGGTGCTCGGACTTCGTTCGCTAATCACAACTTCCTGTCCTTCTTCTACCAAACCCGGGCGCTCCATCTTAAAACGTTCCTCTCTCATAACAGCCTCCCATATGTATTATTTCTGCTTAAAATCATAACATTTCTTCACAAAGTTTTCAATCAGTCAGCTATCTTGTATGCATTTTCGTTAATATTTTAATTACTCTTCTATATATAATATTTTTCATTATTCTATGTTACACTGACAGTAAATTACATCAAATCAGAAAAAGCCAGTTACATTGCTCGGTCAGAATAACCGCACCCAGGATATCTGTGGGTGCTCTATGCATTTAAATGACTTATAGGAGGTAATTGTAACATGGCAATTTCAATTGGCATCAACGGATTTGGACGCATCGGACGCGTCGCTCTCCGTATTGCCATCAGTCAACCAGATACTTTTAAACTTTGTGGGATCAACGTGCGTAATGCTGATCTGGACTACATGAAATATATGGTCCGCTATGATTCAACATTCGGACGTTTCCAGGGGGAGCTTGACACATATGAGCAGGGTCTGATCATCAATGGTCAGAAGATTCCTGTGTTCTCTGAATCGGACGCTTCTCTGATCCCATGGGACAGCTGTGGTGCTGAATATATCATTGATGCAACCGGCGCCTACTGCACAACGCAGAAAGCTATGGATCATCTGCAAGGCGGGGCTAAAAAGGTTATTATATCTGCTCCTGCAAAAGATGAAGAGACACCTACTTTTATCACGGGTGTAAACCATACCGAGTACAACAGTGATATGCCCGTAGTTTCTAATGCATCCTGCACGACGAACTGTCTGGCACCGATCTGCAAGATTCTAGAAGACAATTACGGTATTGAATACGGACTCATGTCCACGATCCACGCAGCTACTGCTAAGCAGAAGGTTGTTGACAGCCGTTCTCAGAAAGACTGGAGAACCGGCCGTTCTGCATTTGGCAATCTAATCCCATCTACCACCGGAGCAGCTAAAGCGATCTCCCTCGTAATTCCTTCATTGAAGGACAAAATGAGTGGTATCTCTTATCGCGTACCTACTTCAGATGTATCTGTTGTTGACTTAAACGTAGCTTTGAAGAAATCGACATCTTACGAAGAAATCTGCAAAAAAGTTCAGGAAGCCTCTATGACATATTTGTCCGGTATTCTGGATTATGTGGACGATGAAGTAGTATCTTCTGATTTCATCGGAGATTCTCATGCTTCCATCTTCGACGCACGACAGGGCATTCAGGTGAATTCCCACTTTTTCAAGGTGATCTGTTTCTATGACAATGAATGGGGCTATACCAGTCAGGTAATGCGCCTTATCCAGTACATGGATCAGGTCGACCATAATCGCTAAATAGTTCTGAATAGGACCGAGCTCGTTTCTGATTGATATGTAATATACTTTCTGTAAGGGACATATGCATTCGTTATTACGATTATGAACCGAACGACAAAAGACCTGCCGCATTTGTAAAAAGATGCGGCAGGTCAGCTTTTTCACTTACTATAAGCTTATTTTATTCTTAGATGTTCATATTGATAAATTGTCCAGAATGTCAATCTACAATTTACGCTTTTAACCAGTTACATCAACCATATTAGAAATATATTGAACGATATTTCTCATAGTATCTGTAGATACTCCTACTGCTTGTACTCCAGATCCATTCGTAGAAAAATTAATCAACGAATCATCTGTTGCTTTATTTTGATAATACATTGTAGTAAATCGCATTACCACATCATCAGAAGCGTTAAATGAATAATTTGGTTCAAAGAAAAGTGTCATCTGACCTTTCGGATTCGTTTGTAGTGTTTTTTCTGTATCCGATTTAAAAACATCAATATTCCATCCGGCTCCTCCAGTATTTAAAGCATTAACTGTCATTCCAAAATTGAAAAATTCTTCATTCTCTGTTGCCGAATTAATTATAGAAGAAGAACCATTAAACCCTCCCATTTCTGCAAGAGAAAAATATGTAGGATCCCAATTTACAGTAATTGCATCTTTTCCATTAGTTGTTGGAGTTACTAACCATTCATAAGAGAGAATCAATTCACATCCCAATATTTCTCCTGAGTCATACATATAATTATTAACAATGCTTTTTATTTCTAATTGTGTTTTATTTATAGCAGCTCTTGTTGCATAATTGCTTATCATTTCACCTGAACGATTAATCTGCGCAGATACTTTTGCTTTTCCATGAAAATCATATTTTAATTTGTGATATACAGAATTTATATTGTCATCTGATAAATAAGATAATATTTCTTCATCATATCCTTTTTCAATCAAATAATTCTTTTTACTTTGTATATCTGCTCCTTTTCCAGTATCTTGAGCAAAAACCGTCTGTGCTATTAATACTAACAATAATTGTACACAAATTAACATTCTTATAATTTTTTTCACAAATATCACTCCTCCCGTTCTATAGTTTTTATTTCATATGGTTCGTTATAAAAATGTGTAAATCTAATTTCATCTGACACCTCCAAAGAATTTAAAACATTGTTCTCTTGATATATATATTTACAATCCAATAGCACCTCCTCTTTTGCATAAAAATCATATATAGATTTATGCGGTCTAAGTTTTACTTTAATTTCATTACGGTACAAAAAAACTCCTGTTACAACAGCTTGTTCTTCATATAAAACTTCTAATCTTTCAACTCTATCCGGCTTATTATCATAATGCATATATATCACTTCATCGCCATTTTTTATTTCTTTTAAAACTGATGCACTATCTTCCATCCACCTACAATTCAAAACTATTGGATTGTTATCATATGGTTGCAATTTCAATCCATCATAATAATTATTCAAACCATCTAGTTGAACAGTGATTTGTTGTTTGTATAAATCAACATTTATTATCTCACCTTTTTCCTCTAAAAGCAGTGGATTTCTTCTTCCTGTTCCTGGTGCTGTATAACAAATCCAAGCAAACAATACTTCTACTAGTATCACAAGAATTGTAACTTTCCACTCTTTTTTCATTTTCCATTACTCCGCACTTCAATTATTCCACAAAAGAAACTCCCGCAACATATGTATAATCAGAAAAATCAAAATTCACATATCTCGGTGATGTCCCCCATCCATCTGCTACTTTTAATAAATGTAAACGAGTATTCGTTTCCTTGCTTATATATTGATAATATCCTTCCATTGCCATAATGTGTCCAAGATTTCCACTTGTAGTGTTGATATTGCATCCAAAAACTCCAATTCCTCCATTATCAATACAGTTTTTAAAAAAAGAATATGTTGGTGCATATGTTGCATTCACACTAATACTTAACCCATTTTCTGCGCAAAATGTTTTAAATGCTGGACCTATATTGTAATAAGAAGTTGATCCATATATTATTCCATTCTCATTTTTTATAGCATATGTTCCAGATAAATCCCATAATCTTTGATAATCTCCAGCGAAATCACTCCAATCCCAAACGCCAAAATAATCTGCACAAGCTCCCATCGCAGATACCCCACAGGCATATTTACCTGTCATATTTTCTACGTATGATTCCGTAAACGCACAAAAAATATCAGTATAATTTGCTGCCTCTAATATATAATATAAGCTTATAGAATCCTTATTTATAAAAATATCATCCCACTCATGTGTTGCACCACTTCTCGCACTTTCTCTAGGAATAATAGATTCTGCCTCAATACTCTCTCCTGTATTCGTTTCTATATCATCCTTATCTGTATCATATATTCCATATGTAAGTGCATCCAGCTTATATACTTTTGTTTCTCGAAGTGCATATGAAGAAATTTCACTTTCCTCCAAAGCATTTGCATATGGAGATTTAACATTTTCTCCAATACTATATTCACTTATAAGTCCTTCACATGTTGAATCAAAAATAACATATCCATATAATATATTTTCGTTATATATTTCTATAATATATCCGATTGGTCGATTCTCTATATTATAGAATTTAATTGGATTCATTCCAACAATTTCTCCGTCTATGCAATTATTTTTCACAAAAATTTCAGCAGCTTCTACAGCATCCGCCTCAGTAAATTTAATCAAATCATCATCCACATTGTCTTTTGCATTTACTGGCATGTCCAACATCACACATAACACTAACAACCATGCCACTATTCCGCTTATCATTCGTTTCATTCAATTTTCCTCCCTTTCCTCAATTATTATTCATTTAAGTATCTAAATATATCTCGATCATACGAAAACTCTTTTTATTTCTCAACCGTTTGTCCATGAACAGTTTCTATTTAGCCCTTTATTAATTCTTCTCACTTCCATCAATATAAGTGATTCCTCCACTATCATTAGATACCAGATATTCATTGAAATACAAATGCTTTGACCTTCAGTAATTTAGTTTGTGACCATAAACAAATCATTCTCTTTATTCGTTTACTAGTAAATACAATAAAATACCTCCATACCCATTCATTAATCCAGGATTCAAACTTTCCTGTGGTAAAAGTGATATTTTTTCTCGCCTTTCAGTTATATCTATAACTTCTTCTTTTCCGACAATCTGCTCTACAATTTTTCGAGTTCTTTTCAAAATCCATGTATTACCGCAAATTCCATGACAAAGAATCCAGCTTTCACGTCTTCCATATCCCCGCAGCTTCTGATATGATCGAACAATATCTCTTTCCAGTATTTTTCTTATCTCTTCGTTTTGTATTTTTTCATAGCAATATACCCTAGATAAAAGAATTCCACCAGCTCCATGGCACCATGACACTGAATCAATTGTATTCTCCATTGTACCACCTCGTACATCACGCCAATTTCCTAATCTTTCATCATATAATGAATTTTCATAATTTAATATTTTGTGGCATAAAAGGTTATATTTTTCTTTTCCTGTATACTGCAATAGTGAGGCGACCGGCAATATAAATCCACTATTCCCATGTGCCATACCTGTAAAAGGTGGATATTCACTTTCTACAATCCATCCTATTCCTTGTTCCATCTCTATTGCATTATCCTCTAATAACACAACTGCTTCTTCTGCATATGACAGATATATATGATCACCAGTCAACTCATATAAGTTTATTAATGCCAGTGCTCCTCCTGCATTTCCGTTTAATAAGTCACATTTTTGATCATATTTTAGCATTTTTCTCACAACCATAGCATGTTTTTTTGCATACCATAGATATTCTCTTTCCCCTCGTTTGCACAAAAGACAATACGTATACAATACTGAGCCTTCGCCATCATATAATCCTGTATTTCTTACATTCCCGCTACCGAGATTCTCATACATATAGTCAGTATATTTCCACAACATGTTTCGAAGCGTGTCATAATACTCATAAAATTTCTGTTTATTTTTCTTTTGCATCTCATACATAATTAGAAGCATTCCAGACAATCCATCATACAGATACATATTCATCGGTTGAATGTCCCATGTCGGTTTACCAAATGAAAACATTTGTACTGTAAACCAGCTAACCTCTGTATGTTTATCATTCCACACCGCGTAACCCTGAAGCCTCTTGGATAATTCTTCAATTATTTTCTGTATATATTTTTGATTCTTTACGTCATGATTTTTGATACAATCCACCTCGTAATAACTATTTTCTACATTCCCTCTGTTCTCCACCGTTAATCTCATTGAATATTGGATAAATTCACATTGTTTTTCTAAATCCGCCTCACCTAACTTATCCAGTTTCTCATAGACAAGATCTAATGGAGTTTTTTCAAAGTAATTTTCTATTCTCTCTCCATCTGCTGAAACTAATGCTGTATCATTTAATAAATAACTAAAATATGGAATATCACCTCTCCATAACGCTTTTTCTTCCACTTTGAGAATTTCTTTTCGTTCACAATTTCTTCCGTTTTTGATTTGACTTAAAAATTTCTCTCTTTTGCTTCTATTCAGCAATAAGCTTGGATGATACGAAGCTGACACCAACATGCTATATCTCTGTGTATCTTGAAGTAAATATCGACTCTGCAAATATTTAAGTTTTTGCATTTTTTTTGCAAACTCGTTCTTTTTTCTTAAAGCATACTTATATGCAAGACTAAATCCTTCTTTCATATTTTCTATATACTGTATCGGTGCAACAAATTCTCCTCTTAATAAAGCTAAGTTGTGTGTTCGTTTGCTGCGGGGATGTATATAACCAATCTTCATATCTGAAGTATATGGATCCATAACCACAGGTACTTGTATTGGATATTTTTGATTCTCCGTACCATTAATTCCACTGGCATTAATTCCTTTTCCTTTTTGATTAAAATGATAAAATGGCAATATTCCTGTATACAACACTGAATTTGACAATTGATAGCAAATCTCTTGAAAAGCCGTTTCACGCTTTTGATTGTATTGGATATTTACCAATGTTTCTAAATCCACAAAAACAGGATATTCTCCATGAGCTATCAAATTTTCAGAATGAAGATCTTTTGTTCCTAATAAGTATACTAAAAATAACTGTATTCCTAATCTTTTATAATATTGTTGTAACTCCCATTCCTGCACGCAATTTTCATAAGAAACTACTTCACACCAGCTATAGTTTTCACGACTTATAATTGAATATTGATATTGTTCTATTCCGATACCTTCTGAAATCCACCGTAATAAAGTCATATATTCCATTTCATTTTCCATAGAATGGGGTTTGTATATTATTTTCTTTCCATTATCTAATTCAATTACAAATACTTGCTTTCCGCAATTGTGAAAATCTGAGTCACTACTGCAGATATCTTCTATACGCCACACAGTATCATCCTTTATTGCCTTTTGAAGCTGAAGGATGTCTTTCTTAAAATGCATAATTATTTCTATGTAACAATCTCTTGCCATTTCTAATCTAGCTTCTATACATTCAAATAACACTGGATACTTCTTTTTCATATATGTGATGAATTCTGCTTTTCCTACTATAGCTTTACAAAACACTTTATATTGTTCTTCTGCATTTCCATTTCCTAACAAACCTTTTTCTTTACATATATGCATTTCGACAATCAAAGTCCTAACCGCGATTCCCTGTAAACACATCTTGGCATATTGTCTAAATCTTTCAATTACCCGATCAGATGTATATTCTCTATAACACTCTATTTTCTCATTTAATTGATCCATTGTTTTTCTTAAAAAAAATCTATAAAATTCATCAAACAATATTTCTTCTTTCTCTATATTTTTTCTCATTTCTTTTCTTATCCTCTTAATTCCATATTAAGCGTTTTATATAACAAAAGCGGAATGTTTCTCATTCCGCTCATTCCCTAACAACATATGATTGTCAAAAATCCCGAACAATTGCCTGACTGTGTAGCATACACAACTACTTGTTCCGCTTCATCCATTAGCATATTATATTCCTGTAGTTCTTTTAAAATATCACCGCCATAGTTCATCATTTCTTGCTCCTTCATTTTCTCCCTCCTTCATATATTATCAAAAAAACTGACCATTACACAATATCGATCTTCTAAGGTCTCCTGAACCAGTTCCCCGTCATGACGATCCACGATTCGTTCTACGCTTTTCATTCCATATCCATGCACAGACGAATTTGCCGCACCGCTGATTAGTCTTTTTTTCAAAAATAACGGTCGTTTCACAACATTATTACTGATTTTTATTAAAGTCATATCCATCCGCTTTTTTATTTCAACACGTATCCAGTTGCCTTGTTCATCTGCTTCTTCACAGTTCTCAATCGCATGATCAATCAGATTTCCAAACAGTATGCTTTGTTCTGCTTCTGTCAGACCACCGATCGTCACCATCTCCGTTTCTATATCAAAACGTATTCCTTTTTCTTCCGCTTTTTGTTTCTTCTGTGTCAATATAAAATCAAGAAAGTAATTTCCGGTCCATACTACACCTTTCACCTCAAGATATTCCTGATCAAGTTCATTCAAATAATCTTCTATTCGCTGCCATTCCCCCTTTCGAACCATCATACGCAGCCCCAGCAGGTGATGTCTTATATCATGTACTGCACGCCAGCTATTTTCTGTACTCTCTAACAAAGCTTGGTATCTTTGTTCCAAAATACTATCATGTAATTCCAGTATCTTCTGGTCTTTTGCCATAAGGCGATTTTTCAGGAAGATGAGCACGATTATTGTAATAATCGCCAATACAACAAGGAGCGAAAAGCCACTATCCAACCCGTTCATGGATATTTCTCCTATAGCCATTTCAACCAGTTTTTTCTGATACCTAAGTATCAAAAGAGATATAATCATGTCAATCAACACAAAATATCCTGTATACTCTTCATTAATCTTCCACTTATATTTTATGATCAATATCGCTAACCATATAAGAATTATTCGTGATAATGTAAAGATAACAATTTGTTCCAAAGATACTGCATTCAAAAAAACTCTTGGCAAAAACTTCTCTCCCAACAATGTCATACTAAAAAAAGCTATTATGAAATCCAACAATGTAAGCACTCCATAATACAGCCAAACATAGCTGAATATAAACAAATATCCTTTTTTCCTTATGACAAATATAACAAGACAAAATAAAATGACCTCCACCAGGAACATAGTTCTCGAAAAGAACCATAAACGCCTGTTTGCAGTCAGTAAAACAGAAATAAACAGAGAACTCACTACTAGAATACCTTTATAACATCTGTTCATCTTTTTTCTGTCAAAAATGGTATATAACATCAAATAATAGCCTGTTATAACTTCCACCAAAGAAACTACGAACAACAGGATAAAACATACACTCCCCACAGCTATCGCTCCTCCCAGTATTTCCGAATATTTTCTTTTACTTTTTTGATCCTTGCATGACTTGCTTCAACAGCATCTCCATTGCTCAGATAAATCACATTATCCCTGACTTTCATAATATGCCTTAAATTAACCACACTGCTCCTATCGACTATTACAAATTCATCACTCATTAATTTTTCCAAAACATTCTCAATACTGATTCGTTCACGTACTTCACCTTTCACGGTAAAAAAGCTCGTATACTTTGTTCCTTTCGCTTTTTGTATATAGATAATATCATCCTGACACATTTTCACTCTCTGTGTCTCCGAACCTATATAGCAATACTTTATCGAATGATTCCGCACAATCTCAATCAGTCTCTCCATTATTTCCGGCAGTCTTTCTTCAACATCCTCTTTTAGAATATACTGGTATGCTTCCATACGATAGCTTTCAATTGCATATTCCACATAAGCCGTAAGAAAAATAATATAAATATTCGGATCACGATCGCGCGCTTTTTTGCCCATTTCAATACCGTTTATCTCCGGCATATCCACATCAGAAATCAAAATCTGGTATCTGATTGTTTCAAATGCCACTAGGAAATCCTCCGCTTTCTCATACGTGTCTATATGTACATCTTTGAATTCCCCCGACAGATTTAACAAAATTCCACGGATATTTTCCAAGACGCTTTTCTCATTATCCACTATTGCGATATTTATCAATATTCTCCCTCCATACAAATGTATACTGCTTGCCATTCTGATATAATAATACAATAAAAGGAGATTTTTTGTTACAAATTATAACATAATTTTATCATCGCTTCGAAATATTGACCATGAATTATATATTTTCTGCCCATGAATATTTTCTGGCAGACAAATTCCCAAAACATAAATCATCATCAAAAAATAATCTTCGTAAGTATCAAAAAACACATTCCAAGATTGTATGCGATTGTCAAGGTCCTGATCCAACTCAAACTTTTACTCATCTCAATACAAAAAAATCTGCCACTTCACGATTTCTCAATCGTAAAGCAACAGATCCTTTTCTGTTTATATTCTACTTTATAAACATCGCATCCCCAAAGGAGAAGAATCGATATCTCTTCTGGATTGCTTCCTGATATGCATGCAGCACATGCTCTCTGCCTGCCAGTGCGGATACCAGCATGATCAGTGTAGACTCCGGCAGATGGAAATTCGTGATCAGTGCATCCAGAATCTTGAACTTGTATCCCGGATAAATGAAGATCTCTGTCCATCCGCTGCATTCTCTGAGGCGTCCGTTCTCATCTGCTGCTGACTCTACGGTTCTGCAGCTTGTGGTTCCCACGCAGATCACGCGTCCGCCATTGTCCTTGGCACGGTTAATCTTCTCAGCCGCTTCGGCATCAATATGGTAAAATTCTGAATGCATGTGATGCTCCAGAATGTCATCTACCTTAACCGGGCGGAAGGTTCCAAGTCCTACATGCAGTGTAACTCTGGCAATATCTATGCCTTTTTCCTCGATCTGCTTCAGCAGTTCCGGTGTAAAATGCAGTCCCGCTGTCGGTGCAGCCGCAGATCCGGTATGCTTGGCATATACAGTCTGGTAACGGTTCTTATCCTCCAGCTGATGCGTGATATACGGCGGTAATGGCATCTGTCCAAGCTGATCCAGAATCTCCTCAAAGATTCCTTCGTACTCAAACTTGATCAGGCGGTTGCCTTCCTCTACGACATCGATGACTTCACCAACCAGCAGACCTTCGCCGAACACGATCCGTGTGCCTGGTCTTGCTTTCTTGCCAGGTTTTACCAGCGTCTCCCACACATTGTTCTCTTTGCGCTTCAGCAGAAGCACTTCGATCTTAGCTCCGGTTTCCTCACGGGCACCGATCAGTCTCGCCGGAATTACCTTGGTGTCATTGATCACCAGGCAGTCTCCCGGGTTCAGATAATCCACGATCTCTTTAAAAATGTGATGGGAGGTCTCACCAGTCTTTTTATCTAATACCAGGAGTCTTGAGCTGGAGCGGTCCTCCAGCGGATCCTGTGCGATCAATTCTTCCGGCAGATCAAAATAAAAATCCTGTCGTTTCATACTATCTCTCCGTTCTATTTACGAAGCTCAATTCCCATTGCTTCCAGGCCGGCAAGAATCTTATCCATTGCTTTGGAAATATCTGACTCTTCCAGTGTTCTGTCTTTTGCACGGAATGTAATAGAGTAAGCTACAGACTTGAATCCCGGTTTGATCTGAGCTCCTTCGTACAGGTCAAACAGTGAGTAGCTCTCCAGATGAGCTCCGCCATTTTTCTCAATTACTTCTTCAATCTGTCCTACCATGATGTTCTTCGGCACTACCATACTAAGGTCACGGTTTACAGCCGGGAACTTGGCAATTCCCTCGTACTTACGGTCAAATGTAGCACGCGCTACGATCTCCGGCATATCAATTACTGCGATGTATGCTCTCTCTCCGATTCCGTAGATATCTGCAACGTCCGGATGTACTTCTCCCAGATATCCGACTACGGTTCCATCGTAAATGATATTAGCCTGACGTCCCGGATGCAGGAATGTCTTGCCTGCGTTTGGATCGTAAGTCTCTTTCCCTCGCAGTCCGATCTTGTCAAAGAACTCTTCTACGACACCCTTCATGCTGAAGAAATCGCCTTCTCCGTACATACCCAGAGTGAACTGCATACGCTCATCCGGAAGTTCTGTCAATGGAAGTGCCTTTGGCAGATATACATTTCCAAGTTCGTATAATTTTACATTTTTATTTCTACGGTTGTAGTTGGTAGCAAGTGATGTCAGCATACCGTTCAGGGATGTCGTTCTCATCACGCTGTAATCCTCACCCAGCGGGTTACGGATCTCAATTGCCTGACGAAGCTTGGAATCCTCCGGCAGTAATAATTTATCAAATACCTTCGGGCTCTCGAAGGAGTATGACATACCCTGGCTGAATCCGCAGAATTCTGCGATATTTCTTGCCACCTCTTCAATACGCAGCTTGTAAGACAGTTTACCTGTCGTAGCTTCTCCGCTTGGAAGTGTGGTCGGAATATTGTCATATCCGAAGAATCTTGCCACTTCCTCTGCCACGTCTGCCAGACGGTGGATATCCTGACGGAAGGTCGGAGCTACGATCTCATTCGTAGTCTCATCATATTCCAGTTCTACTAACTTCAGATAGCCAAGCATCTGTTCTTTCGTCAGATCTGTTCCGAGAAGTGCATTGATCTTCTCTGCGTCAAATGTAACTCTTGACGGCTCTCTCTTCTCCGCATAGACGTCTACCATTCCGCCTACAACTTCTCCGGCACCCATTTCTTCTACTAACTGGCATGCACGGTCGATTGCTGCCTGTGCATTTTCCGGATCCAGACCTTTCTCGAATTTGCCGGATGCATCGGTACGAAGTCCGATCTTCTTAGCTGATTTACGAATGTTGGTTCCGTTGAAGCATGCAGCTTCGAACAGCATTGTCTTAACATTATCTGTAATCATAGAGTTCTCGCCACCCATGATACCTGCTACACCGATCGATTTTTCGCCATCACAGATCATCAGTACAGAGCTGTCCATCTCTCTTTCCTGTCCATCCAGAGTTACGAATTTCTCACCATCTTCTGCACGGCGCACTACGATCTCGCGGCCTGCGATCGTATCCAGATCATACGCATGCATCGGCTGTCCATATTCTTCCATTACATAGTTGGTAATATCTACCAGATTGTTGATCGGACGGATTCCTACAGATGCCAGTCTTCTCTGCATCCACTCCGGTGACGGTCCGATCTTAATATTCTTTACAACTCTTGCTGTATATCTCGGGCAGAGTTCCTGATCCTTGACTGTAACTTTAACATAGTCATTGACATCCTCGTCATTGCCAGTCGGTGTTACAACCGGCGGATGGAATTCCTTGCGGAATGTAGCTGCTGCTTCTCTTGCAATACCGATCACGCTGTAGCAGTCTACACGGTTGGATGTGATCTCATATTCAAATACCACATCATCCAGTCCCAGTGCGCTGATCGCACTGCTTCCTACTTCTACATCTTTCTGGAAAATGTAGATACCGTATTCCGGTGCCTCCGGGTACATATCACGGTTAGATCCCAATTCTTCGATGGAACACATCATACCGTTACTCGGCACACCGCGAAGCTTGCCTTTCTTAATCTTGATACCGCCGGCAACGCGCTGTCCAGGCTCATGACCTCCGGCTACACGTCCGCCGTCCAGAACAACCGGCACTTTGTCTCCTTCTTTTACATTCGGAGCACCTGTAACGATCTGAATCGTCTCAGTTCCTATATTTACCTGACAAATGATCAGTTTATCTGCATCCGGATGCTTCTCAATCTTGTCGATCTGACCTACTACGATGCGGTCCAGATCTGCATCCATTTTTTCAAATCCTTCTACTTTTGTACCGGAAAGTGTCATCGCATCGGTATATTCCTGCGCTGTCACATCCAGATCCGGCACATATGCTTTTATCCATGATAATGAAGTATCCATTATAATCTCCTTTCAATGTAACACTTATTCGTGCTTCCTTCTGTTGTGTGCTTTTTTAGTCTCCAGAATCCCGCCGGTTCCCGGCGCCGCCTCCCCAAGAGGCTCCCGATTCTGTCGAACCGTTCGCACACAGAAGTAAATACTCACTTCGTTCGTGCTTCCTTCTGTTGTGTGCTCACTAGAACTGTTTCAAGAATCTGATATCGTTTTCGTACAGTAATCTCATATCGTCGATTTCGTATTTCAGAAGTGCGATTCTTTCCAGTCCTACACCAAATGCGAATCCTGTGTATTCTTCCGGATCAATTCCGCACATTTCGAGTACGTGTGGATGTACCATTCCGCATCCCAGAATCTCGATCCATCCGGATCCTTTACAGAAACGGCATCCCTTACCGCCGCACTTGAAGCAGCTTACATCTACCTCGGCGCTTGGCTCTGTGAATGGGAAATGATGTGGGCGGAACTTTGTCTTGGTATCTTCACCGAACAGTTCCTTTGCAAATACTTCCAGCGTTCCTTTCAGGTCTGCGAATGAAATGTTCTTATCGATAACCAGTCCTTCGATCTGATGGAAGGATGGTGAATGTGTTGCATCTACTTCATCTGAACGGAATACTCGTCCAGGTGCGATCATACGGATTGGCAGCTTGCCCTGTTCCATTACGCGGGCCTGTACCGGTGATGTCTGTGTTCTCAGCACAATATCATCATTGATATAGAAAGTATCCTGCTCATCCTTTGCCGGATGATCTGCCGGAATATTCAGTTTCTCAAAATTATACAGATCGTATTCTACTTCCGGTCCTTCTACTACTTCGTATCCCATACCGATGAAAATACGTTCTACTTCTTCCAGTGCGATCGTATTCGGATGACGGTGTCCTACCATGTTCTTCTTAGCCGGCAGTGTAACGTCGATAACTTCCTGTTTCATCTTTTCTTCGCGGATCGCACGCTCCATTTTCTGCTTGCTTTCTTCCAGAATCTCTTCGATGGCTGCACGTGTCTCATTAACCATCTGACCTACTTTCGGTCTTTCTTCCGGTGCTACATCTTTCATTCCTTTAAGAACAGCAGTCAGTTCTCCTTTTTTACCAAGGAATCTGACACGGGCTTCGTTCAATTTCTCCGGTACATCAGCAGACTGAATTGCTTCAAAGGCTTCTCTGCGGATGCTTTCCAATCTTTCTTTCATCCTTCTCTTCCTTTCTCTTTCATAAATAATTAAATGACTATGTTTCCTCTTCCTTAAATATCTATATCGTTCAAAGTCACTGAACGGATA
>OLQK01001548.1_pt1 | contig 14984 bp, 6 predicted proteins | sample 1672501 | NCBI WGS metagenome assembly OLQK01 (sample SAMEA3136693, study PRJEB25190) | human gut metagenome | biome: human gut; feature: human-associated habitat; material: faeces | place: Austria | collected 2013 | reverse complement strand
CTGCACCAAACAGACGTGTAAATGAAAAGATTTATATTACAGTTACCTGTACCAGCTGCGGTGCAAAGAATCAGGTAATAAAAGGACGTCTGAGCAATTGTGAATATTGCGGACAGCGCCTTAACTCATGATAAAAGCTCTATGAGTGAGAGGAGGAAAATGGTTATGTAACTAAAGGAAGGATTCAGAAAGGAGAAAGCTATGAAAAGTTTAAAAAGAGTGATGCTTCCGATTGTATTTTTGTGTGTTTGTCTTTTGTGTGCATGTGGTGAGAAAAAGCCTGAAGAAGCAGCGCCCATAGCAACTCCTGCACCTACGGCAACACCCACACCGCTGCCGGAGTATAAAGAATATGATTATGTGGAGGGGAAATTTACGGTTACTCTTCCCTATGAAGCAGAAGAACCGACAGAAAAAGAGAGCTATCTGGAATTTACAGATCCAGATGGGAAATGGACAATGACACTTGCTCCCATAACAGCGGGACAGCTTTCTAATCGCATTACGGAGCTTGAATATGCACAGAATGCCCGTGAAGGAGGCGCAAAGCAGGTAAAAACAGAAGAAACCACCATCAGCGGTATGAATGCAATTGTATTCAGCTCTAATCTGGATGAAGCTAAAAACGGATCGGATCAGACTGCAGTATATCTGGGAAGCGGAGAATATGCTGCAATTCTGAAATATGAGGATCATTATGTAGGAAACTGGGATGGTCTGAAGATTGAAGTAAAAACAACAGAGCGTTTTGATGATATCTATACTGTGATGGAAGATAAGCTGATACAGACTGTGATGAAGGGAATAAAATTCCAGGAAGGAATTGAGTATGAAGAGGTGACTGCCAAAGGAATTTCCGTGAAACTGCCAACCCGGTGGCAGGGCAGAGAATATGCAGAGTTCTTTGTGAATGGAAAGATTCATTGTGCTTATGAGGGTAACCTGAATATTCAGATCGTCCACTTCCCGGATGCAAAGAAAAATGCAGAAAGAAAGGCAGACGGAGAAATAAAAGAAACAGATGTGGGAGAAAGCCATTACTATGTGGCATGCCGCAGGGAGGAAGGGGACATTACCCTTTACAGAGATCTGACAGATCAGTATATTTTAAGCATACAGGTGAGTATTCCTGATTGTCCGGAAGAAGAACTCTGGAAATTCCTGGACAGAGAAGAGATGAAAACATTGCTGGAAAGTCTGGAGATTGACCTGGAACAGATTGAAGAAGAACAGCAGGATAATGGTGGCTATGAGAAAAATGACTATGAGGAGCTGAGTGGTTATACAGGAGAAGGAACAGAGCTTGTTCTGCCTTCCAGCATTGAAGACACAGTAATGAGTGGTGTTGCTTCGCTGGCATTTAAGGATAATACAAAGATTACTTCTGTTGAAGTTCCGGAAGGAATGCGCTATATTGACGTTTCAGCATTTGAGGGCTGCACCGGTCTGAAAAAAATAACACTTCCGGATTCTCTGACCTGGATTGGAGGCTATGCTTTTTCAGGCTGTACCAGTCTGGAAACTGTGGTTTTCGGTAATCAGGCAGTAGAAATTGAAGGATCTGCATTCAGAGATTGTGTAGCCTTGAGAGATGTGGAACTGCCTGCCAGTGAAAATTATCTTTGGGATTCCGCTTTCAGTGGGGCAGGAGCCGGGGGATACATACATATAGGAGATGGTTCAACAGTAAAAGGCTGTTGCTTCATGGACTCCGGATTTGAAGAAGCTGTCTTTGGAACGGAATGTATTTTTGAAGGATTCGGAACCTTTTCCGGATCAAAAATCAAAAAGATCACATTGGGTGAAGGAATAACGGAATTACCGTCAACGTTTGCTTCTTTCTGCGATAACCTGGAACAGGTAGATATGCCGGAAAGTCTGACGAAAATACCGGATGACTGTTTTTCGGCAAGTCCAAAGATGGAAAAAGAACAGTAGATCTGTCAGATGTGTTCAATCAAAAAGGGAAGAACATATGGAAAAAGTATCAAAAGCTACATCATTCTCAACAATACTGATCGGGATATATATGGTGCTTCTCTCCTGCGTGGAAATCGCTGCGGTTTTATTTTGCAAGATAGCAGGTGATGCCACTATGACAGGCGTAGATATAACCGCTATGGTCAGAGAAAATGATGACTACATAAGTGGATATTTGATTGTTCCACGCATTTTGGGACCGTATTCAGTGGAATGGCTGAAATAACGGTTTTAATATTGGCGGCAGTGTTATTTATAGTATTGCTTATTTTTCTTGCAGTACTGATCATATCCTGCATATTGATAAAAAAAAGAAAACTGAAAGCAGATGCGTGGATGAAAATAATCGTATTTTCAATCTTTACCTGTGTGGCTGCATTTCTCATTCAGAGTTCAGTAATTGCAGTGATGATGGCAGTACCTGTAGTGTTTGGAGCATACGTACTTGCAAATTAGTTAAATAATGATTCAAAGGAACTTTGTGCTGAAAAGCATGGAGTTCCTTTTTCTTTTGCAGGAAAAACTATATGGGATGATAGTTTGCCTAATAGAAAAGTGCATAAAAAGCAACACTGTAATTTGTATAAAAAGTAGAATCCGGTTTCTATGCAGGCAGGTAATTAGATCTTTCCTTATTTTGTGATACTATAAGGAACATTATACACATTATAAGGAGAAGTCTATGAAAAAACGAATAATATCCATGCTTTTGGCTGGTATGATGGTTTTAAACAGTGCTGTTGTTTATGCAGACGCTGATATGACAGGTGATTACACGACATATGTAGAAGAAACAGAAAATGGCAGTGAAGACGAAGTGGCTGTTCAGAGTGAAGCTGCCGAAGTAAATGTATCTGCAGATGACAATGCAAATATCAGTGTGAATGAAGCTTCAGAAGCAGAGAATGATGAAGTCGCATTCACAGACGGGGATACAGATGAAGTAGAGATTACGGAAGAAAATCCGACAGATGTGTCTTCGCAGGATGAAACAGATGAGAATGCGGAAATAGAATTTACAGAAGCAGAGGATATTTTCTCAGAAAATGAAGTGGCAGTGCAGACGGGAGAGACGATCACAGCCAGTGGTACGCTTGCCACAGGTGTAAACTGGTCGCTTTCAGATGCCGGAAATCTGCAGTTTAGCGGTTCAGGCGCAATTGAGAAGGACAATGGTCAGGATAACTATCCGTGGGATATGACACAGGTCTTTACTGTAACGATTCAGAGCGGTATCACAGAAATCGGAAGCGGAGCTTTTGCAGATGGGACGAAACTTACGAAAGTTTTCATCAGTGCGGACACTTTGCGGACAGTCAGTGCAGATGCGTTTCAAAATTGTTCAAAGGCTGAGACAGATCTTTATTATTCCGGAAATGCGCCGACAGTAATTCCTGCATTTACCGGGACTGCGAAAGTAAGTGTTTATTATAAAGAAGCAGATGTTACATGGACAGATGCATTCAGAGCAGCTTATACAGATGTGACATGGGAACCCTGCTGTACAATAAATGGAACAACGGCAAATACGCACCATACTTACGTGCGTACAAATGATGAAATGCAGATCCAGACGGATGGCAAGAATTATCCGACCAAGGACAATACCGCATATTATGATGCAACCTGTTCTGTGTGTGGCAATGTCGGCAAAGATTATAATAATTGTATCAACTGTATTGACACGACAGATCTTCAGTCAGATCATCCGTACAATACAGAGACATCGACAGACTGGACGGTATCCATGGAAGGTGCAGAAGAAATCATCCTGACTTTTGATGCGAAAACGAAGTTTGAAACAAACTATGATGACTTTTTCTATATTTATAAAGAAGATGGAGAACTGTATCAGAAGTTTATCAATGATCAACTTGCAGGAAAGACCGTGGTCGTACCGGGAAGCTCCGTGACATTGAGACTGACGACAGACTACAGCACAGATGACTGGGGATTTGCAGTCGCCAAGGCTTATGGAACGACGCATAAATGGAATAATGTGGTAACGAAACCGGCAGAGCGTGATCAGACCGGTACTTTAACAAAGACCTGCCAGAAATGCGGCGAGGTAATTGAAGAAGTGATTCCGGCACCATATATTGTCTGTGGCGATGATGACAATATTTTCTGGGGAATCACACCGGATGGAGTATTGGAGATTGCACCAAATACGGACGCGGATGTAAGTATGAAAGGTTATGGAACCAGGTATGAGGGAAGTAATTATGGAATAACAACAGCACCGTGGGGAGAATACAGACCATACTTTAAAGGGGTAAAAATTAAAAAGGGAATTACAGATATAGGAACATGTGTTTTTTCCGGATTGAGCAATCTGAAATGGGCAGAGCTTGATGATGGCATTAAAACGATAGGTCAGAGTGCATTTTCTGATTGCAAAGTATTAGAAAAAGTAAAATTACCTGCTAATTTAGCTACAATAGAATCATATGTATTTAGTGGCTGCAAAACATTAGAGAAAATAGAACTGCCTGAAAAATTGACTTATATAGGAAATGGAGCATTTTCGGACACAGGTCTGAGAAGCATCCGGATTCCTGCAAGTTTAAAAAGGTGTGACAAATACGCTTTTGGGTCAAACAGTACTGTAAATGCAGTATATATTGAAGATCTGACCAGTTGGCTCAGTATGGAAGAAGGCCCGGATTTCTTTTCAAGTGAGGATATTGAGTTATACAGTAAGAGTCCGACAATCAAATATTATGTAGATGGCGAATTGCTGGAGCGTTTGGTAATTCCGGACGAGGTTACCAGTATCAGAGAGTATGCGTTTAACTGTGGTAAAGAAATCAGGGAAATTGTTTTTCATGAAAATGTGAAAACTATAGGAAGAAGTGCATTTCTGGGATGTGAAAATCTTGAATTAACAAGAGACAAGCTTCCAAATTATCTTCAGACGATAGGTGCGTATGCTTTTGCAAAATGTAAAAAAATATCGAAGGTCGGAATCCCATCTAGTGTTACTGAGATTGGAGAAGCTGCATTTGCAATGTGCAGTGGAATGACACAGTGTATATTTGCACAGGAGATACAGATAGAAAAAATTTCCAGAAAGCTGTTTCAGGGTTGTACAAGTTTAGAGAAAACCACAATACCTGCTGGGGTAACGATTATAGAAGGATATGCATTTCAAAATTGTAAGAAATTAGATAGGATTACAATACCTGCAACGGTAATTAGTATATTATCGGAAGCATTCTATAGTTGTACAAATTTAGAAGCAGTAGAATTTGAGAAGGACAGCAAGCTTAAGAATATTGAAGATTATGTATTTGCATACTGTGATTCACTTAAGAGCATCCAGATACCGGCAAATGTAATAACAATAAAATTAGCAGCATTTTGTGGAAGTGTTGATGAACTCGTGTTTTTAGGAGATTTTGGAAATTTCAATTCTATGCTGGAAATGGATTTTCACGGGCCAAGAAAAATTACCTACTATGCCTGCAATGATACATGGAATTCCTCTGAGGCACAGAATTTCCTGAGTAACAGTTCCTATAATATCACTCCGAATCCAATTCACATGTCTGAAGACTACACGGTGATCACTCCGGCAACCTGTACCACAGACGGGGAGAAATCTTTCACCTGTGACAAGTGTGGACAGGCTTCTACAGGTGTGATTCCGGCTACGGGACATAAGCTGACGGTGAAAGAACACAAGGATGCAACCTGTAATGAAAAAGGTTACGATGTTCAGGTCTGCAGTGTCTGCAACGAAGAAATCAGAACCGAACTGGAGATAGACCTGAATGCCCATAAGTATGATGAGGGCAAAGTAATCGAACCTACCTGCTCAAGAGACGGATACACAGTTTACACATGTGCAGTCTGCGGAAATACAAAACGTGAAAATATCATACCGCATAAAGAACATGTTATGGAGGACATAGTAGTTCCGGCGACCTGCCAGATACAGGGATATACGAGACACCAGTGTAAAAACTGTGATTATACTTATTATGATACATATACAGATCCTCTGGAGCATGATTACGAAGCAACAGTTAAAGCTCCTGCCTGTACAGAGAGGGGTTACACAGTTTATACCTGTAAAAACTGTGGATATACCTATACAGATAACTATGTGGGAGCGTCCGGCCATAAATATACGAAAAAGGTTGTTGCTCCAACCTGTGTTTCCAGAGGATATACAGAAAATATCTGTGATGTCTGTGGAAATGAGTATGTATCTGATTATAAGAGTGCAACAGGCCATACATATAAACGCACGGTGAAAGACCCAACCTGTACCGAAGAAGGTTACACACTTCTGACTTGCGAAAACTGTGATTATGAAACGAAGTTAGATATCCGCAGGGCAAAGGGACACAATTATGAAGAGACCATAACAGAATCTACCTGTACAACAAAAGGCTTTATTACATATACCTGCACAGACTGTGGAGACAGCTATAAAGGCAAAGAGACAGATCTGGCACCGCATAAATGGGATAAAGGAACAGTTATCAAACAGGCTACTTATCTGTCAAAAGGAACGATAGAGTACAAGTGCGTCGACTGTGATGCAAAATATACAGAAGAAATTCCGATATCAGGTCAGACAGCTCTCAGCAACTGCACGGTTACACTTTCTTATCGCAAAACAGCTTATGACGGTAAAGAGAAAACGCCAAAGATTACTGTAAAAAACAGCAACGGAATTGTAAGTGAAGACGATTATACGGTTACCTATGCGAATAATATCAATGCAGGAAATGCAAAAGTCATCATAACTGCAAAAACAGGAGATGTCAGCATTAAAGGAACAGTGGAAAAAGGCTTTACTATTGCAAAGGCAAAACAGTTTGTTTCGGCTGCAAGCACGGATGAACAGATTCATGTCAAGGCATCAACGGAAATTCAGGCAGATGGAATCGGTGATATCTCTCTTGAAACCTCCACTCCTGATCTGGTTGATATCAATGAGACAACAGTTACGGGTAAAAAAGCTGGCCTTGCACTGATCAAAGTAACTGTTTCCGGTGATGCAAACCATGAAGAAGCCAGCACGATGGTTGCAGTTGGTGTCAATGAAAATCATGTCATCGAACAGATAATAGAGAATCAGAAAACACTGGAAAACGGCGATGTGGAATATGATGAGGTACAGAGATGTACACTTTGTAAGGAAGAAATATCACGCACCACGAGAACTCTTAAAAACATCAAATCCTGCGAAGTTAAGCTGGCTGCTTCTACATATGTCTATGACGGAAAAGAAGTAAAACCGGAAGTGACGGTACTTCTGGAAGACACCACTTTAAGTGAGGGCACAGATTATCGTCTGGAATATCAGGACAACAACCGTGTGGGAGAAGCAAGTGTTTCTGTTACCGGTATCGGAAATTATACGGACACTAAAACCGTGTCCTTCCAGATTGTTGAAAAGCCAAAACAGCCGACGGCGCCTGTAATTGAAAAACTTGATACAGTAAATATCACATCAATTGCAAATGCGAAGAAAGGCATCAAACTGACCTGGAACAGAGTCAGTGGAGCACAGGGCTATATCATCTACAGAGCGTACGGAAAAGGCGGATATAAGGCAATCAAGACGGTTACCAACGGAGCAACAGCTGCATATACAGATACCGGTGCAACGACAAATGGTGGAAAATACACATATGCAGTTTGCGCTTATAAAGGAAGCATAAAAGGCGCATATGTTGGAAAAACGTATTATTACCTCAAACAGAACCGCATTTCATCTGTCAAGAACAACGCGTCAAAGAAAGCAACTGTAAAATGGACAAGGAATACAAAAGCAAACGGATATCAGGTGAATTATAAGACTGGTAAAAAACAGAAAACAATTACTGTCAAGTCAAATAAAACACTGAACAAAGTGCTTAAATCACTCAAAAAGAAAGCAACTTATTCTGTGAAAGTACGCTCCTACAAAAAAGTATCCGGAGTAACCTATTATTCCGAATGGAGTTCTGCAAAGAAAGTCAAAATAAAGAAATAAACCAATAACACCGGGTGCGTCATTGACGCACCCGGTGTTTTCAGTTAATTAAAAATTCTTATTTTCAGATTGCATCCAGTGCCTGGGCGATATCTGCGATCAGGTCATTCTTATCTTCAAGGCCACAGGAGATACGGATCAGTCCGGCCGGGATTCCGGCAGCGGCAAGCTGTTCATCGTTCATTTGTCTGTGCGTGGAGGTTGCCGGGTTCAGGCAGCAGGTTCTTGCGTCTGCCACATGTGTTTCGATGGCAGCAAGTTTCAGATTTTTCATGAATTTTTCTGCTGCGGCACGACCGCCTTTTAATTCAAAAGATACAACACCACATCCGCCGTTTGGCATATATTTTTTGGCAATTTCATAGTATTTGTTGGATGGAAGTGTCGGGTAGTTGACGAATTCCACTTTGTCATGTTTTTCAAGGAATTCAGCAACAGCCTGTCCGTTTTCTACATGGCGTGGCATACGTACATGAAGAGATTCCAGACCAAGATTCAGTATAAAAGCACTCTGCGGTGACTGTGCACATCCCAGATCTCTCATAAGCTGAGAGGTGCATTTGGTGATGAAAGCACCTTCTTTGCCGAATTTTTCTGTATAGGTAATTCCATGATAGGAATCATCCGGTGTGCAGAGCCCCGGGAATTTGTCTGCGTGAGCCATCCAGTCAAATTTGCCGGCATCAATGATCGCACCACCGAGTGCAGCGCCGTGACCGTCCATATATTTTGTCGTGGAATGAGTAACAATATCAGCACCCCATTCGATCGGACGTAAATTTACCGGTGTCGGGAAGGTGTTGTCCACAATAAGCGGCACGCCATGTGCGTGTGCAGCTTTTGCAAATTTTTCGATATCAAGGACAGTCAGTGCCGGGTTGGCGATAGATTCACCAAAAACGGCTTTTGTGTTGTCTTTGAAAGCAGCATTTAATTCTTCTTCAGTGCAGTCTGGATCAACGAAAGTAACATCAACCCCCATTTTTTTCATGGTGACATCAAGAAGGTTATATGTACCGCCATAGATGGAAGAGGAGGAAACAATGTGGCTGCCTGCTTCACAGATATTAAAAATTGCGAAGAAATTTGCAGCCTGACCGGAAGAAGTCAGCATTCCGGCAGTACCGCCTTCGAGTGCGGTGATTTTTGCAGCAACATAATCATTTGTCGGATTCTGAAGTCTGGAATAAAAATAACCGGATGCTTCGAGGTCAAACAGTTTGCCCATATCTTCACTTGTATCATATTTATAAGTAGTTGACTGATAGATCGGAATCTGTCGAGGTTCTCCGTTGCCCGGAGTATAACCGGCCTGAACGCATTTTGTGTTGATTGAGTAGTCCATAATTTTACCCGCCTTTATATAATATTAGTGTACTTCCATGTTATACCCTTTTATATTGCATGTAAAGAAAAAATACATACTTAATCGGTATGATTGCTATAAAAGAGAAAACCTCTTATGATTTGCTGTAATTTTATAAGAGGTTTTTTCTTTTATATTTTTCTGAATTTGACAGATTTGCGCATCCCACGTTTCAGGAATATTTTTTTATAATATTTTGCCTGTTTCTTTGGAACGTAAACAGTTATTTTGGATGGCGTTTTTTTGAATGCGTTTGAACCGATATACTTCTGCTTAAGCTGTGTTGTACGGAATTTCATCACTTTCAGTTTCTTACAGTTATAAAATGCCTGAGAGCCAATGGTTTTGATGTTTTTTCCAACAGTGATTTTTTTCAGGTATTTGTTGTTTTTGAAAGCTTTGGCTCCGATGGAAGTCACCTTGTAATTACACTGGTTAAGTGTTACCTGATCCGGAATGGTAAGGATGCTGCGTTTTTTATTCAGTGGTTTTACATACTGAACTACCAGCGTTCCGGTGACTTTGTAGACAGCATTGGTTTTTACGTCTTTTATAACCTTGCCTTTCGGATATGTTGCAGGCGGTGAAGCTGATGAAAGTGCAGTGGTCGGTGTAGCTGTCGGTTTTGAAACTTCATCCGGTTTTACAGTGGGCTTATCGTCTTCTGGTGGCTGCGGTACGTCAGGTGTGTCTTGTACGTTCTGGTAGAATTCGACTTTTACAGTGTAGTGCCTTTGAGTATGACTGTCCGGGGCGGTCAGCGTGTAAATGACAGGTTTGGTGAAATCATGGGCAGTGCCGTTCCAGAAATTTTCAGGAAGTGTAGTGCCGGAACTGGAAGCGTAGTCTGTTTCCGGAATCAGATGTGAGACATCTGTTCCCAACGGTAAGCGGAGAATGACAGTATCACCACTGATTTCACCGATAACATCCTGTGTAAGATTGCTGTTCTGTGCTTTACGAAGTACAAAACTATAAAATGCGGCTTCATTGGACGGACGCACATGAATTACAATTGTTACGGATAAAGTTGCCTGTGTCACAGTATCACTTATCAGATATGTGGAGCGGTAAGTGCCGGAAGAGTCTGTTACGATTCCGGAATAGCTGAAACAGCCGGAGTAGCCGGGGGCAAAATCTCTGTTCAGTCCTTTTGGAAGATTTTCATTAACAACGGTCGTTGTATAATTGCCGCTTCCACCGGTAAGATCACCGGAGTTTACATATTGAAGGGTCTGGACTCCGGTACTGAGATACAGATCTGTGCCGGTGATCATTAGCGGTGCAGTAACATTCAGTGTTATAGAGGCTGCGGATACGGCACCCCAGTTTCCGGGAAGCGTGTCGGTTGCATAAAACAGAAGTGTCTTACCATTGTCATTCAGAGTAAGATTCTGCTGACGATCGATCGTACTGACATTACTGTCGGAACCAAGGGCAATGTTTATGCCATAAGTTTCCAGTTCATCAGCTCCAAAGACAGGCGACTGTGTTTTGTTACTATAGGTAATACGAAGTCTTGCTCCGCTCAGATCCAGGCGTTCTCCGATTGTATAACGAGTTCTGGAAGGTGGATTTAAGAGTTCAAGTTTGGACGGCGTGGCTGCTTCGACTGTTATAGATTGCTTCAAACGGGCACCGAAGTAGTCAAAAGTGATTTCGGTATCGCCTGCAGTTAATAATCCGGTTTTGTTATAGGTATAACCATTGTAAATGTATACGGGGCGACCGGCTATGACCGCATAAAAACTGGTGCCGGAAGGATCAAATTTTTCTCCCACACTATAGGTAAGACGGGAAGGCTTTCGGGAAATTTCAAAGTGCGTGATCTGAGCAGCTTCCGGTTTACATATTGGAAGGGAAAAAGTAGTCTGTTTTCCTTTGTAAGTTATGGAAATTGTATTTGTACCTTCCATGGAATTGTCAAAACCGCGGATCATATCCCGGGTGATGGAAATTTCAGTTTTGTTATTGATAACAAGAGTACCGAAATTCCAGGGTATTTCACCAATATAGCAGGAAGCCGGGACATTTTTTACAGAAAGAGAAGTAATATCAGAGGAATCTGTACGCGCCGGAATTCCGTCATCTGAAATCTTCCAGTCACCGTCAAAACTCCATCCTTTATAGGAAGCAGCATCTTTTAACTGAGTATCTGTAAGCAGTCCGCCGGTAGTCAGTTTTTCATCAGAAGAACCAACAAGAGGAACGGAACCGGTTCGTCCATAGCAGTTCAGAATGTGAGCATTCAGACCACCGGATGAATTTATGATATTTGATGCAGCCATACCGCAGATCTGGCCGACATAAGCTTTGCCGCCGGAAACTTTGAGCTGTCCGGCATGGAGACATTCTTTTATTATTCCTCCCATACCACCGAATTTTTCAGTCTGCCCGGCAATACCGCCGATATAGAGTGGATATGAATTACCATTTTTCTGTGAGACAGAAAGACTTCCGTTGCTGACGCATTTTTCGATAGTGCCGGTGTTTGAGCCGGCAATACCGCCAACCAGAGCTTTCATAGGCGCCATTGAAAGGCTGAGATTCAGTTTGGATGAACAGCCGCTGATGATTCCGGCAAGTTCATTCTGGCCTGTAATGCAGCCGAAGCTGGGAAAGAACATGGAGCCGTCACCGCCCATACGCCCGGTTACGGTTCCCGAGACAGAGCACTCGAGGATTTTTCCATCGTTGTATTGAGAAATGATTCCCTGTACATTCTGGCTGTCATCATCGAAGGATGCCACAATCCGTAAGTTTTCGATGGTGCCGTGATTGTTTGCAATCAGCGGTTTTTTGAGCCCGTAGATCGTATGCTCATTTCCATCCAGATGACCGCGGAAATTATTTACCGTAAAATTGATTTTGCCATTTGGCTGTATATCGTCTGTCAGGAAGTAATAAGCGTCCGGGTGTTCGGAAATGAGGTTCAGGTCATTGAGAGAGGAAATCTCATATGGATGTGAAGAGCTGCCGTCACCAGTTTCCGGCGCAGAAGAACTTCCACGGTTGTCTATGATTCGATAAATGATGTTATTTCCACCATTGGACGGAACGGAAAAACTATGGTCTTTCAGTTTGAGCAGAATCGCAGATGCAGGCGGAAGAGAGCAGCTCTGGCCGCTTTTTCCTGAAAAAACAGGGAATGTCGCTGCCTTCCCGGCGGCGATGCGGTCTCCGGCAAAACTATAGATGCCGGACTGCTCACCGGAAGCAATGGCAGTATAAAAATCTGCCATTAATTCACGAAATGGAATGCCGGTTACCTGAGTCAGATATTCTGCAGAATTCAGAGAAGAAGCATCTGTTTTATAAAAAGCCGGAAGGATGGACATTGGATCGTAACTTCCGGCCATACGGTCGATCACATAACGGACAAAGAGATAAGGCATGCCGTAATCCTGAGCGGTATCATCTCGATAGGTTTGATAGATCAGAGAAGAACCGCTGCGAATGGCAGAGTTACCGGAAATGCCGTTCAGCCATCCGCTGGAATCTACGCCGCCCCAGAGATAATCCATTGCAGCTACAGACAGACCTTCATTCAGCCACGTATATTTCCCGGAAGAGGAAAATCCGGTTTTCAGCCAGAGAAGTGCGTGCTGGCCTTCATGAACCAGGAGACCGTTCCTTTTGGTCATTTCTCCGGAAACATATGAGGAGGCAGCAGGGGTATTGATATGAATTGCGGTGATTCCGGTATCGTACATATACATGCCGCTGGCACTGCTCAGAGACTCCAGAAGGATGGAAAGCTTTCCGGAGTTGTCTTCGTATGGGATGGAGCCATCTGCAAGTTCGTTCAGAATGCGGTAAGGCTGGCCGTCATAGACCTCTGCCATATCTTTTGCAATGAGGCTGGTCTTGCCGGCTGCATCATAGTCAGATTTCATCGTTTTGTCCATCCAGATATAGCAGTGTTCGCCGATGCCGATGCACACGTAAGTCTTTCCGGAACTGTTTGGGCCGTAGATGAATTTTTCTTCTCCGGTCTGATAAGTCACAGAAGCCGTTTGTGTGGAAAAAGCGGAATCTGAGTCGGGAGAAGATGCCGGAGTATTATCAGCAGATAAGCTGTTGCCGGAAGGAGACGATGTGAATGAGTGGGTATGGGAAGTGGCTGCAGCAGAAGAATAAGATGAAGTGCTGTCATCATCGTCAAAGACCAGAGTCCCGGTCTCCTGGGACGCAGATGTATCTGTATTTATAATAACTGCATATTCGCCGGAAAGTGTCTGGCCTGATGTGCCTTCAAGTACATCCGCATTTGCAGAAAGGCAGTAAAAGAGGCTGGTAAACAAAAGGCAAATCCCGGCAGCAAAATGTTTTATATTTTTTCTTTGCATATAAAATCTCCTTCGGATTATTGTAATGATATTTTATCATTTTTGGGCTGTACAAGCTATGAGATTTGCGTTATTTATTATTGAAATTCAAAAATTTTGATGTTACACTTCGGAATAAATGCAAAGCTGTTTTGGCTTTAAAAAACACAGAAAATGGAGTGACAAGTTATGACAGAGAAAAACGACACAAGTCGGTTTAATGAAAAGTATATTTTTAGAAACATCCGTCAGGAGGAAATCACACAGGCAGCAGAGATAGAGAAGATCTGTTTTCCGCCAAATGAAGCATGTTCTTATGAACACATGAAAAAACGTGTGGATAAAGCACCGGAGCTTTTTCTTGTAGCAGAAGATCGCGCTACAGGACGAATTGCAGGATTTCTCAACGGGCTTTCCACGGACAGAGAACATCTGACGGATGATTTTTTTACAGATGCAGAGGTGCATGATCCGAATGGAAAGAATATCATGCTTCTGGGACTGGATGTACTTCCGGAATATCAGCGTCAGGGACTGGCAAGGGAACTGGTGCGCTGCTATAAAGAACGTGAAAAAGCAAACGGCAGAGAAAAACTGATCCTGACCTGCCTGCCGGATAAAGTAGAAATGTATCAGAAGTTCGGCTTCAAAGATCATGGTATCGGCTGGTCTGTCTGGGGCGGCGAGGCATGGCATGAGATGAGTGTGGAACTGCGGGGTTGAATTTACCCCCATTTGATATTATAATCAAAGAGATTGAGAATGAATCCTGAAACAGCAGGAATATTTAATTTTAAGGAGGAATCTGATTATGATTACCTGGAACAATCTGGATACTCTTGAATCATACAAAGAGCTTTCCAATGTAAAAAAAGTAAATCTTGCAGAAGTGATGACCGGCGAGAACGGTGCAGAGCGTGTAAAGAATTACAGCGTACCGATGGCAGCAGGAATGGCATATAACTATGCTGCAAAGCAGGTAGATGATGATGTACTGGAAGCTCTTAAGAAACTTGCAAAAGAAGCTCAGCTTACAGAAAAATATGCAGCTCTTTATAATGGAGAAGTGATCAATACAGGTGAAAAACGTCTTGTTCTTCATCAGCTTACCCGTGGACAGCTTGGAGATACTGTTACAGCAGATGGCGTGGACAAGCGTGCTTTCTATGTAGAACAGCAGCAGAAGATCGCTGATTTTGCAAACAAAGTACATGCAGGTCAGATCACAAATGCAGCAGGTGAGAAATTTACAACTGTTGTTCAGATTGGTATCGGCGGAAGTGACCTTGGTCCTCGCGCAATGTATCTTGCTCTT
>OLQK01001537.1_pt1 | contig 15084 bp, 9 predicted proteins | sample 1672501 | NCBI WGS metagenome assembly OLQK01 (sample SAMEA3136693, study PRJEB25190) | human gut metagenome | biome: human gut; feature: human-associated habitat; material: faeces | place: Austria | collected 2013 | reverse complement strand
CAGAGAAGATGACCACAGAACAGCTGGCAGAGGCACTGGATGAGATTGCAGAAGCATTTGATCCGTATGAGTATCGGGATCATATAGAACCGGGGCAGGACACCGTGCAGGAAGTCATACTGGATCTGCAAAGCGGAAATATTGGTTCTTATATTTCCTATCTGAAAGACATTGTGGAGGAAGAGTGTGAGCAGTCTGTACGAGCCGGAGTGTTGATAGAACGGTTAAAATTCTATGAACCGGATATATCCGAAGAAACAGAGCCGATGGTGTATGTGAATTACTGTGAAGAGCGCGAACTGATAGAACTACGCTGTCAGAAATTCTCAGATTTGGATGCCCTTGTTGCCAAACAGGATAAAGAATGGTATGCAGACCGTAATCCGAGGACTAATGAGCCTACTATGACAGCCCAGATGTTTTTTACCGTATATTATGCGGAAAAAGACGATAAGATGTTGCGGCAGTTTAAAAGTAAAATTGATATTGGAACAGGAAATGGCGGCATCCTTAGCCAGCTGAAGCTACAGAATGAAATGAAACTGACAGATGAAAGCTGGCTCTCATTTATGAAAAATAAAGGAAATGAAGAATTTCAGAAGTATTTGGAAGAACTGACGGATATGCAGGATCATGTATTGCCGTATCTGCAGAGTTTTTGCAGTCTGGAAGAAAAAGGTGTACAAGAGCGGAGAGAACAACAGATCGCAGAAAAACAGGGCGGTTTGACAGGAAGGGAAAGAGCAACCGCAGAGACGAAAGTGAAAAATACGAGGACTGCCGGGAAAGAGGCTTCGATTGTGCGGACAGAAGATAAAAATGTGGCTGCGAAAGCAAAGAAGCCTTCCATTCATGAAAGACTGGAAATCAATAAGAGGAAAATTCAAGAAAAGCAGGGAAAAGATAAGCCGGAGAGAGGAGCTGATCGTGGTGTAAGATAAAATTCCCATCCTGATAGGTAACTGCATAGATAAAGTTATCTATCAGGATTTTTTGAGTTATAATATCATTTTTTAACAACATGTATTTGACAGATTTCCTCGTAGAAAGTATCATAAATATATGCAACAACTGAATATCGTGGACTGTCCAGCTATATTTTTTTACTTGAATAGTCTTGCGCACAAGAGTATATAATCAATAAATAAATGTCTAATAAATCTTCTGGTCAACAGGTACAATATTGGTATCATAGACTAGAAGAGAGGTGTATATACTTGTGTGTGGAAGAGTATATTCCGTTAAGAATTGCGGAACTATGCCGGAAGCGAGGATATACAAAATATAGGTTAGCTCAGCTTACAGGAATAACGCAGACGGCTCTGGGAAATATGCTGAATCAGAAGAGTATGCCGACGATGGCTAATTTGGAAAAAATATGTGATGCATTTGAAATTACAATCGCACAATTTTTTTCAGATGATGAAAGCAGATTGGATCTGACAAAAGAGCAAAAAGAAATACTTGAGATTTGGGATGGCTTGGATGAGAAGGAAAGAGAAATTTTTATGACTTTTATCCGCAGCCTGAAGAAGTAATGGACAGTTCGACAAAGATGCGAGCTGTCTTTTTTATTTGAATCTATATAAAATATGCATTTTATACGCATGAAGAAATTGACAGAAAATTTCGGGGGGGGGTATAATTACACTGTATACTTATGCCACTTTTGAAAACACAACATCAGATGCTGGTACAACCAAAGTAGACAACAAAAGACGAATTTGACGAGGTGCTGAATGGCTTATACGGTAAAACAATTATTAGAATCGAAACAATTTCCTGATATGAGATTAGTGACATGTAAAGAAAATCTGAATCAGGAAATTAAAGGTATACGAATTATCGAAATAGAAGATATGGAAAGATATCTGACTGGAGGAGAGCTTCTTCTTACAAATATGAAAGTGTATTTCGGAGAAACGGACAGAGAGTTTCGGAAACATTTGAATGAACTGGAGAAGAAACAGGTCAGTGGATTTATTATAAAGCAGCATCCGGACATGGTACAGAAAGTCAATTATTATGATATTTTATTAAAGTTTTGTTCGGAACGTAATATTCCAGTGATAGAAATTTCGGAAGATGAGTATTATTGGGGTATTATAAAATATGTTATTCTGCAGATCTATGATGAAAATATCGCACGGTTGATTTATTTCAAATTGACACACGACAATATTTCTAACATGTTATTGGATGGAGAGGATTTTGAAGATCCAACTAAAAATATTTTGTTTCTATTGTCTTCCATGATTGATAATCCGGTAGCGTTATATTATAGTAACTTAACTTGCTGTGCGTCCACAACGCAGGATCTGTCTGATTTTGTATTTGAGAAAAATGTTGAGAAATATAAACCGGATATTGTTACCAGATTTGAATACAAAAAACAGAGAAAAGAGCATACGCAATATATTACAAAAATACATGTGTTAGGCCGAACAGAAATTTATTTGGTAGTCACGGAAGTGAATATGCCATTAACAATACTGGACTATATGGCATTGGAAAATGCTGTTATTACTTTACAGTATAGTTTTATGGAAACATATGCTAAAAATGAGATAGAAAAAAATATCAACGAGATATTGAATATAGCTTGCTTAATGGTTTATTAACGGGCGATGAATTGAGTAAAGCTGCAAGAATGCTAAAATTGAAAGATACAGCTCAATATTGTGTGGTAAGTTTTCATACGATTTCAAGCAATAGCGAAGATTATTATACAAAAGAAGAATTAGAAGAAATCGGAGTGATAGAAGGCGAGATTCAGAGATTAATTCCGGATGAACATATTTACCGGAATCTGAATCAGATTGTGTGTATTCATGAAATTAAGCCTGGGGAAACACAAGCAGGGTTCCGGGAAGAAATGGAAAAATTATATCAGACAGTACAGAAGCAGATTTTTCACAGAAATAAGACAACGGATTTTCAGATTGGCATTGGAAGTATTGTTAATGGATATGGAGATTTGAAAAAATCTTTTAAGGATTCAAAGAAAATCATAGACTATATGGATATGCTCAGATATCTCTATGGTGATAAGAATATATCGGTAGCCGATTTTTCTAAGCTCGGTTTTTTCCAGATTTTTGAAAAAATCAAAAATCGTGATGAACTGATGGAATATGTGCCAGAGTCACTTGTGAAATTATATTGGTATGATAAAGAACATGATGGAGAACTGATTGAAACGTTGCAGGCGTATCTGGACTGTGATAAGAGTGCGAATAAAGCAGCTGAAAAACTCTATGTAAATTATCGTACTCTTTCAGGGCGATTGAAAAAAATAAAAGATATTTCCGGCATTGATTTCAAGAATTCTGCTGAGATGCTGGCTGTTAGAAATGGAATCGTTTTATTCAAAATGGCAGAAACACTGTAATTCAAAGAGAAACTATATCTCTATGGTATGGTTTCTTTTTTTTGCGAAAAACCGATAACTACAAATTTTTTGTAGCAAAACGTGAAAATATCTTCCTATTCTCTGTATTATTTTTGCAAAAAACAAGTGCTATACTTTAACCAGTACATAAAAGGATACCTTGATTATCTAAGTTGATATGAAGCAGGAATGAAACATGAAAAAGAAACAGGTTGAGAAAGAACAGAATAATGAGAAACAGATTCCCAGACAGGAAACGACACTGGGAGAAGATATCTTTCAACTGTTATTGAAGATTGTTCTTATCATTTTGGCGGTCATCCTTGTTTTTACATTTATGTACGGGATGGCGAGAATCAATGACGTATCTATGAAACCAGCAATAAAAGATGGTGATCTGGTCATGTATTATCGACTGGACAAGCGTTTTGTGTCCGGTGATATTGCAGTATTTAAGAAAGATGGCAGAACAACCACAGGCAGGGTTGTAGCAGTAGCAGGTGATACCGTGGATATTACAAAAGACGGTTTGATGATTAACGGTGCTACGCAGATTTCACAGGATATATACTTTGATACTACACAGTTTCAAAATGGAGTTGACTTCCCAATCACCGTTGGAGAAGGTCAGATATTTGTACTGGGTGATAACAGACCGGAGGCGTCAGACAGCAGAATCTATGGCTGTATCAATGTAAAAGATGTCAAAGGAAAAGCGATTGCGGTTATTCGGACCAGAGGACTCTAATTCCCTCCTCCGTTAATCAAATAGAAACAAACAATATTATTTACAAGGGAGGAATCATTATGGGCATGAACAAAATGTTCAAAAAAGTGCTCGCAGTTGTTGCTGCTGGTGCCATGACGATGGGAATGGCAATGCCAACATTTGCGGCAGATGAGGGCAAGACAACGGAGGCATGGATTACTAAGACCTACAACACAGAGGTCGGAAAGACTGAGAAGTTTAGCTTTACAGCAGAGCAGGTCAAGACAGGAACTGGTATCATTACAACAGATGCAGCGGTTACTATGCCGGAGATATCATTTACCGATACTGAAACAGGAACAATTTCTAAGAGAAGTCAGATTACATTTCCGACATATCCAGAAGCAGGAAAGTATGAGTATACTGTAAAAGAGACACAGACAGCAGATCCAATAGTAGCAAACAGTGAGCATGAAAAAATGATCATGTCACAGGCTGAGTATACAATGGATGTATATGTTACAGATGGTGCAACTGGTACAGAAATTTCTAATATCGTTGTAAATAAAGTGAAAGATGATGAAGGTCAGCCAGGAAATGGTAAAGTAGATATTGGAAATACCGATACTAATACTTTCAACTTTACTAACACTTATGTACAGGAAGCTGGTACAGGTACAAAACCTACAAATCCTGATCCGACATATAATGAGAATGGCTCTTTGAAGGTATCTAAAGCAGTTGTTAATGCAAATGGCACGACAACAACTCCTGATGCAGAATTCGAATTTACAGCAACGTTTGCATTCCCGAATGGAACAAACGCAAGCACACTTGGCGGAATCAAGGCTGCTAATGGAGATACTGTTAAATCTGTTGAGGGCGGAACATACACATTCAAGTTGAAAGCAAATGAAAACATGAAGTTCACTGGTGTTCCAGTAGGAACAACAATTACTGTAAAAGAGTCTGCAGCTAAAAACTATAAAGGTAGTGCTGAAATCACTATCAATGGTACTAAGCTGACTCCTGTTGCTGAAACATCATACAACAGAGAACTTACAGCAGTAAATAGTCAGAAATTAGGTCAGAAACAGAATACCGTTGATGTAACCAATACATACAACGATGTACCTGTAACTGGTATCATCATGAACACTCTTCCATACGTTCTGATGATTGCACTTTGCGGTGTAGCACTGATCGCTTTTGTAGGATTCAAACGCAGAAGATTACAGAAATAATAAAATATAGCAACCAGGAAAGGGGATGTGTGCGGCGTTGCTCCGCCGCATCCCTTTTTGCTAATTTTGCGAGCAAATTGGTCAGATGAACCAGTTTTGATAAATATAAAAGAAACAGAAATGGTGAAAGGAACTTGTACATATGCTTCGGATGAAGAAAGTGCTGAAAGGAATTATCAGAGGATTAGACCATATTGTAAATTTTATAGCATTATCACTGATTCTTGCAGCTATGTTTCTCTCCGGTTATATGCTGTGGGATTCCCATCAGGTATATCAGACTGCAGATGCAAAAAATTATGAAGCATATATTCCTACTGAAAAGAGTACGAAATCTTTTGAAGAATTACAGAAAATCAATCCGGATGTGATTGGATGGATACGAGTGAATGACACAAATATCAATTATCCATTGGTGCAGACGGACAATGATGATACTTATATGAATACAGATGCGGAAGGAAACTATTCCTTAAGCGGAGCAATCTTTTTACATTGTGCAAATAAGCCGGATTTTTCGGATTTTGATAATATTATATATGGCCACCATATGGAAAAACACATGATGTTTGGAGATATCGGTGAATTTACAAAAGAACAGTATTTCAACGAACATCCATATGGAAATCTGTTCTTTGACGGAAAAGACCATGGAATCGAATTCTATGCATTGATGCAGGTAGATGCCTATAATGAAACGATTTTCAATGTGTGTCTGGACACACCAGAAGCGAAACAGGAGTATCTGCAGGAAATCGAGAACAATGTTTTATATAAAAGAGATATGAATATAACGGAAGATGATCATCTGGTTTTGCTGACCACCTGTACATCGGATATGACAAATGGAAGAAATATCCTGGTGGGACGCTTAACAGATCAGATATATCCGGAAAAAGAAAAAGCCAAAAACGTAGGTACAGGAATTGATGAACTGAAAAATGCAGTAGGAAAAGTGCCAGTTATTGTATGGTTTATCCTGATTGTCCTTGTACTGATTCTGATAGCAAGACAGATAGAAAAGAAAAGAAACAAGAAGAAAGAAGGAGAGGGAGAAGCATGAGAACAACACGTTTGACAAAAATAGCCATGGTTATATTCCTGTCCATGATATTCTTTCTGGGTGTTCAAAGACCAGTACTGGCAGCTGACAGAAACACAACAGTGAAAATACCAGTGGAACAGATATTTGAAGTAAACAATTCTGCAGATGCTGACAAAACAGGCTCTTATGTTTTAATAGCAGATCAGATACAAAATCCAATGCCGGAGGGAAGCAATAGAAGAACATTTACCTGGAATATGAGTGGTAATTCTTCTACAGAGCTGATTATGAATGTCGGACAGGCAGGAGAATATCATTACAAGCTGTACCAGGCAACAGAGAATAAAGAAAATTATACATATGATTCAAAAACCTATGATGTAACGATTGAAGGATTCTTTGATTCCAATAATGAACTGATGGCGGTAACAGTGGTCAAAAATGAAAATGGAGATAAAGTATCGAAGGTTTCATTCAAAAACTCGTATACCGGTCAAACTGGTAAAAATCAAAACCCGGTACCATCTTCCCCAAGATCAAAGGATATTATTCATAATGGTTCGCCGGTAAAGACAGGCGATGATAGTCCGGTTGCAGGCTATTTGTTCTTATTCTTTGGCTCAGTTATCTGCCTTTGCGGATTACTCATGGAGAAGCAGAAGAACAGGAATGGAGATGCGAAAAATGAGGCATAAGAATTGGAAAACATATTTGAAAATAGCATGTTCTTGGCTTCTAATCTTTTCTATTTGTTTTATGAATCTGGAAACCGTAAGTGCATCAGAAGATGAAACATCAGTGGTTACAGAGCAGGAAGAAACACAAGATACAGAAGCATTTACAAGTGAGACAGATGCACAACAGACAGAAACCGAGCAAACTTCGGAGCAATTTACATCAGAAACAGAAACTGAGACATCGGCAGAAACTGAGGAACAGATTCCGGATAGCATAGAAGTGGAGAAGCTGGAGAAAGAAATGATGCATTGGTCAGTGTACGCCCCTATAAAAGAAAATTAAAGCATGAAGAAGCCATAAGAATGATTGCCAACGGTGAATGTGGTGTATTTTCAAAAAAACTATTGCAGTGCTTTATAGCAGCGGCAATGCAGAAGGAATGGATAAAAAAGGCAGATAGTTGAGAAAAGGAAAATATGTTTTTAGGAGGAATTTGTGTGAAGAGGAAAAAGAGATGGCTAAGATGGATAGCCTGGACACTTTTATTGGTTTTGTGCATGAATAGCGCAGGAACGACAGTTTTGGCAGTTTCAGTGGAAGAAGAGAATATTCCAAATATAAATAGTACTCAAGAGGGTGAAATGCGCACAGAAGATTTTATTCCGGAGGAAAGTACATCATTGTCGGAAGAGACGTCGAAAGAAGAAAATACTTCGCCATCAGAAGAGACTCCTGGAGAGAAAATCACCCCGCCATTAGAAGAGACTCCTGGAGAGAAAATCACCCCGCCATTAGAAGAGATTCCGGAGGAAGAAATTACTCCATCCCAGGGAGAGCTTTCAGAAGAAGAAAAAGCCTTCGAGGAGCAGATTGCACAGGAGGAATCACCGAAACTTCAGGAGATTTCCGAAGGATTTGATATTGATTTCTATGTCATTATTGATGGAAACAAGGTAAAGCTTCAGCATAATGACATTACCGGCATTGCAACATGGAAAGACGGAAGAACTACCTACTATGGTGTTTCCATTGAGGACCTGCTCCTGATATATGAAGAATTTGGATTTGTGAAAAATGGTGAGAATCAGAATCCGGATGCAAATAGTAAGTTTGTATCTGCATACCGGGGAAAAAGCGGGATAGAATACGGAAAAGTTTATACAGACACAGAATCCGGAAAGACATATGTTTCTTACAATCATGGACAGAATAAACAAGGGGAAGCGATAGATGTTTACTACCTTCCAAATGGAAAAGGCGTTGCATTAAATTTAAAAGATTCTGTAAAAAAGGACAACTCGTTTTATTCCGTAGAGGTAAAGGGAGAAGGGCAGGATCGGATTCGTTATGCATTAACAGGAACTGTAGTGGAAGAAGCTGTGGCTGATTTTAATCCCCAATTGTCGGACCAGACAGACCAGATTGAATGGACCTGTATGGGAACAGATGATAAGGTAATAGATGGTGTACGGGAATCAGGGAACCAGACGAGGTTCACAATCGGAAAGATCACACAGTCTTATGTGATCCAGAGAGCGGATCAGACAGCCTTTGACATTCAGTTTTATATATATGCAGACAATGAGGTTCGAAAGCTGCCGGCTGATTCACTGAAAAAGGTGTATAAATGGAACCGTCAGGGCAGATGCTATTTATCTGTCAGTGATCTTGCTGAGATTTATAGAGAGTTCGGCTTGAATGCAGAGGAAATACAGTCCGGAAATTATTTTCCATATACAGTCCGTGGTGAGAAGACATTAGCACAGGCGACAGTGGTAACTTATAAAGGACAGCAATATGTATCCTACACCCTGGACAATCAGGACACAACGGTACCGACAGATGTTTACTATATGCCAAAAGGAGCATCTGATGGCGAAAAAATTCCGGATAATGATTCAGACCAGATTAAGCAGAATAAGAACAGTTTCTATTCGGTTACAGTGATCAATCCGGATGGAAATCGAACTGTGAGTTACTATAAGAAAGATTCTGCGGTCACAATTTCCGTTGATCCAGGAGATACGAAGGAAAGCGACTGGCTTTGTGCCAGTGAGGACGAAAATAAAACAATTCCTCCGGTGAAACAGGGCGATAAACTAACCTTTTCTATTGGAAAGATAGAGCAACCATATACGGTTGCATGCAACACTTTTGCACCAGCAACCTTGAACATTAAATTCTATACTTTTGTAAATAATGAGAGATATAATGTTCTAAACGAAGAAATTCCTGTTATAAAAGATACTACAACAAAGCCGGGAACAGTTTATTATTATATTTCTAATGATGAATTAAAAAAGCATTTTGAAAAATTTCATTACGATGGTTCTATTCAAAATGGAGCAAAAGAGCGTTTTTATTATTCCAAGAGAGATTACGATACAATCCATAATGCAGGGAAATACACGATAGAAGGTCATGAATGTATTTATATAGGAAAGTCCGGAGAGCCGATGGATGTGTATTACCTGCCAGACGGACAGAATATTGCCACAATGAGTGCAAAGACCTTACTCGAACACGACGATGATAGATATAACGGTTTTTACAGTGTGACAGTACAGGATGACGATGGACAGGTTTACAGCCAAACAGCTTTGCGTGATCTTCCGGCAATTGATTTTGTTGCAAGAAAGTCAACACTTACAAGAACAGTTAGTACAAAGCCGCGTGTAGAAGAACAAACGCAGGATATAAACTGGGAATGCAGAGAGGAAGATGGTACTCTTTCAGCAGTTACATGGAGTAAAAATGAAGAAGAGCATACCATGAGCTTTACTATTAAGCCAGATGATGCAGTACGTCCATATGTGATTGTTCCTGATAATACAGAAAAACCGGCAGCAACAAAAGAAGCAAATATCAGTTTTTATGTATTTATCGATGGACATTATAAGCTGATAAAGAACCTCAATGCTGAGCAGCATTACATAATCAAAGCAAACAGTGGCCGAGCCAGTCGTTATTATTTGCGAGCTAAACCAGATGATACGATTTCTAAAATTTACAGTGAGTTTGGTTTCACTCCGAGCAAGCTGGAGCCCGGTGCAGATCAGAAAGAGAAGATTCTGTTTGGTTATGCGACAGACAGCCGTGTGTTTGTACAGCACCCTTATAAGGACAACGATGGTACATGGTATATTCCTGTCCTGAAAAACGGGAAAGATGTATCTGTCTATTATTTCTCACAGCCAAACCCACTGAATCCAGACAGAATCGAAAATTATTTTGATCGTTTGACAGGACTTTCTTCTCAGGTTGGGCTGGCAGGAAGACATTTCAGTGTAGAGGGAAGTTTTCATCTGATTGAAGTGTTGGATCCACTGAACCTGACCAAAAGAGAGGCGATTAAGAGACAGTATGTAGGCCATGGGGAAGCATATACTGTGGAAGTACCAAAGAGGGCAAGTTTAGAAGGTGAGTATTATGGCAAGGAGATTGTCTGGAGTTGTACATCTAATGACAGGGACGAAAATGAGGTTCTTCCGGAACCGTCCGGAGATGATAAGGTAAAATTTGAAATTCCGAATGTTAACTCATCTTATGAGGTGATCGCAGACAAACCGCTGGAGTCTGGGGCAGTCAGGGTTATCTATAATACAACTCGTTATATGAAGAAACTTCCTAAGGAAGCTAAGTTGACCCCTCAGGTTGAGAATAAGACAAGACATACAGATGATTATGAGAATGAAATAGAAGCTGGAAAACATAACGTTAAGTCACCATATCCTCTGGTTTATGATCATGAAGATAATGACAGCAAAGAGTTGGAACAGTATGAATTCGATCATTGGGATTACAGAAACAAAGACGGAAAGTGGCAGGAATGCGGTGCAGGGGATTCTATTTCTGATCTTATAAATAATAATGCAAGACAGCCAATCACCCTCTATGCAGCGTGGCGTAAGGTGAGTAACCAAAATCGAAAACAGGTACAGTTTTATATCTGTAAGTCAGCGATGCCGGAAGATGGTTCGGTAGCATTACCAACCACGAATGTAGACGATTATACAAGTGCGGTTGCCGTGGCAAACTGTAATGTGAAGGCAAGTATATTGCATGATGTTCCAGTTCTTGGAAATAAGAATCCATCTACGTGGGAACAGTATGCGGATGGAAATAAGAGAGTGCAAGAACTTTTGCAGGGAACTAAACCAGATGAGGGATATATTGGAAATGGAGACTATATCTACAAGATAGATAGAATTCCTTCCGATGAAGAGGTATTCCAGACAATTCGTGAAAGCGGACGTATGATTCGTATCGGAGACAGGGAGATTCCGCCATCGAAATTAGATACCGAATTCTTCACCATTTATTGGTATTCTTTCAAAAGTGAAATGTCCGATGGGTGGCATATTGACGGACGTATTGTAGCAAAAAATGGTTACCTGACAGTAAAGAAAGATTTTGTCGGAATGCCGGAAGCAATAGAGAAAGTCAAGAAAGATTATTATATCCAGGTAGATATGGATGAAAAGCTTTTAGATGGAAAACCTCAGCCACCTGCATTTCATGAGCATATGAAACTTGTGCTTCCTTCAGAAGATAGCCAGAAACCGGATGCAGAAGCTCCGCAAGCGGAGGATGCTCCAATAGAAGTTGTAGGTACATGGACAGATGATACACATACAAGCTGTACGTGGATCGTTAAGGCGGACTCATTCTGGAAATACACATTAAAAGAGTACAACTATAAGCCAAAAGATTCGAATGTGAAATTTTCAGGTTGGTACAATGTTCACAATTCTCATGAACAAGGAGATAATGTAAATTCATGGGAAGCATATCCAGAAAGTGGAATTCAATTCACAGGACGTGGAATTGGACGCGGTGGTGAGACTCTTACTATTGAATTGGAGAACCGTTATCAGAAAGAGGGAATACTCACACTGAACAAATTTGATGAGTCTACCGGACGGGGAATGGAGAAAATCAATTTTGCTGTCAGTAAGAACGGTGTTGAGGAGGAAACGGTAACAACTGATAAATACGGAATCGCACAACTTCACATTCCGTTACAAGATGAAAACAAACAGAACAGAACAGCAACTGAGACGTATTTGTTGCGAGAGACAAACTTACCGACGGGATATGTAGACACAGGAGATATACAGATCACAGTTGAGATTGCCAATGGAGCATTCAAAATCACTGATGCAAAACTGGTGGATAGGGAGGCTAACGAAAATCAGGAGGCTGTTAAGGCACCAGTTGATGGTAAGATAGACGGAAAATCTGTTCTGCTTCAGCGAGGAGATACCAGCCTTAATATCCGAAATTTTGCTAAAACAGGCACTCTGCATATCAAAAAGACATGGGAAAATCCAAATGATGCACTGACGGAAAAACAGGTGAAAATCAGATTGTATCAGAATGGAATTTCTACAGGACAGGAATTCTTGCTGAATGAAGAGAACGGATGGGAACACACAGTCGACAATGTTCCACTATTCCAGGACAGAAATCCGGTGGAATATAAGGTGGAAGAAATCGAGATAGGAAAGACACATTATTCTTCGGACTACGGGGATGGTTTCCTATATTATGAAGTTATTTATCCAGAGATTCAGTATTTCGATTCAAATGGACAACAAATATTCCCGAAGGATGAGAATGAGTTCAAGGATGTTTCCAAGATGGAACTGGAAGTGCAGAATCTGCATTTCAATCTTGCTGAACGAAGTTTCTTAAAGACGGATGATCTTCCAAGAAACCGACTTGCTGGTGCAGGTTTTCTGTTCTACAAAGTACCGTATGATGATGTTACGAAAGAATATGCGGATGATACAGGATATACAGTAGATTATGACAATACACAGAGCAAGGACGATATCGTTCTGAAAAAGGATGGAAAAACGTGTACGACGTATCGTTCCTTAGAAACAGATGAAAATGGAATGCTTCAATTACCGGAGGACTTTGAGAACGGACGATACTGGATGGTAGAATCTGTTACTCCAAACAAAAAGGACAAAGCAGATAAAACCAAAACACAGTATCAGGATAATTTTAATTTATATATGGTCGATGTAGAATCCGATATTTTATTCCTATATGAGAAATCACCGATGACAAATACCTGGAGAGCTGTTTCGGACAGACATATCGTCAATCATCCGCAAAAAGGCGGGGTGACGGTTGAGATTACAAAGGAAGTCACTGGTCCACTTGGAAACCGCAAGAAGCCATTTGATATGGAAATTCTCTATTGGGAAGATGGTCAAAAGCTGCGTAGCAAGACAATTAGAACTTCTTTGAAACATGGAGATAAAGTTACATTAAAAAATGTAGATATATCTTCGGATATCATAATAACAGAAACTGTTGATACATCAAAATACGCTGTTTCGATTTCTAAAAAAGAAGAGAATGATAAGTATTCAAATCCAGTGCAGGCAACATCGAATGGAAATACAGCTGTCATGAAACAGCGGATTGAGGCTGCACGAGGAGACGTGATTGAGTTAAAAATCACAAACGAAAACACACAATTAATACCGGAAACAGGGGTTCGTCTGGAAACAAGCAGGCATGTATGGTTACTATTTGCCATAAGTATTATCATGATTCTGTTTTTCAGAAGAAGACGGAAAATAAGATAAACACTGCTATGGAACAAAACTTGCAAAAATACATCAGACATTTTACATGTTTGTTGCATTGGAATAAAAAAATAAACCACTATAATAATGGTATGCTCCCCGTCAAGAGGACAATAAAAATAATAAATTTTTGTATCGTCAGCCATGCTATGGCTGGCGATATTTTATGCTGCTTTTGTATATTGCTCATGATATTTCATTGGTGTCATTACATGCAGTTTCCTTTGAAGTCGTTGGTTGTTGTAGTAATCTATAAGTCAGTTATAGATAGTACAAAGATAGGATTCTTTTATCAGGTACTGGAAAAGATGAAAGATATAAATCAGTTGCAAGCGTTTATACCGGAGTCATTGAATAAACTTCGCCAGTACGATATTCAGAAAAATGGAGAGCTGGTTGATACATTGGAATGTTATCTGAATGTCAACCAAAGCTTAAAAAAGACTTCTGAATTAATGTTTATTCATTATCGAACTGCTTCATATCGTTTGCAGAAAATAATAGAAATAACGAATATAGATTTTAATAATCCAGCAGAAGTGCTTAGTGTTCGAATTGGATTGATAGCAATTCGAGTTCTTGAAGTAATGTAGAATTTTTAAGAATCTTTTGGAGAGGCAAAGATGAGATTCATAATATTAAAAATATTGGAATTGTTATAAAAGATAATTTATAGTATACGAGATAGAAAAAGGAGGAAAGTAAAGTGAGAAAGAAGATAAGAAGTATTCACATTATTTTATTCGTTATGCTTTTTCTTATCGGTAGTTTTATAGATATTTCAACAATCCATGCAGAAGCAGGAAGCATTCAAATTATTTATAAGGGGAGAAATAGTTCGGATAAAGAAGTGATTCTTTCCGGAGCAAAGTTCTCGATATTTCCAATTCAATATATGAAAAATGATGAGCTGGTCTGGGAAGATGGTTTTAAAGATTCAGACATATCATTACAAGATACCAGTGCAGAAGCAAGAGAAAAACAAGCAAAACAATTGTTTGCATTTGCGAAGGAAAATAATATTTCCGGCTTAATGCAAGAAATAGATACTTCAGGACGCACGAGTTTTGGAGAATTGGATGAAGAAATTTATCTGCTTGCACAGATTGGAAATGTAGAAAGTGGTACAGATAAATTTGAATCCGCTCCATTCCTTGTTAATATTCCATCTGAAATCAATGGGAATGTAGAATATAATGTAACGATAGAGCCAAAAGCTGAATGGGTTTCATCAGAAACACCACCGAGCAATCCAGATAAGCCAAAGGATCCGACACCTTCAAAACCAGATAAGCCAAATACTATTCAGAAAATAATAAATACGGTAAAAACCGGAGATACAACAAATATAGTTGCATGGTTTTTAATAGCGATTGTTAGTCTTGGTTTGATTGTAGGATTATATAAAA
>OLQK01001535.1_pt1 | contig 15096 bp, 10 predicted proteins | sample 1672501 | NCBI WGS metagenome assembly OLQK01 (sample SAMEA3136693, study PRJEB25190) | human gut metagenome | biome: human gut; feature: human-associated habitat; material: faeces | place: Austria | collected 2013 | reverse complement strand
TAATGACATATCTTATATCAGTTTTTTCTGTTTACACAAAACTTGAAACGCTCTCTCCTTGCGGTCTCCTGAATTAATCCATATTATTAAAAACACTTTGTTAACGTAATATTTTCTTCAACATAATAGATGTAAACAATGCCACAAACAAAACACCTATCAATATTTGAATAGCAGATATTATATAACTGATTCCACTGGGAACAATGTTTCCATAACCGACTGTAGAGAATGTGACAATACTGAAGTGCAGGCATTTGCCAAAATCCTTTACAAAATTTATCAAAGAAAATTCAGTTCCATCTATCAGAGGATACCTAATTGTTTTATCTCCAACTTTAATTCCGCAAAACAAATAACCAATTGCCGGAATTATAATAGTTAATAAAAAAGTAACAACAAAACGCCCTAATTTTTCTCCATACCCACAAACAAGCCAACTAAATCTATCCCATACTTGCTGCCACCACTGTTTCCCCCTCATCGAAAAATAATTGTAACAATACCGATACTCACTCATATATTCTGTATCAATATTTTTCATTCCTAAATAATCGAGTAATGTATAATACATCTTACTCGCTGCTTCAAACTCATTTTTCTCTTTCATAAATTGTTCATCAATTTTGCCAATATATATTTTCTTATGCATATTAATATCTTTGCTTTTATCTGTAAAATGGAATTCTAAATCTGCATTTCGGATACCAATAATACACAAGTTTCTAATATCACAATTATTAAAATATGTAGAATAGAATCTATTATCTTTCATTATTACATCTGGCATTTCACATTGTCTGAAAGAAACATCCATAAAAGTATTCCCTTCAAAAATCATTCTGTCTCCCAAACAATTCCTCCATTCAACACTCGTCATATCACAATTAATAAATTCAGTTGAGCCATACTTAGTTGCAAGTCCACTTTCCTCTTGTATCATGCTCAAATGTTTCAAACAACAATTGTTAAAAATAGTTTTATATTCACTAAATCGGCAATTTTTGAATGTACAATTCCAAAAATAGCAAGCATCGAAGTATATATTTTCAAATGTACAGTTTTCAAATGTAACATCCCAAAACGATGAATTCGTACGGTACATTTTATCCTCATCAAGTACAGCTTTTCTACCAAATTTCGTGTTTTTAAAGGAACAAAAAATGTATTCTTTCTTATCGAATAAAATATGCTCCTTTTGCCATTCTCGGTTATTATGTTCATAGTCTTGAAACATATATGCATTTTCAGGATTTTTATTTTCTTGTACCTGTAATTGTTTACACCGGTCGTCTTCTTCTACAATTTTTCTACTCTTCCTGTAAAGAATTATTTTTTCATTAACTTTCTCATCCTCTTTGATGTAATTCAATCCCATAAACTTCACCCATCATTTTTATGTTCATTATATATTTTCTCTTTTCTATCTTGGAATTAACAAAGAACTTTTATTTAATTTTATTCCATTCATTCTCAGGTCTCTCCCTTTCAAAAAACAACATCAAACTTCTATCCTTGAAAAAACTTCTATTGAATTCTCATGAACTATATCACACATATTCTGACCAACTACATCAGATATCTTTGATACGATTCTATTAAGTTCTTGTTCTATTCCATCCATATTTTTAACTTTAAGTGCAAATGGAGCATCTGTTTCCACCAGAATACGATCAAGCGGCACCTTTTTTATTATTTCCAGACCGGATTTCGTTTTCAACATACCTGGATTTATTGAAAAGTAGCATCCTATTTCAATTGCTTTTTCTAACTGTGCAGTAGAGCCTGTGAACCAATGAAAAATGTATTTATTATTCGTTTTTCTTTTATATTTTTTCAAAATATCAATCACCGTATTTGCCGCTTTAAGTGAATGAATGGAAACCACTTTTCCTCCGTACTGTTCACATAACCTAATAATCTCAGTAAATATTTCTATTTGTGCTTTCTTGGTCTGAACGTATTCTTTACTAAAATCCAGACCTACCTCACCAATATAATAGCTTTCCCCAAACAAAGATTTAAATAGTTGTATATCACTATATGCACTAGAAACTAGTTGCGGATGCATACCTAAACCCACATAAATATTCCGAGATTTTTTGCAAAACTGTACTTCCCTACAATATGCTTTCGGTGTAGTCCCAACCGCAAATAAACCAATATTGGAATGCTGTATCTCATTTATAAATCCTATCATGTCATCCATTAAATCCAAATGACAATGTGCATCACAAATCATTATTCTCATCCTCTTGTGCTAAAACATCTTGTATAAAGGTATCTACTTCCAAAAGTCCCCGTAGGTATGTATCAGCTAATTCATCCAAATATTCATCATCCTGTGGCAACGGCCCTGGCTTATGTATATAAAGCCAAGCATATTTCTTATGCTTTTTTATTTTATCTATCGCATATTGAAAAGATCGTAACTGAATTCCCATTCCCTCTGAATTTTTACTTTGCATTTCACTAATTGATATTTCCGTATATACTGTTCCATCATTTCCAAATGCTTTATGCATAGCAGCTCTTCTAATTATACAAGGAACACAATAACCGCAATGTTGCGGACTAAGCCCCTTCCATCTTGCTTTCCCTGGCGATGAGCATGAGAACGATAATTGCATTGTCTCATACAGAACATTTTTATTTTTACATTCCTCTGCCATTTCTCCTTTTGTTTTATTCCAATAAGGATTTACGACGGACATATTTAATCCTAATCCCAAAAGAAGTTTATTCCATAAAGAAAGATAGAATGGGTGAGTAGTTCTTGTACTAAATGAACCAACTCTTGTTTCATCTAACGGTACATTCAAAGCAATCAAACCGTTTTCTGGAACCATCAACTCACTAACATTATCCATTCCAGTCATTGCAAAAATTCCAAAACCTATAAATAGAAATGATCTGCTTCTTGTATTATTATCATTACCGCCTTCAGGAATATAGTTATTTGGAAATACCATCCATAAATCCAACCATGTATGTAAAATATCTGGGTACATCGAATCAAACCTATTCACGATATTCTCTTGTGCATTTTTGGTAAGTCCTTCGCCAGCATGACTTATTAACATAGTATTTTTCCCATCTTCCATCAAATTAATGGTACTAATGAGACTATCCATTCCACCCGAGAACAATGATACTTTATCGAACTTATTCGATTTTTCTTTCACTTCCTGCGGATTATTAAACTTCCACGTTCTACTGGACAATATAATTTTCCAAAAATCTCCTGTTAGAAATTTAAGCATACGTTCAATCGTAGGAATCTGAGCATCCCATAACTCTATATTTGATACCGGTATCTCAAGCTCAATTTCTCTTGTCCAAGAATCCTGTCCATGTACTGCTCTCTCGATTCGTGTATCTGCCATATATACCATTGTTGCAAATGACATGATATCAAATCCAATTTCTGAAGGGTACACCTCTTCTTCATACAATTTTTGCTTAATATGCCTCAAACCATAATTAAGTTTTCCATTGGAGAGCATAGGTACATCAACTATCATTGTACCGTTCTCTTTTCGTGAATCTATATTTTCAATATCATAATTCGCTCTTAATCTATACCGATTCATTCATCTTCACCTACACTTACTATAATATCGAATGCCGTTTTATACACCCGATCCACTATTTTTAAAGAGTCCTCCTGTCGAATATTCCCAGCTTTTATTTTCAGATTACTAACAGCATCCGACACAGAACCTTTTACAAAATCCTTCATTTGACCAATTAAACTGTCTGACATATTTCTATCCTTCGGCAACAATATTATCTTATTACCAATATCATTCGTGATTCTATTAAATATAGAATTTGCCATGGTTCGTTCCACAATTACCAAAATCTGTTCTGATGTTAAATCTTCAAATCTAATTGAAGCTATTTCTGGTGATTCTTCTATTGCAGAAATATACGCTGACCTAGCTATGCCCTCATCCTGTGGTCCTCCATCTGGACAAATAAAATCAGTAATCGCAATAAATGCATCACTTGCCGACTTATTGGATAAATTTTCAATAGAAAGATATTGCTCAACGGCTCTTGCACCACCTGAAGCAAATACCCCTGCAACATTCAATAATCTTGCAGAACTGCTTCTGGCAGTTCCCATTCTCCGTGTTGCATTTGAACTCCCACCTAGAGAATTTCTTATGTAATTAGAAACGCTTTTCCGTCCTAAACCACTATTTCGTCCCCCCGAATTAATATACCTCGTAAACTCTCCGCGTGGTGTTCTAAATCGATCTGCATCACCCATTGGTGAAACCTCATTGTTATCAGAATCTGGAGTGATTTCACTCGGTGTATTCTCATTTGGTTGCTCCAACCATGACGGCACCAATGGTGTACCGCCTTTTTGTCCTCCATTATGTGTTGATGTTCCCATATGTTATTCACCTCACATATTCATCAATGTACTTTTAACAATTTTTGTACCACTGTTTTTCAATTTTTCAAAATATTGATTCAACTTTTTTCTTTCGTCACAATCTTTCGGAATAGCTTTGTCCCAGCCTTGTATGATCCACACACCAGCTTTATCAGCAGGAATAGCATCTATATAACCAACTAAATTTTTACGAAGTTCAGTCTTATTTTGTACTAGCAAAATTAAACCATCAGTTCCTTTTGGTTTCGTATCAAATTGACCTCTTTCCATGATTTTTTGAACAACAACCTCGAATACTTGCTCAGCTTCCTGACTTGTCAAGTTTCTCAAATCATCAGTACGACCCACAATAGCCATTTCATCTCTAAAAAGCAAGTCAACAATTTCTGACAAATCATTTTTATTAGCTGTACTGGAAAAGTAATCACTTTTTTCTTTACAAGCATAATAATACGGTCTCAAATCTTTATCAGTAATTTCTGGATCATAATAAAGCCATTTCCAAATCTTATTTAAATCATACCATCTTTCTTTGCCTTCTATTGCTTTTTGTTCTTCAATCATTGCTTTTATATCAGCAAGTATTTCAGGGACTTCATTCCATTTTCCTTCAGAATCCAAATGATTTGGTAACTCTTTATAAAAATCTGTTGCATAATGCTCTGCAAGCATCATCTTCGCCAAAACTGCCAATTCCAGTTCATCCCCGAATCCTCTATTCTTAGAAATTTCATAACGCAACAGCAACATATTTATAAAACGTTTTATCTTTCTTGGATTTCCATCTGTATTATTAGCTAACAAATGACATATCTGGGTTGCAATTAATATTTCATTAGAACATTTCTCATAATCGCTCCCAAGAATTTCTTTCACATCATCAACTGTAAAACTTTTTACATTCCAAGGTTTTTTAATTCTCGACAATCCCTCTTCCCGTAATTTTTTATAGTTCTCATTTTCATCTGGCAAAACAGAACCTACCATGAGTAGCATTATGTATATACAAGATTCTACCTCACCTAATGCTGGGATTCTAAAAGGAACTTGAATCAACTTCTCCAAATACCTATTTGCAAATGTATCACCTGCATTAATTTTATTCTCGTTTATTGCATCAGGAAAATGCTTTTTAACTGCATATCGAATCATACTTTCATCTGCTGCAATTACAAACGCTGTTTTTTTCGAAAACATAAACAGCCTCACAGCTTCTAATGTATTGATTGCCACATCTGGCAAACACCTATCTAGGTCATCGATTAGCACTATAAGTTTCTCTATAGATGCATCCTCTAATAGTTCAACAAAGTTTTCTTGAAACTCTGAAAATTCCTTATTACTTGATGTATCTTCTGTAATTTTTGCATCTTTTAAATAACCTCCAATAGACTCAATTGCTCCAGTAATTCCTTCTTTAGTTGTTACTGTAGCTTTCAGAACATCCATTGCTGATGATAATAAAGTAATGGGTGCTGTTCCCGTAGCAATACCAAGTGCAGTTTTCCCCGAAGTTTTAGCAACACTCATCCAATTTATATTTTTCCATAATTTTTTTAATATTTCCCCAGCCCTCGTACCCAATTTTTCTTTTTTTTCAAGTTCTGAAACAATAGAACTCATCAAGGCGATTTTTGAATCTTCAAATCCTTGATGCCTCCATCCATTGAAACGTATGCATGAATACTTTTTTCCCGACTCTGAATTTGAACCATTCACTTCGTTTTCTACCATTTCAAGGATACTGGATTTGCCAGCACCCCAATCCCCATGAATACCGATAGAAATTGGTTGATCTTTGCTATCTCTAATAAGGGAAACAATTGTCTTTGCAATTGCTTCATTATTGAGCAAATCTACTTTAGTTTCGTTATCAGATAAAATCATCTCTTCATTTCCTCCACAGTCTCAATTGATATTACAACATAATAAACTCTATATTTTCGTACCATAGTGTTTTATTATCCAACTTACCACTTCAAATATCTCCTTTATTTTATCATATCCCCCCTTTTTTTACTATCTGCAAACAAACAAAGAAAATCCTTGCCCAGATTTTTTATTTGGAATTATTTATACATATGATTTTGTTTCGGTTCCGCATTTAATTTCCATTTTTTCCTTAACACTATCCTCTAACGCTCAAACATATATGTATAATAAATACACTTTCAGCATACGCTATAATTGAGCTGAACACAGATCCCAGCGACTAGAACTGACTGAAAATTTTTCAGTATATTGACTTCTACCGCTGTTTCTGCTATATTAAGCTCAGTGATCGTGTTGCGGAAACTTGCGAAGCCCGTGACCGGGGGAGAACCTGCGGGTCTCTCCCTCTTTTATTTTAAGGAGAAATGTATGTTACCACAGAAGAAATTTTCCACTTTTTCAGAACAAGTTGAATGGCTCCAAGATGAAAAGCATCTCATCATTTCTGACAGGCAGTATGCCGAAGATGTTCTGAAGCATATCGGCTATTTTCCTTTAATGGGCGGCTACAAGCACTTATTCAGAATTCCCTTAACAAAAAAATATAAAGATGGAACTTCTTTTGATGAAATTGTTTCTCTTTATGAATTCGATGCGGAACTTCGAGAATTGTTCTTCAAATATCTACTGCAGATAGAGCGACATCTTCGCTCACTGATGTCCTACTATTTTTCGGAACAATATGGGGAATCACAATCCGCTTATCTGGATGCAAACAATTTTAACAACAGCCGCCGAAACCATAATACTGTTAGCCGATTAATTGCGACTTTACAGAGAGCTGCATCAACAACCGATTATGTTTATATTAATTATTACCGGAATACCTATGGGAACATACCACTTTGGGTGCTGATTAACGTCCTTACTTTCGGAAATCTTTCAAAAATGTATAAGGTTTTCCCACAATCCCTGCAATCCAAAGTATGTAAAAATTTCGGTATTATTAACCAACGACAAATGGAACAGTTCTTATCTGTCCTAACAAAATTCAGAAATGTATGTGCCCACGGCGAGCGGCTATTTACATACCGGACAATAGATAATATTTCTGATCTTCCCTTGCATAGAAAAATGTCAATTCCTATGAACGGAATCCAGTATCAATACGGAAAAAATGATTTATTTGCTGTTGTCATCGCCTTTCGTTATTTAATACCGAGTAAAGATTTTCTTGTTTTCAAAAGAAATTTAGCTGCTCTGATTGACCATACTTCGAAAAAACTTGTCCATATAGACAGCGATGAACTCCTGAATAAAATGGGTTTTCCACCCAACTGGAAGAATATTACCCGCTACCGTTTAACATCATAAAAGCGAAAAATGGAAGATGCCGCCTTTCAAAGCAAACATCTTCCTCTTTTTTATTTTCTTCTACGCTCCATATCTTCTGCCATATTCATCTGTGGCACAGGCTTCCCACTGCGCTTTGCTATTTCCGCCTGCTTCAAATGCAGCCGATCTAACACGGAAATGCGCTGACCAATCTTTCTTGGTTTTGATGGCAGATTATTCATTCTTCCATCAATCATGTTATAATTCTGTTCTTCCGTTATCTCTGCACTTCGCAGATACTCTCCGTTCTCATAAGACTTCTGCCAGTTTTCAAGAGGCGGCTTTTCCTGTTTTTGTGGCTCTGTTATGTTTTGTACCGGATTCAGATATTCTTTAATCTGCTTTTGGACAGTCTCGTCAAAACCATTATATACATTGTCCACCACCAGTTTCCCATCTTCGTCCAATACGATCCATGTTGCGTCGGAACCATAAGTAGTATGCTCCATCAGGAAGAATTCTTTTCCATCTATGATGATACTGTCAAAGGCAAGCCAGCTTCCCTCTTTTCCTTCGATATGAAAATCTGTGGTATCAAAGGATATTAAAGCACTGGAAGAACCGTTTCGGATAAATCCGGCTATCACAATAAAACCTTCCTTCTCCACATAATAAGATGTGATGACTCCCTCCTTGTTCAATAACAGCACATCACTGACACTAATGGAATGACCTTTAAATGAACGGGGTGTCTGCTTCTGAAACTTCTGTTTTATACTTTCCGGTGTATCGTCCGGGTGCATTCGCCCAAGATATCTCTGCTCATAGTTTTCATACCGAATCTGAATCTTATTTTCCTGCAATGTTTTATAAGAGCGAAAACGTATGTCCCGGTTTTCCGGCACTTCTTTAAGTTGATACAATGCGAATTGATTGATATCCATCACTCGTCCTCCACTGGATCCTGTTTATACGGTTCCAATTCCAGCAAGTCGAACTCCTGATCTGACAGCTTCTCCATTTTTGCAAGTGTACTGTTCACAATCGATAGCATCTCTGCATCATCTTTCAGAAATGGAACCTCACTGCGAATTTCCCTCATCGTCTGTTGTCGGTTCTCCATCTGGAACATAGCCATAACTAAATATTCATTCTCCTCAAATTTTACCATCATAATTCCTGTTCTCCCTTCTTACGCCCTTTCGATTTCTGCTCATCTTTATCATGATTCTGCTCCTTTAACCTTGCTTGACGCTCTCTTAGTGCTTTCAGGACAGATTCTTTTATTCCTGTTCCTTTGGACGTAGAACTGTCCTCTTCCGGTGCTTTTTCCGGTGTTTTCTCCTGTTTTGTTGGCTGCTCCTGAGATATTTCAGACACAACCTCCTTTTCAGCCATCTGCCGCTTTTGAGAAAGGATCTCTTCCAAATCAGAAATGGCTCCTTGTACTAATGGATGGTCTTTGTAATAGGGAACCAAGTCTATCAGATCTTTGGAAATCTTGTCTCCGGACATCAGCTCATATTCCCCATCATACATACTTCCATCCTCCAGACAAAAACCTATACCTTTTACACCATTCATTCTTTCGGATGGAATTTTCTCATATAACGCTACAGCTTCCTGCAGTGTCAGATTATCATGGTATTCACCCAGCACCGGAAATTCCATGCACTCTGCCACATAGAAGGTGATTTTTGCATCCACTTTTTCAGGCTCATATACGATCTCTGCCCTGCCCTTTTTCTGTGCCTGTTCGATTCTTGCCAACAGTTTTTTTGCTTTCTCTACTACTTCCGGAAGATCGCCATTCTCGTCTACAGCAATCTCTGCGACCCATTCCCGAATAGAATCTGTCTGTCCAGAAATAAGATCAGAATAAATCTGTCTCACATTTTCTTTCCTGTTCTCAACAGAATCTCGATATTCATACAAATCATACTCCGACGAAAACTGATCTATATCGGATGCCAGTTGCTGCAGTTCTTTATCATCCAAATATTTCTCCGCATCTTCCATAAATTTCTCCAATGTACCGGTCTTTTCTGTGGATATGGGATTCACATCAACCGACAGTCCCGTAATCTTCATGCCGCTCTCATGTAGAATGTTAAAGAAGTCATCCTCCCGGATATTCCCAGTATAAGAAAGGACTACATCCACATCTGATGTTTCCTGATACATCCCTTCTCGTGTACGGCTGCCATAAACACGAGCACCGAGCAGCCGGACTTCCTCTGAAAGCCCTATTTGTTCAATCTGTGCCTGGGCAAAGCAAAGTACCATTTCCTCTATATCATGCCTGCACTGCCCATTCAGCGAAGCTTCCCTTATACTGATCTGGGAAGTGGGTGTTATTTGATCTTCTTTCAGTCTTTCTTTTGCCGCCTGCAAAACATGTTTTTCCAGTTCATCATAGATAATCGGCTCACACTCCAATTTTCCCAGGTCTTCATCCTTAAAGAGCCATCCTACAGCTTCTTCCATTGAAACATCCATGACATCGTAGAACTTTCCCCCGATCTCACGCCAGTCACTATCATACACAACACTGTTGTATCCGTCCTGCACTTTTTGTATGGAAGCATATCCATATCCTGTTTTAAATGCAATCTTATCCTCTCCGCTGTTCATCAGCCCTTTTAAAGCTTCAAAAGATCTCTGCGGGAAATACTCAGCCCGCTCTACTGTTTCCAAAAATCCCTCACATTCGATCACCTCGCAGGCATCCACATAAGAACGTAGTTCATCTTCAAGAATCTCCAGCAAAGCATTTCGGAAAGAAAGTTCCGGATCAGAATATACCCCTCCATCCAACTCCCGGTATTCTTTATCGTAGATGGTATAATCATAACCATCCGATACCGTCTGGACAAAAAGATATTTTTCCTCATTAGCTATCCAGTAAGCAACCTCCCTGTCATAACTTTCCAGATAAAATTCTGCTTTTTCTAATGCTTTATTTGTTTCGGGGTTTACCCATTTCCCACTTAAAGAGTTAAATGCAATATTCTCCAATTCCTCAATTCCGTTTTTGCCGGAGATCAATGCCATTCTTGACGGTGGCTGCTCTGTGCTTTCCATGCCAATCTGTTTATCCAGATGGTTCGGAAGCTGATGATATGCACTGATTGCTTCGTCTATATCATCAAAATATTGATAACTTCGCTCAGCTTTTACTCCATATGCGTCATTTACAACATAATGCTGTACAATAAAAGGCTGCTCTTTTTCCGGGGCAATTTCCAATTCTGCTATCCTTTTTCTTGCCAGATCAATAAATCCGTCTAATACCGCAGGATGGCTTTCCACCACATAATCCAGATTAGCATCCATTCCCCGGTTCACATTTTCCGGAATGGTAATGTTCTTTGCCCATTCCTTATTTACTTGGGAGAACCGACCATCCCATGACTTCACCGCCTTTTCGATCAATGTACCCTTTTTGACGATGACCGTGCCATCCCATGCAGTAATATCACTGCCTGCATACATTCCAAAGATACCGCCATCCAAAGGATTCCGTGTATCCTGATCCAGCTTTTGTACAGTTACCTTTGCTTTCTGTCTGTCATTTGTAAAAGTTGTTTCTGAGAAGACCACCTCTACATTCTGTCCGGCATAAGACAGTGTGATTTTCTTTTCTTCTCCAGAATTATAAAAATTCTTTGGTGCCTGTGTTTCACGCACAAGGTAAGTTCCAAGATGCAGGTTTTTAAGAATCACTGCACCATTAGAATCTGTAGTCAGGTTTCCTTTTACCAGATCACCCTTCTTGTAAACCTGCGCACCGTATGCGGTATAAATATCCTCCCCAGCATAAACATCATAGACAGCTCCTTCCTGTCTGCGGTTCTCATACCGGAATGTCACTCCGGCATCTGTCATATCCGCTCCTGTCAGAACCTGTCCCTCTTTATAAACCGTCAGTTCTCCCAACTGTTCCTCATCCGGAACGGTTGTTGTTACTGTCTGATTTGCCACCAGCTTTACATTATAAGCAGTGGTATTGATACGGTATCCTTTCGGAGCTGTAATCTCTTTTAAATAAACAGTATCCTGCGTTTTGACGATTTCAACAACGGATGCTCCGTTATTATCCGTTGCAGGCATCTGTGTAATAAGCTGTGTACAATTTTTGTCACTGTAAATTCCAAACACCGCACCGGACAATTTCGCATCCTGATTCTTAGAATCTACTTTGACCACTCCTACTTTTGCCAGTTCCAGCCATTTCACAGAGAAATCTACATATTTCTCATCTGTAACACCTTCACCAAATACCAACGCCAGATCCTGTGTGGAACTACCGGTTGTGATCTTGTACGCAGAATAATCTTTTGTGATACTTCCTTTCATGGTAGCTGACCAGGAACCGGATACATCAGCAGTCTGTGTCAGCGGAGCAGAAAGATAAAACTTTGTACCACCGGATACTTCCACATCCGCACCTGCTTTGCTGGTATTTCCTGTTGTAACGTTATGGAATTTCACACCAGCCGGCAGTTTCATGGTAATGGTCTGCAGTGTATCTACCTTAAAGGTGATTACCTCTGTCCTTTGCTCATTCCCTTCCACATATGCAGTTACGTTAGCATTTGAAAAGGACATTGCTACATACGGAATTTCCGGCTGATTTACACAGTAATTATACAATTCCATTGCCAAAGACTGTCCTGTGCTGTTGGTTCCGGAAAAAGCATCACTGCTCCCATTTGCGTATGATGCCGCAAGATGCGTGATGATAAATCTCTTTCCTGTTGAAAAATCCGGGTGTTTCTCTGCGAAAAATCCTTCATCACCGGATGCCTTTGTCCCGTAGTAACAAACCTTTGCCAATGTTTTACCATCCGCAAGTTTTGTGATGGTATAGTTTCCATCATCTGGACCTGGTTTCGATGACTGCACACAATAGGCAGTAGCTGTGACATTCCCAAATGTAACCGTATACGGAGCTGTCAAATAAGTGCCAAGACCATAATCCGCATAATAATACCAAGAACCTCTGGTTACTGTCACATTCTGGGAAGCCCTTGCTGAAAACAGAGCCGGAGCTTGTGCTGTAAAGGTTACTGTCTCTCCTTCTTCCATCTCCAGAAGATCAACGCCCTGCTCCACAGCCTGCAGCATCACATTTCCAAGGGAAAGACCACTTTCTTCATCCACGGTATCCTGCTCCTCCGCAGCTTCCAGAGCCGCATCCAATTCTGTTTCCTTTTCTTCCTGTACAGTTTCAGATTCTGTTACTTCTGTTTCTGATTGAATCTCCGAATGTGCTTCGGAATCTTCTTCACTTTCGGATTCTCCTGTCTGTCCACTATTATCGCCGGAATCAGAAGATCTTTCTGTCTGTACTTCAGTAATCGGCTCTTTTACAATGATCTTTCTGGTTACATGATAGGACGGATTTTTGCTGAACGGCTCCACAAAATAGACTGCTTTATAGGAATCCGCCTGGTTCACATCAAAATCCTGTCCACTTTCATTCTTCGCCTCATGGAAAGTCATTTTGACCTTCTCTAAATTGAACTTCATTCCAGAAAAATCCGTCTTTACATCAAAACTGCTTCCCACTTCTACCTCATAATCCTGTACCTGAACCACTTCTTCCTCTGCCAGGTTATCCTTTACCTTTTCCAGTGACGGATATTTAGCCTCATATGCTGCAGGCTCTGTTTCCACCGCATAAATAGTGATCGGCTGTATAATAGAAGTCATGATCGTTATTACCGAAAGCATCCCGGAAAGAATCCTTTTTACTTTTCCTTTCATTCTTTGCATACCTCACTTTCGTTATTTGTTCAGTCTGATAACTGCTGTTTGATAGTTCTGTCCCCGTATAACTAAGTTTTCATAATGGTTCACCCCTTTCTTTTACTTTGCACTGTCCCCAAATAACAGCACATGAATGCAGGAAAGCCGCAAAAGACTTCCCTGCACAGCATCTACTGTCATCCAGTAATCTACTGGAATAAAAATTTGAGCGTTTTGCCTGTTTTCTTCCCCGAACCCGTTCCAGCTCTGGTTTTCCAATTCCGCAGCGTTCTCTCCAGCAAGGTACGCAGAATGCACACTCAAGTGCCAGGTATCAATCCGGGCAGGCGATGAAATTGTCAAGGTACAATGAAAGGGAATTTAATTTAGAATAAAAAAGAAATGTGCCCCTTCACTAATCGTATGTTTGAAGGGGCAAAAATTAACCTGTTTATAAATTTTTCTGTAATAAAATTGTTTACGCCTGAAATGAGAAAATGTATACTATAATCATTGACAAATCGGTAGCTCAAGAGGACAATACATAAATGAATACACCAACTGTAAGTTTTAAATTAATTAATTGGATAAAAAAGAAGAGTACAGATTGTGTACTCTTAGTTCTTGTAATAGTTTATTTTTCTATCAGTATTTTATTTGGTGTTGGATACTACTTTTTAGCAAAAAGTAACAATTTTAATACTGTTGAATCCTCTGTTGATCAAATGGATGAACAGAATTCATTAGAGATAAAAACCCATCATGAAATTATTGATTATATTTATTTTAGCTTCATTACAGCATCTACCATTGGATATGGTGATTTCTATCCTACGGCTGCATTTGGAAAAGCTTTGGTAGTGTTTCAATCTATTTTTTGCTCAGTCTATGTCGCTGTTATGATGTCCATTATCACATCGAAGCTTTTATGGCCTACCAAAAACACAGTAATTTTTTCCAAAAAGATACTATACAATCCGGAAAATAAATATTTTCAAGTTCGAATCATCAACACCAATAGCATGCCAATTATAAATCCAGAAATAAGAATGACTATGACGCAACATGGAAAAGGTGATATTATTGCAGGTGTTCTAGAATTAGATAATAGTACGGCTAGACCTATTTATTTGGGAAAACATGATTTTATTTTAAATCTGGGTGTTGGTAATGTGAATACGAATAATGAACTCAGTGTTCCTGAAGCAAAAATAATGTTGTGTGAACTGAAAAAGGCAATAAATTATCAGAATATTGCGAAGAAAAATGACAGCCGCTTTAGAATTACAATTACAATTAGCGGTAGCAATGGCATACAGAATATTGCAGAAATAAAAAAATATTATGTAACCGATTTTGTTGAAGGTACAGGATTTTCGGCTATCAAGTACGAAGGAAAGGATACAGATAAACTAGGAATAAAGTATAAACGAATTTCTGATTTCTGGTTCCAATTTGAAAAAATAAGAGATGAAAAACCAATTGTATAAATTTTCCCTCTGGCAGATAAATAAGTTTTTGAGGAGGACTTTGTCTGCAAAAAAGTAGTGAAAATTTACTGTCGTAACATAACAAAGCCAGCAGCCCCCCCTTCTACTGGCTTACATTTGAGAGCGTTTCAAGTTTTGTGTAAACAGAAAAAACTGATATAAGATATGTCATTA
>OLQK01001531.1_pt1 | contig 15122 bp, 8 predicted proteins | sample 1672501 | NCBI WGS metagenome assembly OLQK01 (sample SAMEA3136693, study PRJEB25190) | human gut metagenome | biome: human gut; feature: human-associated habitat; material: faeces | place: Austria | collected 2013 | reverse complement strand
CATTCAGCTTGCTGAACGTATACGGAATACGGTTGGTATCGATCTTGGAATAAAAGGTCAGCTCATTGATCAGATGATCCATCTCATTGGTCTTATTATAAATGGTACGCACATACCGGTCCATCTTCTCCGGCGTATCCGCCACACCATCCATGATCCCCTCCACATAACCCTTCACCGCAGTAATTGGCGTCTTCAGGTCATGGGAAATATTACTGATCAGCTCCTTATTCTCCTTATCCATCAGGATCTTCTCTTCCGTGGACTCCTTCAGACGCTTACGCATCTCCTCAAAATCCTGGCAAAGCTGGGAAAATTCATCATTCCCCTCAACCTCCAGCACAAAATCCAGATTCCCCTCCTTGATGTTCTTGGTAGCCTTCTTAAGCTTCACCAGCGGAACCGCAATGCTCCGATAGATCCACAGCCCTACGGACAACGCAGTAAAAACAAGGATGATCGTTGCGGTCAGGATCATATCCTTGGCCATCAGCTTCACCTGGCTGCTGGAAGACTGCGGCAGCGAAATATCATAGACCATCTGGCTGGAATCCGAATCCTGGCTGCTGCTCTCCTGCACATGCTTCGCCTGCGTCTGGCTGAACCCGTACAGACTTGCGGAAAAAAGAAGCAGCGGCAGCAGGATGATCGCAACGAAGCCCACAATAATACGTGTTTTTAACTTCATCTGTATCTCCGTCCTTTATAAATTCACACATTCACATACACGTATTATAACATAAACTATATTCCCTATCTCTAAATTTTCTATAAAAAACCCCATCTTCCAGCATCAGTATTATTCCATTTTGTTCTAAACTATGCTATCATATTCTTGTTGTCCACCCGATACCCGGCAACGGGAGGAGGTGAGTTCTTTTGGAAATTATTATCTCTTTTCTTGTTTCCTGCATGGCAAACATAACTGCCTATTACGTTTGCAAATGGCTAGACGGCAACAAGTAGGACAACGCTAACCTAGTGGTTTCTTGTCCACTATAAAAAATTAGAAGAAGCCCCCGGTATTGGCACTACCGGGGGCTTCACTCTTTGTTCTTTTGGAACTATTACTATCTCTTTTGCCTAATGGCATTATATCATATGCATTTCTTAAAATCAATATTCCTGCCAAAAGGATATATAAATATTTTTTTGACTCTCTTACAGATACTTCTTCAGAGTCTCAACCTTGTCCAGATGCTCCCATGGAAGATCAACATCTGTACGGCCGAAATGACCATAAGCAGCAGTCTGCTTGTAGATTGGACGGCGAAGGTCAAGCATCTTGATGATACCAGCCGGACGAAGATCAAAATTCTCACGAACGATCTCAACAAGCTTAGTCTCAGAAAGCTTACCTGTTCCGAAGGTATTCACACTGACAGAAGTCGGATGCGCAACACCGATCGCATAAGAAAGCTGGATCTCGCACTTGTCAGCAAGACCTGCTGCAACAATGTTCTTTGCAACATAACGTGCAGCATAAGCAGCAGAACGGTCAACCTTTGTGCAATCCTTACCGGAGAAAGCACCGCCGCCGTGACGTCCTGTTCCGCCGTAGGTATCAACGATGATCTTACGACCTGTCAGACCACTGTCACCGTGAGGTCCGCCGATAACAAAACGACCTGTCGGATTGATGAAATACTTCGTATCCGCATCAACCATATCAGCCGGAATGATCGCATCAAAAACATACTTCTTAATATCCTCATGGATCTGCTCCTGAGTAACATCCGGATCATGCTGTGTAGAGCATACAACAGCATCGATTCTCTTCGGCTTGCCAGCCTCATCATACTCAACAGTAACCTGAGTCTTTCCATCCGGTCTTAAATATTTCAGAGTGCCGTCCTTACGAACCTTTGTCAGCTGCTGAGCAAGCTTGTGAGCCATGTTGATGGCATACGGCATATACTCCTCAGTCTCATTGGAAGCATAACCAAACTGAAGACCCTGGTCACCTGCACCGATGGAATCCAGTTCGTCCTCGTTCATATCGTCCTCTTTCTGCTCAAGAGCCTTGTCAACACCCATAGCGATATCTGTGGACTGCTTGTCAAGTGATGTGATAACCGCACAGGTATCCGCATCAAAGCCATAATCCGCATTGTCATATCCGATCTCACGGATAGTATCGCGAACGATCTTCTGGATATCAACATTAGCCTTGGTTGTGATCTCGCCCATAACAAGTACAAGACCTGTTGTAGTAGCAGTCTCGCAAGCAACACGGCTCATCGGATCCTGTGCCATCATAGCATCAAGGATCGCATCGGAAATAGAGTCGCAGACCTTGTCAGGATGACCCTCAGTTACAGATTCAGATGTAAATAAAATTTTCTCCATGATCTTCTCCTTTTGTAATAAAACAATGGTTATATACATAAAAAACAGCCCGTACAATCCGGACTGTTTAAATTCTGTAAACAATCCTCTTATTGTTCGATTGCTCGCTCAGGTTGGCACCTTCCTGGATTATCCGGGGTTGCCGTGGCTTCTCAGATCCTTTGTATCTCCACCACTCTGAATAAAAGGCTATCTTTTATGAAATTTACTGCAACACATACAATATACTTATCATACCAAAATGTCAAGAGCAATTTTCGAGAAAAAATATCACCCGCTGCTTTTTCATCCCCAATACGTAAATATTCCAAAAAAAGAACCGGGCATCCACATCGCCCGGTTCTTCCATTGATCATCCTTCAGAACGATCCGTTATTTATTTTTTCTTCTTTCTCTTAACTCCATAAGCTGCACCACCGCCAACAATGATCGCTGCTGCAAGGATTCCAACCCATACGCCGATCGGTGTATCATCGCCGGTCTTTACAGAACGTCTTGCTGTACCGCTGGTATCGTTCGGAGCAGTTCCGCCCGCTGTACCATTATTCGGGATCGGAGTGATCCGATCATTTCCACCATGATTTGCTCCAGGTGTAGCAGTCGGAATCGGTGTCGGCTCGGAAGAAAGACTGTTGGTGATCTCCTTTGTTACAGTATATCGGTTATCATTATTCAGTGTAACCTCACCCTGACCGGTAACTGTATACTTAAAGGTATCATCATCAACCGGATTTCCATCCTTATCCGTCTCCAGAACAGTATAAGTAACACTGTTGATCTCCTGATCCATTGGAAGATCCACCATTACCTGAACACTATCATTCTGTTTCAGAGTCACTACCTTCTCAAGCGTCAGCTCACCGTTACTTTCAGTGGAGAACAAACCTGCATAGAACGTATCATCCACAGTAGAAGCAACACCATCGATCATCACATTCTTCTTAATGTTGATATATCCGTTACGGCTGAATATATCGGAAATCTTTGTATAATAGTTATTTACATAAGCCGCTGCCTCAGTAGCACCACTATCTCCACCGATCACAACCTGATTGGACTTCTCTTCACTCTCGCCATTCAGCTTCGTTACATTGTAGTAGTAAAGATTCTCCTCATCCACCTCGATCTTCGTATTCTGCTGAAGAAGATTTCCATCCTCATCCAGCTCAAATACATAATAGGTGCCATCCGGAACATCCGTCCATGTAGCTGTACCACTGGAAGCATTCTGGATATGGATATCCTTTAAATAATCATCACGGAACGGGATCGTACCTTCCTGATCCGAAAAAACGCCAACCTTATAAGTTACATCCTCTTTCGTTTCCAGAGGAATCACATTGTCGTTCTCATCAACATTATAGATCCTCTTCGTAACCTGGATCTGTGTATGCTTCTGCGGATTACTTACAGACTTCGGATAAGCCTGCACATCGTACATCCAGCCCTGCTCCTGATCTGCAAAAGGAACGGAGATCAGCATCGGTGAAACCGTAACACTGCTGTTTCCATCTGTCTGCACCACCAGGTACATACCCTCAGCCAGATCAGCGAAAGTCATATTCCCCTCTGCATCAGAGGACTTGGACATACCCCACACATCCACGCTTCCGCTGACGATCATAGCCGCCAGCTTCTCTGCCGCTTCATACCAGCCATCAGCCGTCGTGATGGAATCAAAATCGATTGCTGCGGCAGCCAGTGCCTCATCCAACACGAAATGCACATTGCCATCAAAATTCACACTGCCAACCTTGTAGATCGTCAGCCCTACATCCGGCAGCGGAGTCTGGTTTCCCTCCTCATCCGCCTGCTGAACCGTCAACGTCAGATTACCTGTTTTTCCAGCTTCATAATCCCCGGCGAAAACCGGCTGCAAAACACTCGTGACCAGCATAGCCGTCAGCATCAGAACAGCCAGAAGGCTCCGGAATATTTTCCCTTGCTTTCTTCTATTTTTCATCGCTCTCTGCCTCCTCTTTCCTTTCTGAAAGCTGCTTCTTTTTCCGTTTTTTGTCCCTATGACGGACGATCAGATAAATCAGCAGGATCAGAACAACAAGCACTGCAGCGCCGCCGGCCAGAACCCTCTTCGGATCCACAACAGCAAGCTTCTGCGGTATCGTTTCGTCATTCTTTGTATCTTCCACCACATATTTCGTCCGCACTCCCCGGACAAGAAGCCTGTGGGTGTTAACTCCATAAGGGGTACACGTGATCAGAGTCACATGATCTTCACCCTCGATAATATCCAAGTCACTGGTCTCATCCGGAAGCACCGTCTTGATCTGATCCACCTTGTAGGCCAGATGCTTGCCAAGAATGTGCAGGATAAAAATATCTCCCTTTTCCATCTGATCCAGATCTGTAAAAAGCTTTGCGTTAGGAAGACCTCGATGCGCCGCCAGAACCGCATGGGTGCTCTTGCCTCCGATGGGAAGGCTGGTACCCTCCACATGACCGACACCCTTTTCCAGGACCGTTTTGCTCAGTCCATGATAGATCGCCAGTCTGGCTTTGATCTTCGGGATCTCGATACTCCCCATCAGACCATCACCGTTCGGATCCAGAACCCTGTCATAAGGATGACTCAGCTCATAAGTATCCTCTTCCTCAAAAGCATCTACAATGGCATTCACCGGATGCTCGGCATTATACTCCTTCGCCTCTTTCCACAGCCTGTCATAGTCGTTGTCCGAAAGCTCCGTTACCGCTTCCTCGTACTTACTGACCAGCTGGGCATTTCGATACTGGTTCCACATATCACTGATCGTGGGATAAAGGAACACACCCGCCCCCGCCAGAAACACCAGGGCAATCATGATGTTCAGGACAACATTACTCTTTTTCTTTTTTTTCTTTTTAGCCATAAATCATTTCCTGCGTCGTTTTTTGTTCTGAACAGAATTGATACCGGCAACCAGGATCACCGCGATCACAATTCCGATCACAACACAGAGAGCAAGCATCGGAAGCGTCGGATTGGTGATTCCGGTAACCTTCTTCTCTGCTTTCTGAACCGCCTTCGCAGCCTTCATCGGAACTCTGTGTCCCCTCACCAGAAGTCTGTGCGTATTCACCGCATAAGGCGTACACGTAACCAGCGTTACATAATCATCCCCATCCGTGATACCCAGAGACTCTGTCTGCTCCGGAAGAACGGTAAGAATCTGATCCACCTCGTAGGCAAGCGTCTTACCCAGCACATGCAGGTAAAAAACATCTCCCTCTTCCACAAGATTCAGATCTGTAAAAAGTTTCGCACTTGGAAGACCTCTGTGTGCCGACAAAATACAATGGGTACTCTTGCCGCCAACCGGAAGACTGCTGCCGAACAAATGACCAGCGCCCTTCTCCAGAGTCTCATCTGTCGTGTAATGATAGATTGGAATGCTCACATCGATCACAGGAATCTCCACATACCCCATCATTCCATCACCATTCAGGTTCAGAAGAGACTCATATGTACTGTCCGTCTGGCCATCCCTCACGGAAAAAGCATCCGGCACACTTTCCTGCTTGATCTGTTCGTTATACTCCTGAGCTGCCTTCCACATACTGTCAATCTTCTCCGAATTATCATCCGAAGAAACACTGCTGCTATAATTACTGATCAGCAGGCTGTCCCTGTACCGGTTCCAGGCATCACTGACCATTGGATACAGCAGTATGGACAACCCTATCAGAAACAGCAAACCAAGTCCAATATATTTTTTCTTCTTATTCTTTCTCATAGGTTTCTCCATACTGTTGTATTTACCACTCCCGGCCCCCGAAGGGGCCGGGCGGTAATGATTTCTTCAACAGAATAATCAGAAACTATTCTGTTTTAATACTTGCTTTGTCGTTGCTTATAAATAATTTTTGAATTGAATCGATCCGGCAATCAAACGATTACTCCTCAGATCCTTTTCTGCGGCTGATGAAGAAAGCACCAGCAGCGCCAACCATAACTACAACACCGATGATAGTGAAGAGGTATGTTCCCATGCCACCTGTCTGTGGAAGAGAATGTAATTTTGTATCTGAAACATTTACTGTAGCCGTTGGATTTCCTCCGTTTTCAATTGTTACATCGTTTACAGTCACTACAGAATATCCAGCTGGAGCTTTTTCCTCGACAATCTTATATTTTCCATCATCAAGTCCTTTTGCTACTACTACACCATTTTTTGCTACAATATTTGTTACTTTAGTAATATCATCATTTTTAATTTCTTCTTCAGTTGCTTTTTTATAAATAGACTGTCCGTCTTTGTTTTGCTCAACAAGTACAAACTGAATTTTAGCCCCAACTTCATCCTCTTTCATTGGTGCAATACTGAACTCTGCGTCTGCTAAGAGTTTACTATTATTTTCATCGTATTTGTTGATTGTAATAGAACCTAATTTACCATCTACTTCAGATGGCTTGCTTCCTTTGTCACTTGACGCTTTGTTTACAAAAGTATCAGCATCTGTAATCTGTGCCTTTACTTCTACTGTTACAGTCTGACCAGCATGTCTATTATCTGTTCCAATGTAGGCAGAAGTAAATCTTACTCGTACTTTCTGATCTTCTGCTGCTGGTAATGTTGTTATTTCATCACCATCAGTCCCATCATCCTTCACGCTTACTAATTTATAATCAGTGCCTGCAGCTAATGGAGCCTCTCCAACTTTTACAGTTACTTCTTTTACTTTCATACCTTTAGGTTCGTCAGTAATCTGGAATGCTCTATCCTTTGCATCTTTATCATAACTTGGGAAAGTAGCTGTAATAGTAAATGGAACTTCCTGTCCACGGTTTACAACCTGGTATGTTGTTTGTCCATCATCGCCTGTAAAAGCTTTTGTAAGTGTATATGTTGAGCCCTTTGCATCAATTGTTTTATCTTGTGCTATCATTAATCCATTGTCATCATAGCCATAAACAGCTTCGCCCATTGGGTTGTAAGTTGTTTTTTTAGAAGCTGCATAAACATAGTAAGCACCAATAGCAAGATTATCAAATTTAACTTCACCATTTTCAGGAACTTCCTTAGTATCTGAAATTACTGGTGTAAGATTTTCTCTCTTATTAGCAATGCTCTTCCAATCAATAGTTACTGGATTCTTATCAAGATTCACATCGTTTTTTATTGCCTCGTTTTCAACTTCCCAGCTGCTGTGTTCAGCACTCCATCCAACTACTTTATAAACTGCTACCGTAGTATTCTCTCCCGGAACTAATCCCTTTACTGTAAGAGAAGCTTTATCATTCGCTACTGATGTTTCCTGTTCCGTTGCAAATACCGCTGTGCACATAGACAGTACCATAACCGCTGCCACTAATAATGCACCAATCTTTTTAAATAAATTTTTCATAAGGTTTGCTCCTTTCTTTCTCTGCATTTTTCTTTTTCGCCCTTCATCGGCCATTTACAATTAATGTGTTACGATCTCTTTGCTTCTTCCTCCCTTCGTTTATTATTTATAAACAACAGGAGTGCAGTTGCAAGAATCGCTACACCACTGATTGTAAATCCATAAGTTCCCGGACCACCGGCACTTGGTAAGGAATATAATTCTGTGTTAGTGATCGTCAATGTTGCATTGGATCCATCCCAATTGCAATTCCTATTATCACTTTCATTAGATAAACCAGTTAAAACTCCATTCACAAACACTAATGACCACGTAGTTCCACTAATACAATAGCCACTCGGTGCTTTTGTCTCTGTTAATGTATAAGTACCATTTAGTTCTGCTGTAGTTTTATTCCAGCTAACCTCTCCGGTGTCGTTCGCGGACGTTCCTGTTGCAACTGTTTCATCGTCTGCATTTGTCAGCTTGAACTCCGCTCCACCAAGTTTAACATTATTGCTTGACCCCGCCTTTACTACTTTCCATTTTAAAGTATTTGTAATAGAAGTAAAGTCATTATCCTTGCTATAACTTTCTGTATAATTACCTGGTACTTCCTGCTCAACTACACGGTACTCCTTACTAACATCAAGATTTTTAATCTCATAACGCCAACAATTTGTATCTTGTTTAGTTACATTGTTTCCAGTTAATGTAACTGTAACATTACTGCCATCTTTTGTATAATCTCTCCATTCATCAGAATTACTATCTCTGTACTGTAACTTGAAGCTTACGCTATCAGGTCTTGTTCTATTTGCATTGTTTCCATCATTCCATATTTTCTTAACAACAAGAGTTCGCTTTACTTGTTTATTAACAAAGTAAATATCATTCCTTGTTTCCTTAGAAGTTGTACATTCATAATAATCTGATGGAAGTTCTTCTTTCGCGCTATAGCTATTTCCGTTTTTCAGTTTAGGAACAGTAAGTGTTGCACTCCACTTGTTAGCAGTATTTGATTCAGAACCAGCCTTTAAACATATTGTTCGCTGTGATCCATTATTAACTTTTAAATTAATATTCAGACTAGATGGTCTGTTTTCATACTTATTATGGTTATCATCCCAATACTTACTAACAGTTACCGGTTCTGTTACAAGCTTATTGACGATGTAAAAGCTTTCTTCAACATCTCCTGTATCTGACGTATTATTTACGTCTGTCTGTACAGCTGTTTCATCTCCACCAGAATCACTTGCAGACATAACAGCCGCATCATTGGATTCTACATTGTCCTGAGTACTCTGAGTTGTTTCATTGTTGCCTTCTGCCGTTGGAATATTTGCATTCTCCTCTGTCACCGTTTCAATTTTTGAATCAGCAATTACAGAAGTGTTCTCTTCTTGATAATTTGAACCATCGCCAACTCTTACTTCTGACTCTTGATATGCATAGGAGCTGTTTACCTCGCCCTCTTTAACAGACCAATCAATTAAATTATTGTCGTCATCATATATCGGAACCCCTTTCCAAATACACTTCCAGGCATTTGTGTTTCCAGAAGAAGCACTCTCGACCGTAACACCCTCTTTATTCTCTTTCGTAAGAACAGCACTCTCATTACTCAATGTCACAACATAGCTCTTTGCGACTTGATTTTTTACCTTTCCCTGTAATGTTATATTCAGATTCTCGGGCCTTGATCCATAATAGTTATTAAAATCATCCCATATCTTTGTAAAAGATATGTTCTTCTGATTATTGACATATGTGTTTGTAAACTTAAAGTTTGCTGCATTTCCACCTACAATCAGAGTACTTTTTCCATCCTGCTGAACAATACCACCGGTAATTGTTTCTGTTGTAGTACATTTATAACCTTTTATATCTGAATATGCCTCTTCCACTTTGAACAGATACTGTGCATTAGCGGACATTTCTTTATTCTCAAATAACTTGTAATAAGTACCGTCCGTTTCATTTTGAATCATATCTTTTAATTTAAAGGTATTTTCTCCTGGTAATACCTGCTCCGTAATTTCAACATTCGGATTATCCTTGCTATACACCTTGATAGTAAAAGTAAGTTTATCTTTAAGCTGCTCAATCTGCTCATCAGTTATATTATTAAATTCCTTCGTTATCTGAAGTGTATACCTATCCGGATCTGCTGCAACTAACCCCTGTGTAAACTGTACATCATCAAGGAAATTACCTACCGTAGCTTTTCCACTACTAGTCGTTCCTGCAACAAAGAAAAATCTTGTCAGTGTAGATTTTGCTGTATAAACTTTATTTTGAATAATTTTATTCCAGTCTTGATCGTCACTTGAAATTCTTGCTATATAAACACCATCATTATTATAACACTCTACAAATTCTTCTCTGCTAGCAATACTGGTTGTATATTTATACTTAATTTTATTTTTAATATACTCAACCAACTGATCCTGTGTTTTTAACTCACTTCCGTTTGCAGCTGTTTTTGCTACTTTTGTCGGCATAATAACCACATACATGGTATCATGCTCTGTTGTTTGTGAATTACTTCCTCGTGCTCGATGAGATAACCCATAACTTAATTTCTCATCTGCGTAAGTCATTACATCCTGATATAATGCACCCGATGCCTCACAATTTAATTCGGCAAACTGCCCTTTTCCCTGGCCATTTGTTAATGAGTTATCATGATTATTATTACCACTAGCATCCTTTACATCTCCATGCCAACTATAGCCACTCAGATTGTTAGTAGCAGTTGTAACAATCTCTATATCCGCACCCTCAGAATCAGAAAATTGTGATGCTGCATGTGTTCCTGTTGTCTGCCATACACCTCCAAGCTTCTTATAATTCTCATTAGAATACTGCCAGTTGTTTGTGTTTTTATGTCCAGATTTTACAACATTAGGAGTTTCAAAATCACCATTTCGAAGTTCTCTGTAATATTCAACATTATATACTCCAGAACGAATTTCTTCTGAACCGTCTATAGAAAGACCAACTTGATATTTTACAGATGTCTGAGTATTACTCAATTCTCCATGATCCAGCGCCACATTCATAGTACTTAATTTTGTAGTCGCATCTTCTTCGATATTATATTTATTTTTAGTGACTTTTACTCTCTTAACTTTTTCAAACTTACCATTATTAATGCTCTTATACCACGTGTATTTTACATTTTTACTACTGTTTATCTGTGCCTGCAATGCATCACTTATCTGTGGTATCAGAGTTCCTGAATCCATCAGATCATCCTTAATACTTAATGGTTCCTGATATAACAGATATATATCAACATTTGTAATGGTGGATGTTTGCCAGTTTTGGTTATCTGTTGAATACTGGATACTCCATGACCATGATTTATTAGTTCGATCATACGTGCATGTTGCTTTAATATACTTCAGGCTCTCACCATTATATTTATCAATTCTGGCGCCTACATAAGTATAGTTATCAATCTTTTTTACAAACTCCTCCCCTAATTCAACCGAATTTCCAGAAGTTACCTTTACTGTGTCTCTCTGATTGCCCGAAATATCATTGCCTTCAAAATTAACATAATGAACATTTATACTTTTTGAAGCAGTATAATAATAAGAACTATACTTCCAAGTAATCGTAAATGTAGAAAAGCTCTCTGTCTCAAACTCAGCCTTCTGGACTTCACCCTCTGCATTTGTTTCTACATTAGCGGTATCGTCCTTAGTCATATCCACAACGGACTCTACATTTCCGTTTTCATCTTCTACGAAGTGCATTACAGAAACAGAAAGATTCTGCTCTGCCGTCTCTGTATCATCCTGGCTGCTTTCGTCTGCAGAAGCCATTGCCATTGTTGCGGCATCTGCTTCCTTCACTTCATCCGGAGCAGTTGCATTCTTATATTCCATGGAAACTTTAACCTTTCCGTCTTCCGGATTGATCTTGTTTCCTTCACTGTCCTGGAAGTAGATATCGTAGGCAAGGAAACCGGCGATAGAATAATCTTCGTTCTCGGCTTTCTTTTCAAGTCTGTCAGCTACATCTTCATACTGGTCAGAACCTTTCTCGATCGGAGTCACAACAAACTGTACACCTTCCGGAATAACGTCCTTCGCTGCTGTTGCAGTTACGACTACATTACCAACTTCCTGAGAATAAGAAACTTCTTCGCTTTCCTGCACATCCTCAGGCTCTTCTGCCTCATCGCTGCTGTCAACAACCTGTGCCATATCACTTCTTATGTAAGCCTCGGTTCCTTCCCAGGAAACCTTGTACCAGGTTGCTCCGTCCTCTGCTGTTACGGTATCCAGAAGTGTGAGCTGTGTTCCTGCGTTTACAGTTGCCAGAACCTCTGCCTCGATAGATGGGCTGACACGAAGATTCGTATCGTCTCCCAGAACCTCGATCAGGCTTGTCACACCATTCTCATCTGCTGCCGGAACCTCCTCCGGGCTCGCAATATCCTCTGCCGGTTCTTCCACCACATCCGGATCCTCTGCCGGCGCTTCGGTAGGTTCAGCATCCGGATTCTCCGCCGGAGCCTCAGAAGGCTCTGCATCAGGAGTTACCTCCGGATTCTCTGCTGCCGGTGTCTCAGCTGCATCCTGCTCAGGCTCGTCCGAAATATCCATTCCGTCCGTAAGCTCCTCTGATGCGATAGACACCTCGTCCTCATTACCGGAAACAGCTTCCGCCTCGACATCTGCTGTCTCAGGAGAATCCCACATAACGGCAAAAACAGCTGCGTTGCCAGTCTCAACCTGAAGTGTCTGGATCTGTTTGCCTTCGTTGACATTCAGAACCTTCAGATCCTCGTTGGCCTGTAAGGTGTTAACATCAGTATCACCGGTACTGCTGTTATAATGAAGCTTCTCAACGGTTACACTCGTGCTGGCTGCATCGGTAAGCTCCGGTGCTGCCGGTGTCTTGTACTCAAAAGTTACTCTGACTCTGCCGTTCGGCTCGACTCTGTTTCCGTCGCCATCAGCAAAATACACATCATACGCAAAAAAACCTCTCAGGCTGCTGCCCTTGTCTGTAGCTGCTGCTGAAAGCTTCTGAGAAACTGTATCATAAGATACGGATGAATTCTCGTTTACGCCGTCAGCCTTCAATGCTGTATTCTGCGGAAGAGCTCCGTCCTCCAGTGCCTCTGCTGTTACTTTAACAGAATCATTTTCATATGTAAGCGTCGATTGCTGCGCCTGTTCCGTTTCCTCCTGGTCAGCGCTGCTTACATCCGGTGTCGATTCTTCGGCCGCTGGTTCAGATGTAATTTCACCATCTGTAAATATATCCTCCGTTCCATCTCCGAACGCCTCACTCGCGGAGATCGTATATGCACTCGGCATACAGGATACCATCAACGCCAAAGCCACCATAAATGCCAGGAGTTTTCTGATCTTATTATTCCTTAATTTTTTCATACCTTTCCCGCTTTCCTATGTGTGCATTAACGTGTACTGTATTTCTTATTACTTTACTTCTGTTTATATTCCTTTCTCTTAAAAAAGCTTCATGTTTTTAGCCGGTGAGTAAACAGGTTACACCTTTTCAATATTTTACCCTTATGTGATTGTAGTGTCAATATACCAGGCATTTTTGGTAAGGATATTGACATTATCAGATGCTATCGAAAATCAGTCTTCAACTCCTCCTTCTTAACTTACTCGTTTACTGGTTCTTTTCGTCTGATTTCTCCGATAAAATCTGACTATTCGTGATATTTATTATACAACACTACCAGTTGTTTTGTAAGGCCCGTTTTTTCAAAAAAAAGTGCCTCTGTCACTATTTTAACATGAATTTCTTCAGCTCATCCCGCTTCTTGACATTCAGCTTGCAAAAGATATCCGTAAGGTAATGCTTGACAGTATTAATGGAAATCCCCAGATGCTCTCCGATCTCCTTATTGGTCCATCCCCCACTTGCCAGCATGGCAATAGAAAACTCCATCGTCGACAGCTCCCTCGTAACCTTTCTCCGGTTTTCCGGATTATGAAGCGCCATCCAGCCCCTGCTGAAAGAAATCACACCCTCCGTGATCCGCTGATACGCCTCCGGATCCCGGTTCCGGATACAAGCTTCGATCAGCCCCCGCAAAAGCCCATGATGCTCAATAAAAGGCTCCAGAAACCCATCCATCTTCGCCAGCTCCCAGCTCCGGAGCATCTCCTCCTGTGCCTCCTGCTTATGCTTCCGGTTGATCGCACACACCGCCATCATACAGTGGATATACGTCATACTGATCGGATACGACCTCTCCGCCATAAACAAAGCAGCCTTCCCCATCCCATAAGCACTCCATATCTCCCCGTTAAGATAAGTATGGTGCGCCATCACATACGTGGCAAAAAGCCTCAGCCCCTCAGGAAGCATCCTGCTGTACTCCCCAAAAGCAGGCATCCCATCCGTAGGCAGATGAAGCAAAACCGCCCCCACATACCCCGCCAGAAGACAGGACGCATAAACATCCTTAGGAACCTTCTTCTTCATAGCAATCTTCACACAGGACTGGATCCCCTCCATCCCCCGCTTAGCCGCCGCCACATTCCCCAGCGTCAGATTAGAATACCCATACAAAATACACGCCGAAAGCTTCAGCTCAATAACCCTGCTGGACAGATACCCCCTCGTGATCTCACAACACTCCTCCGCCTGCCCCGTAAAATAAAAAAGCTCAGCCCGCGCAATATTCCTCAAATCCACATCCACAAACCCCTCAACAACCTCCCGAGCCCTCCCAGGCTCAAAAGACGAATTCAAAAGCGGCAAAACCACATAATCACACATACAACCCACTCTCCTCCAAAACCCAGGCAGCCCCCAAAAAGACCACCCTCAAAACCAAACCAACAAACCTCCGAAGCCCTCACACAAGCCACATCAACACACATCCGAAGCCCATCACACACTCCTCATCAACATACATCCGAAGCTCATCTCTCAAACCACATCAGCATACATCCGAAGCTCTTCTCTCAAGTCCCATCAGCACACATCCGAAGCTCTTCTCTCAAGTCCCACAAAACAGTCACCAAAACTCCGGATATCAATCAACCAGTCAATCAGTCAACCAATCAGGCCAACCATCTTTTTCCATAATTATAATCCAAAATCCTCCAAAAATAAATTTAAATATTACACAAAAACACTACAATATATCCAAACCAGCCTCTATTCCCCAATCCCCTCACGACAAACCGCAAAAAAACTCACCCCACCCACATCCAGCGCAGCGCCGATGCCACACCATCTCCCAACACACCACAAAGAAACTCAGCCCCTGCAGCCATCCAGCGCAGCGCTGATGGCTCACCCTTTCTCGGCAAACCACCACACCTCACACCCCAAAAACCAGAACGGACAGACTGCCAGCGGGGCGGCTGCATGGTCGGGCCCCGGTGCGTCGGAGTAAGCCGCTGGTCATACTTGGCGCCTGGGGCTTCTGACGG
>OLQK01001519.1_pt1 | contig 15229 bp, 10 predicted proteins | sample 1672501 | NCBI WGS metagenome assembly OLQK01 (sample SAMEA3136693, study PRJEB25190) | human gut metagenome | biome: human gut; feature: human-associated habitat; material: faeces | place: Austria | collected 2013 | reverse complement strand
GAGGGAGCAATTCTGATATACTTGCAAATGAGTGTGCAAAGGGAGCAAAAGAAGCATTTTAAGTTTTAAACCGGAAGTATATGAGAAAATAAAATCAGGAAAGAAAAAATTTGAACATAGAAGAAACTTTCCAGATGAACCAATTATGGCATATATGTATGTGAGTGCACCAGTTAAGGCAATTAAAGGCATAGTATTGAATGTATATACGCACCTTGAGGCGGGGAACATCAAAGAACAGTTCTTTAATATGGCACAAAGCAAGCAATATAATTTTTATAGCCTTGACCGTGCTCCGGCTGTAGTATTGTTAAATAATGAGGATTACGACGAAGAACCGGAACCGGATTTTAACGAAGAAGCAGACGACGAAGACTAAAAAAGAGGGTGTGTTATATATCAAAGATATAACACACTTTCTAACGCATAAAGCTATAGAGAAAATACCCTCATTTATGAGGAGAAACGAAAAACAATTAAATATGAAAATGTGCAAAAATGTTGAAAAATAAAGGCTTATCGCCTTGAATCCGTTGGCACGAAAGGAGATAAAAAATGGTCAAAATACTATTTATATGTCACGGCAGTGTTTAATGCCGGCTGTGAAAGCCTTGATTTTGTTGGGTTTCTTGGAAATTAATCAAAAATTTACACCTTATTTATACCTTTAGGAAGACCGGATCGGTATAACTTTAAGAGTTGATGTAATTTAATTATACAAAAAATAATCCCCTTAAAACCAATCAAAAATCAATCGTAAAAAAATACGATTGATTTTTTGCACATTTATGCATATAATATAATCATTGAAATTGGAAAGGGATCTATTCCTATGCGTGAAACAAGAATATTAGAATTCAAGGAAACAATTACGAATTTAGGAATTGATGAATGATAACACAACTTCAAGAAATAAAAAGACTGCTGATTTTTTTACAAAAGAAATCTTGACAGTAACATTGAATGCTGTACAATAATATTAACAGAACCCACCACGCCTCTGATTTTTCATGCGCAACCCGGTGGAATTTTCTTATTTATGAGGTGTTTTATGTATCAGTATCCAAAACAAATATTAATAATAGAGCAGACCTAACCAAGCATTTAGCTCAAATCGGTTAGGCTTTCGGCGGAGTGTTACGATAAGCACTTCGCCATTTTTATTTTGATAAGGAACATCCACCTTTTACATATGATTGCACAATTTGAACGAAAAAAGTCTCATGTGTGCTATGTCCCCATTCTGACATAGCAGTATGAATTTTCTGCTCGAGCGGTATGTTTTTTCTATAATTATTGAGTTCACATAATTAAATATCAGCCGAAAGAGAACTGTTGTCTGATTGATGGCAGTTTTCTTTTTTCTGGAATTATTTAAGAAGTCATAAAGTTGCGAGTATAAACTCAGCGCTTCGTTTATTTGTGTTTGTGTGGTAGAATACAATTAAGAGTTTATATAATTTAAGCAATCGGGGGATCAGGGATGAGAATAGAAAAAATACATATTAAAGGATTTCGAAATTTTGAAGATGAAGAAATTTTTTTTCAGCCTAAAACATTAATAATTGGTGCAAACGATGTGGGAAAAACGAATTTATTATATGCATTGCGCATTCTTTTTGATAAATCAATAAGTGAGCATGATTTAGATTTGAAAGATAGCGATTATAATGCATACTGTAATACTGATACGGTTGAGATTACCGCAACAATTTGTGATGTGACGGAAGAATGCTTGCTGAGTACATTTGGCGGAGCTGTTAAGGATGGCGTAGTATTAATTCGTTATTCAAATAGTAAAAATGGTCAGTATAGTATTTGGATGGGATATGATGAAAATGTTTTAACAGAATATTCTACCAGACAGTATATAAAACGATTAAACATGCAGTATGTAGATACAAATCGTGATTTGTTTAAATTTTTGAAACATGAACGTTTACAAATATTACATATATCGAAAGAATTGCTAAAAGAAGAGCAAAAGCTTGCAGATGAGGAGAATACAAAAGAGATTCAAAACAAACTAAATGAGATTAATAACCAGATTAGTTCTTTGAATTATGTGGCATCTGCATTGGAAAATGTAAATATTGAACTTTCAGAGCTGTCTGTTGATAATGAAGATCAAAAAATAAGGTTTATAGCAGGAGAAAGTGATGCTGGAAAATTATTAGATAATTTAACGCTGTCTTTTTCTACAGGAGATAATTTATTATCTATAGGTGGAGACGGTAGGAATAATCAAATATTTTTGGCTACATGGATTGCAAAACAAAATATACAAAAGAATGTAGACCATGTAACTTTTTATGCAATAGAGGAACCAGAGGCACATTTACATCCACATCAGCAGCGTAAACTTTCGACATATATTCAGGAGAAGTTTGGAGAGCAAGTTTTTATAACTACTCATTCTCCACATATTGCATCGAAATTTAACCCAGCTAATATTGTGCGTCTGTATACAATAAAGAAAAAGACATATGCTGCATGCAGTGGTTGTAGTGATTTTATGAAAGTAGCTTTTCAGGACTTTGGATATAGGCTAAACGCTCTTTCTGCAGAATGCTTTTTTGTAAACGGGGTATTCTTAGTTGAAGGTGTATCTGAAGTTTTATTTTATACTGCATTAGCAAAAGAGATAGGCGTAGATCTGGATAGAACAAATATCTCCATATTGTCAGTAGAAGGTGTTGGATTTAAACCTTATATTGCAGTCTGTAATGCATTAAATATTTCTTGGGTGATGCGAACGGATAATGATGTGTTTGCAAAACCAAATAAAAAACCAACAAAGAATTATTATGCAGGAATATCTCGTGTAATGGGGATTTTGACTCAATTTAAAGATGAAGATAACGAACTTATTAAATACTGGAATGAACATGATAACGAAAACGAGTGGGAATATAAAAAGAAACCACCAAAAGAAGCGATAGATCTTAATACATATATTAGGGAAGAGATTACCCAATATGGTATATATCTTTCAATGTTTGACTTAGAAACAGATTTGGCTAAAAGTTCGATTAAAAATATTTTAAAAGAATATTATGGAAAGAAGAGAGAAAATTCTCTGATAAAAGCTATGCAAACTCACAAAGCAAAAAATATGATGGATTTTTTGAGTGAAAAACGTTCTGAACTGGGAGTACTGAGAGAAGATGATATTTCGAAACCATTGATTGCCCTTAGAAGTAGCGTAGAAGAAAGGATTCATCCAAAACATGATTAATGAACCAACAAATGAACAAAAAGCAATTCTAAATTATAACGGAAATACTGTAGTTACGGCAAATCCTGGCTCCGGTAAAACTTACACAGTGGTAGAAAAAATAGGAAAAGTACTGCATGATCTTCCGAGTTATAAAGGAATTATTGCAATTTCCTTTACAAATAAAGCTAGCGATGAATTAAAGAAAAGATGTAAAAGAAAGGGGATAAATGCAAAATCATCTTTCTTTGGAACAATCGATAAGTTTTACATTTCGGAAATTATTATTCCATTTGCGAGTCATTTGACACATGTAATGCCTGAGTATCAGGTGGTAGAATCCACAGAGACAGAAAAACATTATTCGGAATTAGGAATGATTACCGAAAATGTTACAAAAGAACAGGGGGCATTGCTAAAAGAAGCATTATGTAAAGGGAAAATCTTTTTAAATATATCTGGTGAAATGGCATGGTATATAATGTGTAATGTACCAGGTGTAAGGAAATATATGCAGTCACGATATTCCCATGTGTTCATTGATGAGTATCAAGACTGTGGTAAGATACAGCACGATATTTTTCTTGCATTATGTGAGATGGGAATTATAGGGGTTGCTGTTGGAGATGTAAATCAAGCAATTTATGGGTTCACGAATAGATTTCCACGATATTTACTCGAATTAATAGGAAAAGATGATTTTGAACATTTTGAATTAAGCAAAAACCATAGATGTCATCCAAGCATATCAGAATATTCCTTATGTCTGTATGGTATTTCAAAAGAAATTATTGAGGATAAGAGAATTTTTAGAGTGTCTGTGGATGGAAATGAAGTAAATATAGCAAAAAAGATAGATTTGGCAATTCCTAAGATAAAACGAAAATATAATGTTGCTAATAATAATCAAATAGCGATATTGTGTCGAAACAATGGTACGATAAAAATATTAGACCAAGCAATAGAGACACCTCATAAAGTCTTTGCTGAAACACCGTTAGATAGAGATAATTCAGAGTGGGGAAGGTTATTCCGAAGTTTACTTGTGGCTAAATTTGATCAAGAAATCTTTCCTGTGGATTATGCAGAACAATTGTTTTCAGAGGAATATGATCCGGAAAAATATAGAGAAGTACTTAAGGCCTGTGATATTATTTTCAATAGTTCGACAGAAGAATTAGCGGATGTAATTATTGAGTTTGAAAAAGTTGCTGAGTTAGTGTATCCAGGTAAGAAAAATAAAAAAGCAAAGGAACTATTGGATGCAATTATTGCAGATGATATATTGCTTGAGAATTATATACCGCCACAAGATAATGAGATTACTATTATGACATTACATAAATCAAAAGGACTTGAATTCAATGTGGTTTTTCATATGGATATGTATAAATATATTATTTCTGATGAACTAGGAGATGCAGAAGAAAAGAAACAATCGCTTAATTTGCATTATGTAGGTATAACTCGTGCTATAGATGTATGCTATATTATGAATGGAACAAGAAGATATAGAGCGAAATACGGTGATTTTTATGATGCAAAGCCATCTTCATTTTTGTTTATGCCCGGTTTATCTGAACGAAGAAATGATGTTAGATGGGATTAGCAAGTCAAAATAGACAATCTGTAAAATTGGCTACCAGAAAACGGCGGCCCCCAAATAAGCAGGTACTTATGGTATACCGTGTACAAACGAGAAAGGGAAAATATTATGTACTATAAAGTATTCTTGGATACAAATATATATGATGGAGCCAACTATTCATTTCATAATGCTATGTTTTCCTTGCTTCGAAAAATGACTGAGGATGGTGCTCTGCAGTTAAAAATCAACTCTGTGGTTGAAGGTGAAGTGAAAAAACATATTGGTCGAGATGTGAAGGTGGCTGCGAAAAAATTGCTTGAGGCTGTTAAAGATAGAAGCTTATCGTCATTTCGGAATATTCCATCTTTTCAGGATTACCTGATGATTCCAAATCCGAAGGATTGGGTGCAGAAGGCAGAAGAGGAATTTGAAGAATTTCTTATTTCCTGCAACTGTGATAGGATTTCTATCAATGGAATAGATGTTGAAAAAATCATGGAAAACTATTTCAACCAGAAGTGGCCGTTTGAAGCGGCGAAGACTGATGAATTTAAGGATGCCTTCATAGTGGCTTCAATTATCAAAGACATCATCGGTACAGAGGATGTTCTGGGAATAACAGAGGATCAGACTTACTGTGTAATATCGAATGATAAAGGATTCCGTGCAGCTCTGGAGCAGGGGACAGTTGGAATTGAAGATGTTAGGATATTTCCGGGGCTGAAAGAGTTCACAGATTACTTGGCTGAGAAAGATAACTACGCACAACATATCAAAGCATTTATTGAATCTGGAAATGCCGATGATGAGATACAGGAAGCAGTTAAAGAGGCAATTAATTCAGCAGATATTTCTGTTGAAAGTCTTTTCTGGGATATCGAAGAACTGGATATTCTGGATATCGATGAAATAGAGTATACACCGTACATTATTAGTGTGTATGATGAAGGTATCGCTAAAGTTAGCTTTGCGGTGACTTGCAAAGTTACGGTCTACTACAAATATACGGATGAAAATGAGTCATATTATGACAAAGAGGATCAGTGTTATTTGTGGCAGAAAATCGTAGAATTGGAAGAGGAATATACTGTGGCATTTGATATGGTTCTTTCTCTTGATGTAAGTAACTGTAAACCTGAGATGGATGAAGATGATGAAGAAATTCTGTTTGAGGACTACACAGAATCACCATCTTGTATCGAACTGGAGAAAGATCGTTGTATTTCCACAGAAGTGGTATCCGAAACAGATCCATTCTATGAAGATCTAGATGGTGAATACGATTATGCGACAGACGTTTGTCCGGATTGTGGTTCTCCGATTGGAATTGCAAATGATGGTGGAAATGGTTTTTGTATAAACTGTGCGCCAAATCACTAAGCAAAATAATCAGGGGAATACTTCTATCTATCAAAAATTGCATATGAATTATAAAAGTATGAACGCAATGGCAAATAGTTTTTCGATATCAAAAGAGGTTGCGGATAGTTTATCAGCTACAACGTCGCTTGCAGGTAGTTTTGCAGTTACGAAAGCAATTGCAGATAGTTTTGCGTCCACTAAAGTTTTAACTCAAAGTTTTGCAGCATCACAGATGTTAGTAGAGAGCGCTAAGACGGTTGAAATGCTACAGAAGTCCTTTGCAATTCCTAAATGGGAACCTATTAGCCAGGTAGTATCGCTGGAAGGTGAAGAACCAATGGAGGAGTTTGATGAGAAAAAGATTGAAGAAGATGAAGAGGAGTAATGAACCCCCTACCCTTTCTACCGTTAAAAGGTTCAAAAACCCGAGTAGTCTGCCCCCCCTTAACTGACTACCAAGTGACTACTATCGACTACTAGGCTATAATTTGCCACATTTTGCGTGTTTTCCATTAGTCTGCACAGAAGTGTGCAGGTCAGGAAAACTCAAAAAAGTTCGCAAAACTGGACAATTTACGGCATTTCAGGAGGAAAAATACAATGATAAAAATACTTTTCATTTGCCACGGCAATATACTAACCTTGATTAAAAATACTTGAGTTTACAGTGTTTTGGGGATGTTACAGTAGATTTTTACCAACGATTTACCAAAGCTATTTGAGTAGTGGATAAACTACTCAGGATATGTAAAGAGAAGTATTATAATAGAGTCCTAGCAAAGAAAAAATCCGCAATTTAGCGGATTTCAGATGGAAGATTTAGTTGAGAAGTACATACAGGCAGCAGGATTTAAGAAGGATGTAAACTACTTTAAGGAAATGTATCTTAAGGATATCGAGCAAAAGTGGGATATAGATTTATCTGCACTTTCTAATCAAGGCAAAGCTGCTAAAAGATTTGATTTTGTAATTAAGACAGATAATCAGATTTATGGCATTGAAACAAACTTCTATGGTGGCGGAGGTTCAAAACTGAATGAAACTGCCAGAAGTTATAAAATGCTTTCGCAGGAAGCGGATACCATAGATGGATTTACTTTTGTGTGGTTTACCGACGGAATTGGTTGGAAAAGTGCCAAAGGTAATTTGAGAGAGACGTTTGATGTCATGGATGCTATTTATTGTATTGATGATATGGAGAATGGGGTTATGGATGAAGTATTTGTTGATTAAATAATTACCGAATTATTTTACAATATATATATTCGCAATCAACAGATAAAACTATGAAATTGCCGGTTGTTTTTTCTTTGAAGGCAAGTTCGTCAGTATCACTAGTACCAAGGTAGTCATAATTACATAAAAGATTTGAAACAATGGTTTTGAACATTTTTCGAGGATAAATATTCATATGCAAGCATCCTTTCTATATGATAAGATATGAAATAATTTATGCAGATGAAAGAAGAATTATTCAAAAAAGGAGACCAATTATGAGAAAAAAATCGCAAAAGTTTAGTCGTTTTATTGCAAGCGCAAATTGTGTTAATTACAGAAATGATGCAATTATTGTGGAAAAATTTAATGAAAGTGTTAGAAAATATAAACGATTCGCGGATATAAATGCAGCAGGAGACGAAGAGCTTGCGTCGGAAAAATTGAGAGATGCAGGAACAGACTTATATCAATCGTGTGAATGGGCATTAAAAAATTATCTGTATAAAGTTGCAATTACACGTTTTAAAAACGGTGAGATTTCTAATGAAAAAAAGGGGAATGAGATAGATTTTTTAAGTATGAAAGATACTAATTTGTTTAAACTTATAGATGCTTTTAAGTTAAAATCAAAACCGGATTATGTAACATTAGGAATTAATTTAGATACAATTTTGTATGGAGCACAAAAAACCAATAATGGACCCAAACACAATGCAACTGTACCAGATCCCAATACATATAGGAAAGCAGTAGGAGAAATTAGAAAGATTATAAAGAATTATGTCATAGATGCAGATTTAGATTTAATAGAAGATTCTATATATGGTTCACAAAATGTCTGGTATGAATTGTTAGAAGAAACAAATGACTTTTCTGATGCATATCATTATGTGTTAGTAACTAAAACTATCAGCAATATAAATGTTAAAGGATTATTTAGTAGAAAATGGGATTTGGTTATCGATTTTGATTATGATTCTGATGTGACTGGATTGGAAAAAGAATATACAAAAATATGTGGTGTGGTTCCTTGGATTAGAATGTTGACCAAAACGGAAGCAAATAGAAAATTTTCAATATCTAATTTACCCTATTGGATTATGGCAAATGGATGTGCTGATGATCCTGATACTATAATTGATGAAAGTAGGTGGAAGAGTAAGTATGGTCGTTATTTGTCCGATGTATTAGAAAAATTTCATGAAATGTATACAAAACCTGTCAAAGTATTCATATATCCTATTGACAATGAAAAAAATCTAGAAAGGGTTGTTGAAGCATTCGATGATGTATATGAATCGGGTGATGATGCGGATTATTATGTGCTGTCAGCACAGGGGGAGTATAGTCGTATTGATAATGGAAATTTTAGGATTCTTCCACTCAAATTCAAAGAATTTTGTGATAATTTATTGATTCATTATGAAGCGGATAGATTTATTGCAAAATCTTATGAAAATCAATTACCTACTGTAAATAAGGAGATGGTACTTATTTCGGAAGCATTTGCGGCAGAATTAAGAGACTCATTTGAAGTGGTGTATGTAGGTGTAGATAGACAAGAGGAGTATGATGCGACTAAAACTTCGAGAAACTATTTTTATCGCGGAGATATTCCGATTAGCTGGTATGGTTTAAATCATAATTTTGATGTTGTAAGAAAAATTAAAACTTCTATTATTGATAAAATAAAGACGGATATGCAAGATAGAGGTAGATTGTTGAAAAGGGTGTGTTATGAACCAGGTGTAGGAGGAACTACACTTATGAGAAGGATTGCATGGGAATTGAGAGAACAGTATCCTACGATGATATTACAAAAGTATAATGAGCAAACAGCTAAAAATATTCAGAAAGTATATGATATTACACATAATCAGATATTAATTATGGTGGATAATAACGATGTAGAACTTGAAGAAGCTAAGAATTTGCAAGTAGAACTTAAAAAGATGGGATTTTCTTTTGTAATATGTTATTTTGAACGTAAACTGAAAGGAATGCATTCGGAAAGTGGAGCAATATATGATGTGGTACAATCGCTAAATAGGGTAGAAGCCTTAGAAATGAAAAATAAATTGCAATATTATATTGAAGAGCAAGCGATAGAAGATAGATTAAATTCTATAATTGAAAGTATGGAAAAAGAGGAAAAGACTCCTTTTATTATGGCTATGTATACTTTTAACGAAAATTTTGCAGGTATAAAACCATACATATATAATTACTTGGAACATATGAATCCACAAATTAGAAAAATGATATTTGCAGTATCACTTGCTGATTATGGAAATACGGCGATTGATGTTCAGTTTTTTATGGATTTATTTCAAGATGATACAATTGAAGATTTTATTGTTGAGTCAATGCCGGGAGTTAATGAATTAGTAAAAATAGAGAAGAAAAATGGAAAAGATCAGATAAGGATAAGGTATCATTTGTTTGCAAACGAAATATTGAGGCAAATGTCATTGGGAAAAGATGCAAAGGAAATATCGTTCTTAAATTTGGTTGATGATATTCTTGTGTTTATAGAGGATTCTCGAAATGGGAAAATAACAATAAATCAAAATACATTATCGCTTATGCGTAGTTTATTTATTACAAGAAATGCAGATGTAGATGCTGAAAAACCAGTGTTCTCGCCATTGATTGAAAAGTTGAAAGACGAGCATAAGGTGGTTTCTGATGGAAAATATGATGATACTAATGATGCAATTATTAGTATATTCAATAAATTGGTGGAGACATATCCAGAAGAACCACATTTTACAGCACATTTGGCAAGATTTTATTTCTATATTGATAAAAACTATGATAAAGGATTTGCGAATATTGATGCTGCTATTGCATTATCGGAGAGCACTTATGGATATGTAGATCCTTTATTGTACCATATGAAAGCTATGGGATATTCTTCAAGAATTAGTAATAAATATATAAAGGATTTAGTAAGAGCTATAAATGATAATTCTGAAAAAGAAAAAATAAACCTTATAAATCAAATTGAAAATGACGCTCAAGAGGCATTTAAATTGTATGAATTAGTTCGAAAGTCCAATGTTGGTATTGCCGGTCATGTTTCAGAAATTTATATGTGTATCAATGTTGCTAACGCTATAAAACGGGTATTAGAAGAATCAGGGGAAAGTTTTAGCAATTATCTCCTTCAAAGTGATGGTGATTGGGTGATGAAATATGTAGATCGTGCAACGGATTTATGGGAAGAAGTGAAGAAAATAGCACCCGAAACAAACTCTGAAGAATTAGAACAATTAGAGATAAGGATTAAGCAGTTAACAAGTGATTTGGAAGGTACCATATCATTATGGGAAGATTATGTGAATAGTGATACAACGATTGATAAAACGCAGGCTAGAAGAATTTTGGCACATGCATATATTAAACAGATGGAGAATGGAAGCAAAAAAGATGAGCAAGATGTTTTGAAAAAAATTATTAAATTAATGGAAGATAATATGGTTGTAGAGAGTCAGCATACAGGTAATATAAGATTGTGGTTTGATGCTATATGTAAATATAAAGTAGAAAATCAAGAAACGCTTATTATGGATGCGATTAATAAACTCAATAGATGGATTTCATTAACAGATTCAGTAGAGGCACATTATTATAGATTTGTGCTAAAATTTATTCAAGCAATAAATGGTAGTATTCTAGCTGAGTCAGAATTACCCAAGTTGTTAAGAGAACTAAAACAAAAATCCATGAATTTGTATAATAGAACGGTGCCTCAACATTGGCTTGTTAATGAGGGTACTGGCTTGTCAATGCTATATTCAAACTCAAGGAGCAAGAAGAATGCAATTTCAGAAGAAGAAATGGCAAAAAAAATGCGATTGATTGTCGGAAGAATAAGTAACAATTATGTCAATGAAAGCCATGCATATATAAATTATCATGGTACAGAAATATATTTTAATCCATCTGCAACAAAGGGAGAAATAGACAAAAGTAAAATTAATCAGAGAGTTAAATTCGGAATTGGTTTTAGTTACGATGGTCCGCGAGCATATAATAGTTCAATTCAATTGATGGGAAAGGAAGATGTTGAGGAAGTGCGAAATATTGAGACAGGGATGATTATAAAATGTGAAGTGATAAAGAATGTTGCTTTTTTTACGCAAGTGCGACTTGTAGGTTATTCAGAAGAGGTTGGAAGTATACACATAGATGAATTAAGTAATCCTTTTAATAGAAATCATAGACCATCAATAGGAAGTGTTTTTGAGGTGAAGGTACTTAATCAAAAATTTGATAATAAAACCCAAAGAAACATATGGATGTTGACGATGAATGTTTCAGGAAGTAGTGATGAGGAACGAGAAGAAACAGCGATGGCAAAGGCACTAAAAAATATAAAATTGTAAATACATTAAATGAGGAAACCCTAATTCCACTAATGTCATTAACTTAAGAAAATTTATAACAGCCAGCTAACCATTTTGGCTTCTCGTTGAAGCGAGTATTCGGGTAAAAATATGGTGTGGTATGTAGTTGATATGCAACCTATTTTTACACCTTTTGCGGACAGCCTTATACTTTTAGACAAACTTGGATATTGTTGAAAGCGTGTTCTCTGAATATCCGGGATACTGCATGAAAGCAGATCCCGGAATTTTTTTTAGATATATTGTAGAATGTTATTCTTTGTTTAAAGATTATATATCTTCAAGTGATGCATAAATGTTATTAATTTTTTCTTCTATTTCATACCAATCTGTTTTTAAGATTTCATAATAATTCTGATCATTCTTCAAGAAGTTAGTTTCGTTAATTGAATTATCTCCTCTACGAACAGTTTGATAATATCTAAAGCCAGATAAAATTATTACAGTAAAAAGATCAGATAAAGTTTTTTCATAGAGATCTTTGTTCCTAAATAATGATTTTGGCAATAAATAGCTAATCTCACCTAAATCGGAAAATAAATCATACAAATGGTTTTCATAAGATTTATTTTCTGAACAATGTTCAAAAAATTCTCTAAGTTTCTCGGTGTCAAGATTACCATTTTTAAATCGTGTAGCTAATGCAACAAATGCGATACATATGGTTCTCGCATTATGTGCAAAAGCTATAGGGGATATAATGTCCTTTTCATGTTGTTTATCAAATTCTTTAACATATTTTTTCCTGAAAAAATAATCTATGTATAGAAGTTCCTTTACAATGGAAGCTATTTGACCTTGGTTTTTATCAAATACTGGTGCGTAAAATCTTTCTTCATATAATGATGAAGGCTTACTTCTACTTGAGGCAGGTAATTGAAAGACTCCCGCTAGGCATAATTTTCCAACTTGAGCAAGATCTGTATTACAATAATCTTCTCTGAAATCTTTAGGAACACTTTCACCGCGTTTAGTCTGATAGAAAATGCCTACCTCTCGCATAGAATTGCAAAATCGAATTTGTTCTGATGCGTTAGCTTTTAAATCAATTTTTTTGATTGGTTTTTGTGAATTTGTAGCTTTAGCGATTTCCAAAATAAAATCATTTTTTTCATCAGTATTTTCTCCCATTGCGCGGATAATTTTACATGGTAGAAAAAGATCTTTCTCTTTTGTTATTTCTTTATTTTTGTGAATTAATGTTGTGGTTTGACCACCATTTACAATAGAAAAATCTTTTAAATGTACGATTTTTCCGTCTACTCTAAAATCGTCGCATACGATGGTGATACCATTATTTCTAAACCAAAATTGGTCCGGATCATGTTCTATTGTGTCGTTTATAGATTTATCAATATCCCTTTTTTTAATATAATAACGAAGATTTCTGGATAATAAATTAGTGCTATGGAGTGCATATAATTCCTTAATAGAAAATGCAGACACATTGACAATAACGGCATCTTCACCATATTCTAAAGCATTATTAGCTGCATCGATTTTGATTATACCGCCTTCTACAGATGGTCTCCTTGATTCTAATTCTTTTATTTCTTCGATAATATCATCTACATATAGAAGAGAAACTTCAAATTTATCATTGTCTTGAAATTGTTCTTTTACAATTTTTTCGATACGATCAGTTCTTATTCTGTTTTTCTTAGCACTAGTATAAAAAACAAATCTAATTTTTGATTCATCACCAATTTCAGCGTTTAATGATAAAAAACGTCTTTGTACGGTAGCGTTTACGTTTTGATATTCACCTTGTTCCATATCCTTATAAAAAAGTATTATTTTCTGTATTGCGTCTCTTACATTGTCATATGTAATAGTTTTATAATATTTCGATTGAACAAGGATAAGATTATCTGCTTCTGAATTGGGATCAAGTAATAATGCATCAACCCCACCATCATATTGACCATCAACGATAACTTCAGAAATGGTTTGTTCTGTAAAATCTAAAGCAGGATTTTTGTAATAATTAGCCCTGACACAAAGAGCAGTAAAAACATATTCATCTGTTTTATCCCTTAATAGAGGATAATCTCTTTTCATAGCAGCTATTTTTTCTTGAAGATAGACATAAGCTTCAGTTGTTGACATGACAAAATTCCCCCAATTTTGACTTTTCTTTTATTGTATCATACTGGTATATCTAGATCAAGAAATGGTAAATTATAGATGGAAAAAGCCGTTGGGCTGACAACATCATGATTGAGCGATGGTTCCGCAGCTTCAAGTATGAAGAAGCTTATCTGACGCTGTATAACAACATCAAGGAAGCCAGAGCTGCTATTGGACGATATGTCCACACCTATAACTTTGAAAGATGCCATTCTGCCCTTGATTACAAAACACCGGCTGAATGCTACTGCCCGGCAATGCTTTTGCCGTATGCAGCTTAATGCATATATGGATCTGGGGAGTGTTCCATTATCCGCCCCATGTTCCTTGTTACTTATCAACCATATCAGTTCATTATAAAAATCTAAGCATTTTATAATGAACTGATATATGTAACTGGGCAGGGGAGAAACTCCCCCCTTAAAATAGTATGGGATTTGGTGTAACTGGAAGTTCGAAGAGAGAAAGGCCTCGCGAAGGTTCCATACAATTCGAAAACAGGAAAAAATATAATCGTACAGTTTGAACGAAAAAAGTCTCATGATCATGAGCGAAAAAGAAAGTATAATTTATTAGGCGATAGAATGGCATATGTGAATTGAATGACTGATAATTCTGATGTCGAAAGAAAAATGATGCAATGATACTATGGATAAATACCGTGTCAGCCATAAAATCAATTCTACGTTAAAAACATACCGTCTAGACAGCTACTTTTTTAGCTATTATCCAAAAGACATATAATATATAGGCTCAAATGGTGAAAGTGCCCATTTGGGCCTATTATTGTATGAATTCATACGTTACAACCAGAGCAAGATCCACCCGTGTATTACAGTATTGTCATTTTGACAATTTTGTATTACTTACGAGTAGCAGACTTGATGGAGATAACGTCCCCATACCCACGTGAAAATATAATTGCCGGCAATTACATTTTAGCAGATATGCAAGCATATCTGGATAAGAATTACAGACAACAAAATAATGAAATTTGATAAGGCATTCACTTGGAATAGGTGAGTGTTTTTTGTTTTCAAATATTTAATTAATCGAAAAAAATAAAAAAAGTTTTCCTCAGGGGGCTGTAAAAATGCCTCTCAGCGTTTCGTTTTATGTAAGGGTATTTTTGACAGGAAAAAATAAAAATTTTCATCAAGAGCCTGTATTTATGCCCTTCATCTTTTGAATATGTGTAAGGACATTTTTGAGCCGGCATAAAAATGATTTTTACAACAGTTAGAAACAGAAACGAGGCGAGAAAAGAATGAAATATGAATACATGAAGGAGTCAGAGCAGAT
>OLQK01001513.1_pt1 | contig 15276 bp, 11 predicted proteins | sample 1672501 | NCBI WGS metagenome assembly OLQK01 (sample SAMEA3136693, study PRJEB25190) | human gut metagenome | biome: human gut; feature: human-associated habitat; material: faeces | place: Austria | collected 2013 | reverse complement strand
CTAAAATTCTCTTTTTTGCAGATTTGATGTTAGCCAATTCGTACACCTCCAATTCATGAGTGATTATAAAGTGAATGTTTCACAGAAACAGACACGGGCGTCTCTATGAACATGCTTATATAGTTTATAATAACTACCTTAAAATGTCAATACATATTTTTGCAAAAATATGGGAATCTTATAAAAGAACTGGAGGTAGGGTGTATGCTGGAGACTTATAAAATCAGAACAGATCTGGCGGTAGAGGCCAGAGAACGTTTTACGGAAGAAAATGTAGAGGTGCGTGGTGTTGAAGTTAAGGAAGTGTACAATGAAGAAAAAGAAATTCGGACTACAGTAGTAAAAATTACAACAGAAAATGGTGCAAAAACTATGGGGCGTCCACAGGGAACTTATATTACCATCGAATCAGAGGGGCTTTCTGCGCCGGATGAGGACTATCACAGAGAAGTGTCTGAAGAATTGTCTAAACATTTGAGACAGCTGGTGGGAACGGGAAAAGAAAAATCCATACTTGTAGTGGGCTTGGGAAATCAGGGGATCACGGCAGATTCTCTGGGTCCTATGGTGATAAACAATTTGCAGATGACAAGACACCTGATCCGTGAGTATGGACTGAAAAGTACAGAGGAAACGGTTTTGCATGAAGTAAGTGGGATTATTCCGGGAGTAATGGGGCAGACCGGAATGGAAACTTCTGAAATTATTGAGGGAGTTGTGTCTGTTACCAAACCGGATGTTGTAATTGCCATAGATGCACTTGCGGCAAGAAGTATAAAAAGGCTGAATCGGACAATACAGATCACGGATACCGGAATTATGCCTGGCTCCGGAGTGGGAAATCACAGGAACGGACTTACAGAAGAAAATCTGAATGTGAAGGTAATTGGAATTGGGGTTCCTACTGTTGTGGATGCAGCAACAATTGTTCATGATGCTATGGCGCATTTGCTGGAAACTCTTGATGAGGCAGAGCAAAAAGAATTTCTGGCAGAAATGATTTCGCCCCATCTTCATGGGATGTTTGTAACTCCAAAGGATGTGGATGAAACAGTTAAATATCTTAGCTTTACCATATCAGAAGGGCTGAATATGACATTTGGGCAATTCTAGAGTATGTTTGAAAGAAGAAACATAATGAAGGGTATTGCCACATAGTATAACCTTAAAGAGGTGATCCTGTGACAAGATTCCAGAAGGTGTTCTGTGTCTTTTTATGCCTGTGCTTTTTCGCGGTTCTGGCTATGCTGCCAGAACCATTTTCCATGTGGAAAATTATGGAAAATGTGTACAGGCAGTTTCCTTTTTATTATTTTATAGAGGAAAAGGTACAGGAAACCTGGATAGAGATAGATGAAGAGACAAGCAATACTCTGACACAGGCAAATGGGGGTTATATTGGGAAAAATTCGCAAAAAACAGAGCAAAATAAGATAAAGGAAGCTTCCCAGGAGTCTGGACAAAATGCAGTGAAGGAAGCTTCCCAGGAGTCCGGACAAAATGCAGTGCAGGAGGCTTCCCAGGAGTCCGGGCAAAATGCAGAACAGGATGCTTTCCAGAAGTCAGCACAAAATAATACACAGGAATCATCCGTACCCATAACAAAAACGGTGAATGCAATTCCACATCCAACTTTAGATCTTTCCGCAGATAATTTATCAGATTATAATTTTCTTCTTCAAAATTTTTATATTGTGGATGAAAATACCGATGCGTCTGCTGTAAATTTAAACGCTGCAAACTTTCTTGCAGAGGATTTTTCTATAAAAAAAGAAAGTGAAAATCCACAGATCCTAATTTATCATAGCCATTCCCAGGAAACTTTTGCAGACTCCAGGGAAGGCAGACAGGAAGATACAATTGTAGGAGTGGGAGATTATCTTGCCAAAATTCTTACAGAACAATATGGTTATCAGGTGGTTCATATAACAGAAGCTTTTGATATGATGAGCGGGGAACTGGACAGAAATAAGGCATATGAGTACTCTTGCAATTATATAGAAAATATATTAAAAGGAAATTCAAGCATAGAAGTTGTGATAGACCTTCACAGAGATGGAATCGATGAGAACAGGCGGCTTGTAACAGAAATAAATGGAAAACCTACGGCGAAAATTCTTTTTTATAACGGATTAAGTTACACAAATACACAGGGAAAAGTATCTTATTTGCCAAATCCGTACATACAGGATAATCTGGCTTTTTCTTTTCAGCTTGAATATCAGGCAGCTTTATATTATCCGGATTTTTACAGAGGAATTTATCTGGCAGGACTGCGTTATAACCTTCATCTGAAAAAAAGAGCTCTTTTGCTGGAAGCTGGGGCACAGACAAACACGGTACAGGAGGTAAAAAATGCAATGGAACCCTTTGCAGATATTCTGAATCGTGTACTTCAGGGAAACAAGTGAGCCATATCATATGAAAAGAAAGTGACAAACGGAATTAATCTGTGCTATAATTCACTGATAGTAAGAAGTTATCACAAAATCAGAGGAGGAATGTCTGGAATGACAGACCAGAGTAAAATTCGTAATTTTTGGATTATTGCACATATCGACCATGGCAAATCCACACTGGCCGACAGAATCATAGAGATGACAGGTCTTCTGACCGAGAGAGAAATGCAGGCACAGGTTCTGGATAATATGGAACTTGAAAGAGAACGTGGAATTACCATCAAGTCCCAGGCTGTCCGTACCGTATATCATGGTAAGGACGGGGAAGAATATATTTTTAACCTGATTGATACACCTGGGCATGTGGACTTTAACTACGAAGTTTCCAGAAGTCTTGCCGCATGCGACGGTGCAATTCTTGTTGTAGATGCCGCACAGGGAATTGAGGCACAGACTCTTGCAAACGTTTATATGGCATTAGACCATGACCTTGAGGTGATTCCTGTAATCAATAAGGTGGATCTTCCAAGTGCAGAGCCAGAGAGAGTTATCAATGAAATTGAAGATGTGATCGGTCTTGAGGCACAGGATGCCCCACAGATTTCTGCGAAAACAGGACTGAATGTGGATCAGGTCCTGGAACAGGTGGTTTCCAAAATCCCGGCACCGGCAGGAGATCCGGATGCTCCGCTGAAGGCATTGATTTTTGATTCTATTTATGACTCTTACAAAGGTGCTATTGTTTTCTGCCGTATGGTAGATGGAAAAGTGCGTAAAGGAACTACTATACGCATGATGGCAACCGGATTTGTTGCAGAAGTTGTGGAAGTTGGGTATTTTGGAGCAGGACAGTTTATTCCATGTGAAGAGCTGACCGCAGGAATGGTTGGATACATTACCGCAAGCATTAAGAATGTAAGAGACACCCGCGTAGGTGATACGATTACAGACAATAACCGCCCATGTGAGGAAGCCCTTCCTGGATACAAAAAAGTGAATCCTATGGTTTACTGTGGCCTTTATCCGGCTGATGGTGCCAAATATGGAGATCTTCGTGATGCCCTGGAAAAATTACAGCTTAATGATGCTTCTCTTTTCTATGAGCCGGAGACTTCTGTGGCGCTGGGATTTGGTTTTCGCTGTGGTTTCCTGGGGCTTCTTCATCTGGAAATTATTCAGGAGCGTCTGGAAAGAGAATATGATCTGGATCTTGTAACAACTGCTCCAAGTGTTATTTATAAAGTGCATAAGACAAACGGAGAAGTGATAGATCTGACAAATCCGACCAATCTTCCGGATCCGTCCGAAATCGAATATATGGAAGAACCTATTGTAAATGCAGAGATTATGGTGACTACAGAATTTATTGGCGCCATTATGGATCTTTGCCAGGAGCGCCGTGGTCAGTATCTTGGTATGGAATATATGGAAGAGACGAGAGCACTTCTGAAATATAAGCTTCCATTGAATGAGATCATTTATGATTTCTTTGATGCATTGAAATCCCGTTCCAGAGGATATGCGTCTCTGGATTACGAGCTTTGCGGATATGAGAGAAGCGAGCTTGTAAAACTGGATATTCTGGTTAATAAAGAAGAGGTAGATGCTCTTTCCTTTATTGTGCATGCAGATACATCTTATGAAAGAGGACGTAAGATGTGCGAGAAGCTGAAGGATGAGATTCCGCGCCAGCTGTTTGAAATCCCTATCCAGGCGGCTGTGGGCAGCAAGATCATTGCCAGGGAAACAGTTAAGGCCATGCGAAAGGATGTACTTGCGAAATGCTATGGCGGTGATATTTCCCGTAAGAAGAAACTTCTGGAAAAACAGAAGGAAGGTAAAAAGAGGATGCGTCAGGTTGGAAATGTAGAGATTCCACAGAAAGCATTTATGAGTGTTCTGAAGCTGGATGAAAATTAACTGAAGGCGGACATGGAGGATTCCAATGAAAGCAAAGATACGGGTTCTGTTCAAAAGAATAAGAAGAAGCTTCAGAAGTGACCGCGAGCAGTGGATCAAGGGCGGTATTCTGGCAGCAATTCTTTTGGTAATCGTGATTTTTGCAGGCAGCTGTGCATGCAGTAAAAAAAACGCAGAAGAGCCGGATGCGGCATCTACAAGTGTTATGAAGATTACACCTGTTCCAAGTCCTACCCCCACGGTTGTTCCACGGCAGGTAAGCAAGGATGCAGTAGCACAAAGCGGCGGCGTTACCATGGTAAATGAATATTTACTGCAAAAAGAAGATAGCAGCACTGATACACAGCAAAAAGACAATGCAGGAGATACTTCAAAGGATACTGCAGAAACTGATAACGAGTCAGAAGCTTCTGCTGATGAGTCTGCAAACGGTATGTGAAAAGGAGAAAATCAGAATGGGAATACAGAAGAATGGCCTGGAGCTGTATCTTCATATCCCGTTTTGCATAAAGAAATGTGATTATTGTGATTTCCTGTCTGGTCCTGTAACAAGGGCTGGACAGGAATCTTATATTTATGCACTTTTACGGGAAATAAAAGCAGTTTCGGAGGCAGAGAAGCGGCCGGTTGATACTGTATTTATAGGAGGGGGAACTCCTTCTGTATTAGAATGCGATATTATGGAAAAACTTTTACAGGGAATGAAAGAGAATTTTCAGTTTTCGCCTGATGCAGAGCTGACAATTGAGGCAAATCCAGGAACGCTTACAAAAGAAAAACTGGAACTTTATAGAAAATATGGAATAAACAGAATCAGTATAGGACTTCAGTCGCCAAAAGACAGTGAATTAAAGACTCTCGGGCGGATACATGATTACAGACAATTTCTGGAAAGCTACAGGATGGCACGGGAAGCGGGCTTTTCTAATATTAATGTGGATCTGATGTTTGCCATTCCGGGACAGACATACGAAGGATGGATAAAAAATCTTCGCACAGTTGCCGAAATCGGACCGGAGCATATTTCAGCGTACAGTTTGATTATTGAAGAGGGAACGCCTTTTTCAAGAAGAAAACTGGAGCTGCCGGATGAAGATACGGAGTACAGGATGTATGAGGATGTGGCGGCTGTTTTGAGAGAATATGGGTACCATCAGTATGAAATTTCCAATTATGCCCGGGAAGGGCTGGAGTGCAGGCACAATATTGGATATTGGAAAAGGCGTGATTATCTTGGACTTGGGCTTGGAGCGGCTTCTTTACTTGGAAAAAAGCGTTTTTCCAATACACGGGATATGCAGGAATATATGGAAAACAGTGAATTTCCCGGGAAAATACGAAAAGACCAGGAAATTCTTTGCAAAGAAGATGAAATGGGCGAATTTATGTTTCTGGGGCTTCGGATGATAAATGGCATATCCAAAAAGGAATTTCAGGAATATTTCGGAACTTCCGTTGAAAATATATATGGTGAGATACTGGAAAAATATAAAAAAGCAGGAATGTTAATAGAAGAACAGGACAGAATTTTTTTGTCCAGACCAGGAATCCATGTGAGTAATAGTATTATGGCAGATTTTCTGATTTAAAGCAAGTATGAAAATGTAAAATTAATTACTTGACGAACATATGTTCATGTGCTATTCTTGTAAAATACAAACTTTGTAATAGAAAAGAAGTATAAACATAAGAGTGACTTAGAGCATGCCCCCAAAAGGCTTTCTGCTGAAAAATAGAAAGATTTTCTACACTCTGGAAATGGAGGAACAGATGGTAGCTGAAAATAAAAAACAATTTATCAGGATCAGAGGAGCGAATGAGAATAATCTGAAGAATTTAAGCGTGGATATTCCCAGGGATAAGTTTGTGGTTCTTACCGGATTAAGTGGTTCCGGTAAATCTTCCCTTGCCTTTGATACTATATATGCAGAAGGCCAGAGACGGTATATGGAGTCCCTGTCTTCTTATGCCAGACAGTTCCTTGGACAGATGGAGAAGCCGGACGTAGAGAGTATAGAAGGACTTCCGCCTGCAATTTCTATAGATCAGAAGTCTACGAACCGCAATCCCAGATCTACAGTGGGAACGGTTACAGAGATTTATGATTATTTCAGGCTTTTGTATGCTCGTGTGGGAATTCCCCATTGTCCCAAATGCGGTAAGGTGATTGCCAAGCAGACGGTAGACCAGATGGTTGATCAGATTATGGAGCTTCCACAGAGGACGAAGATTCAGCTTCTGGCTCCGGTAGTAAGGGGACGCAAGGGAACTCATGCCAAGCTTTTGGATCAGGCCAGAAAAAGCGGCTATGTAAGAGCAGAGATTGATGGGAATGTTTATGAGCTTTCAGAGGAAATTACTCTGGACAAGAATATCAAACATACCATTGCCATTATTGTAGATCGTCTTATTGTGAAGCCGGGAATTGAGAAAAGGCTGACGGATTCACTGGAGACAGTTTTAAATCTTGCAGACGGGCTGGCTGTTGTAGATACCATGGACGGGAATTACATGAATTTCAGCCAGAGCTTTTCCTGCCCGGACTGTGGAATCAGTATTGATGAAATAGAACCCAGAAGTTTTTCTTTCAACAATCCTTTTGGGGCATGCCCACAGTGTTTGGGACTTGGATATAAGATGGAATTTGATCCGGAGCTGATGATTCCAGACAAATCCCTTAGTATTTCACAGGGGGCTATTGTTGTAATGGGATGGCAGTCCTGCACAGATAAGAGCAGCTTTACTTATGCAATTTTATCAGCACTTTGTAAGGAATATGACTTCAGTCTGGATACACCGTTTCAGGATTATCCAAAGAAGATCCAGGATATTATTCTTTTTGGAACCGGAGGACATTCTATTAAGGTTTATTATAAAGGGCAGCGAGGAGAAGGCGTTTATGACGTTGCATTTCCAGGGCTGATCCGGAATGTGGAACAGCGTTATAAAGAAACTGGTTCGGAAGCTATGAAGCAGGAATATGAGAGTTTTATGCAGATCACACCTTGTACAGCATGTAAGGGACAGCGTTTGAAGAAGGAATCTCTGGCGGTTACAGTAGCAGATAAAAACATTTATGAGATAACAAATATGTCTATTGATAAGCTGAAAGTATTTCTTCAGGAAATGCAGTTATCTCCACAGCAACAGCTTATTGGAAAGCAGATTTTAAAGGAAATCAAGGCCAGAGTAGGTTTCCTGGCAGATGTGGGACTGGAATATCTTTCACTGGGCAGAGCTACAGGAACACTTTCTGGCGGTGAGGCACAGCGTATCCGTCTTGCTACCCAGATAGGATCAGGTCTGGTAGGTGTTGCCTATATTTTGGATGAACCCAGTATCGGTTTGCATCAAAGAGACAACGACAAACTTCTGGGAGCACTGATGCATTTAAGAGATCTGGGAAACAGTCTGATCGTGGTAGAACATGATGAAGATACTATGCGTGCTGCAGATTGTATTGTGGATATAGGTCCGGGAGCAGGAGAACATGGAGGTCAGCTTGTGGGAATGGGAACTGCCGAAGAGCTGATGAAGAACCCGGGTTCCATTACAGGTGCTTATCTTAGCGGAAAGCTGAAGATTCCGGTACCGGAGGTACGAAAAACTCCTACAGGTTTTCTAACTATTAAGGGAGCAGCTGAGAATAACCTGAAACATATTGATGTAGATATTCCCCTTGGAATTATGAGCTGTATTACAGGCGTTTCAGGATCAGGAAAGAGTTCTTTGATCAATGAAATTCTGTATAAGCATTTGGCGAAGACTCTAAACAGGGCACGTGTGGTTCCCGGAAAGCATGATGATATTATCGGAATAGAGCAGCTGGATAAGGTAATTGCCATTGACCAGTCTCCCATTGGCAGGACTCCCAGATCCAATCCTGCCACGTACACAGGGGTGTTTGATCAGATACGTGATCTGTTTGCTGCTACAGCAGATGCCAAGGCAAAAGGATATAAAAAAGGACGTTTCAGCTTCAACGTAAAGGGAGGACGCTGTGAGGCATGCAGCGGTGATGGCATTATTAAGATAGAAATGCACTTTTTGCCGGATGTTTATGTTCCCTGTGAAGTCTGCAAAGGCAAGCGATACAACAGAGAGACTCTGGAAGTAAAGTATAAAGATAAAAGTATTTACGATGTTTTGAATATGACAGTGGAAGAAGCTATGACCTTCTTTGAAAATGTACCATCTATCCGCAGGAAGATTGAGACATTGTATGATGTAGGACTTTCCTATATCCGTCTGGGACAGCCTTCTACCACACTTTCCGGTGGTGAAGCACAGCGTATTAAACTGGCTACGGAACTTAGTAAGCGCAGTACTGGAAAGACAATCTATATTCTGGATGAGCCTACTACAGGATTGCATTTCGCAGATGTGCAGAAACTGGTTGAGATTTTGCGACGTCTTTCTGACGGTGGAAATACTGTAGTTGTAATTGAGCATAATCTGGATGTGATAAAAACTGCAGACTATATTATTGATATAGGTCCTGAAGGAGGCGATGGTGGTGGAACTGTTGTTGCCAAGGGAACTCCGGAGGAAGTTGCATTGAATCCGGCGTCCTATACAGGTAAATATGTTGCAAAATATCTGAAATAACCCTCTTTCCAATTCTGGTATTTTTGTTTATAATGATACGGAGAAAATGGCATTTATAATCACTATGACAGTGCCAGAATGATTTTTGGCATGTTTTCGGTAGATTGAGTATGCCGGTGGAAGTAAGAAAGGGGAATTCGATGCCTGCCAGTGATATTGGAATTGATTTGGGAACCAGAAACAGCCAGGTATATTCCACGGGGCGTGGGCTTGTACTTAGTGAGCCATCCGTGGTAGTTTATGATAAAAATTCAGAGAAAATCAAGGCAATCGGGGAAGAAGCCAGACAGATGACTGGGCATGTTTCCTCAAATATGGAAGTAATCCGCCCTATTCGTCAGGGGGTTATTGTAGACTATACAGTTATGGAGAAGATGCTGAAATATTTTATCTCCAAGGCTATGGGACGCCATGCGTTCAGGAAACCGCGAATCAGCATTTGTATTCCCAGCGGAACTACCGAAATTGAGAAAAAAGCAGTAGAAGAAGCTACCTATCAGGCTGGTGCGAGAGAAGTATTTCTTGTTGAAGAGCCTATTGCAGCAGCAATAGGTGCCGGAGTGGATGTGACGAAGCCCTTTGGAAATCTGATCGTAGACATTGGTGGTGGAACTACAGATGTGGCTGTCATTTCTATGGCCGGTACAGTTGTATCTGCTTCGGTGAAGATTGCCGGAGATAATTTCGATCAGGCAATCATGAGCTATGTTAGGAAAAATCACGGGCTTTTTATTGGGGAGGATGCAGCTGAGAATATTAAGATAAAAATAGGCACAGCCAGTCAGGAAAATACGCCCAGGACAATGGAAGTAAAGGGCAGAAATGTTATAACGGGGCTTCCAAAAGTTGTGACTCTGACTTCAGAAGAAGTGCGGATCGCATTGAAGGATGCTACAAACCAGATCGTTGAGACTGTTCATGGAGTTCTGGAAAAAACACCTCCGGAGCTTGCAGCAGATATTGTGGACCGGGGAATCGTACTTACCGGAGGCGGGGCATTGCTTCATGGTATGGATACACTGATCGAGCAGAAAACCGGTGTCAGTACACTTACAGTGCAGGATGCCATGGTAGCAGTTGTTGTGGGAACTGGTAAATATGCGGAAGTAATTACCAGAATGGAAGAATAAAAGTTTCTGTTCACAGTATTGAATAAGAATCTGTTTCAGAAGATAAAAAGGGTGCTGCTTATGCAGTGCCCTTTGTGAACATAAAGTTAAGTTGGGAAAAGCGGAAATCAGCAGGAGAGAAGCAGATGAGTGAAAAAGTTACAGGATATATAGATCATGTCATATTTCGAAATGATGAAAATGGTTATACAGTTATGGTAATGAAAATGCCAGATTCAGAAGAAGAACTGACATGTGTAGGTACATTTCCGGATATTACCCAGGGCGTGACAATTGAGGCAGAGGGAAAATTTACTCAGCACCATGTTTACGGAAAGCAGTTTGTGATCCATTCTTATGCAGAAAAAGCTCCTGAAGATACTCAGGCTATGGAACGTTATCTTGGTTCCGGGGCCATTAAGGGAGTGGGTGTTGCCCTTGCTGCACGTATTGTACGTTATTTTGGCGAAGATACTCTGCGAATTGTGGAAGAAGAACCGGAGCGTCTGGCAGAAGTAAAAGGAATCAGTGAAAAAAAGGCCCGAGAGATTGCCTCCCAGGTGACAGAGAAGGCAGATATGCGAAAAGCCATGATGTTTTTACAGAAATATGGAATTTCCCTGAATCTTGGAGCAAAAATATATCAGAAGTATGGACAGTCTGTTTACAGTGTGCTTCAGGAAAATCCGTATCGGCTTGCTGACGATATTTCCGGTGTTGGTTTTAAAATTGCTGACGGAATTGCATCACGTATTGGAATCCATGCAGATTCAGATTACAGAATCCGCAGCGGAATGATGTATACTCTTCTGCAAGCGTCTGGAGAAGGACATATATATCTCCCAAAGGAAGAGCTGTTTGAAAGAGCATCTCAGCTTTTGAGAGTTGATGTTTCTTATATGGAGAAACATCTGATGGATATGGCTATCGACAGAAAGCTTGTACTAAAAGAAAAAGATGGCATAGTACTTGTGTATCCCAGCCAGTATTACCGGCTGGAATTAAATACAGCAAGAATGCTCACAGAGCTGAACATCCAGTACCCTCAGGAAGAGGAGATGATGGAGCGAAGAATTGCCCAGATTGAGAAAGAAACAGGAACTGTTTTGGAAGAAATGCAGAAAAAGGCAGTAAAGGAAGCTGCCGGGAATGGACTCTTTGTTCTGACAGGAGGACCTGGTACCGGTAAGACAACTACCATTAATGCAATTATCCGTTTTTTTGAGGGAGAAGGTGCGACTCTTAGACTGGCGGCGCCGACTGGAAGAGCGGCTAAGCGTATGACAGAGGCTACCGGATACGAGGCACAGACCATTCACCGCCTGCTGGAGCTTAATGGAGTGCCAGATGATGAGAACAGGGAATTTCAGGGAGTACATTTTGACAGGAATGCAGATAATCCGCTGGATACAGATGTGATTATAATTGATGAAATGTCCATGGTGGATATTTTTCTTATGCATTCCCTTCTCCTGGCGGTGACAGCCGGAACCAGGATAATTCTGGTGGGAGACGAGAATCAGCTCCCCAGTGTAGGACCTGGAAATGTGCTGCATGATATTATAAAAAGTGGTGTTTTTCCAGTTGTAGAACTGAAAAAGATTTTCAGGCAGGCATCCCACAGTGACATTGTAGTGAATGCACATAAGATCCATAATGGTGAACAGGTATCTCTGGATAATAAGAGCAGGGACTTTTTCTTCCTGAAAAGATACGATGCAGATATTATTATTCGTGTGGTAATCGCACTGATCCAGGAGAAGCTTCCAAGATATGTAGATGCCCGTCCTTTTGAAATTCAGGTGCTCACTCCTATGAGAAAGGGCTTACTGGGGGTAGAACGGCTGAACCAGATACTTCAGAGATATCTGAATCCTCCGGCATCTGATAAAAAAGAAAAAGAAATCGGTGACCGGCTTTTCCGTGAGGGAGATAAGGTGATGCAGATCAAAAATAATTATCAGATGGAATGGGAAGTGCGGGGAAAATATGGAATTCCTGTGGAAGAAGGGGTGGGAGTATTTAATGGAGATACTGGTATCCTGAAAGAAATCAATGAATTTGCAGAAACCGCCACTGTGGAATTTGAAGATGGACGTTTTGCAGATTATTCTTTTAAACAGCTTGAAGAACTGGAGCTTGCTTATGCCATAACAATACATAAATCACAGGGATCGGAATATCCGGCGGTTATTCTGCCCCTTTTATCCGGCCCCAAGATGCTGATGAACCGTAATCTTCTCTATACCGGGGTTACGAGAGCGCGCAAGTGCGTAACTGTAGTTGGAAGTGAGGAAACGTTCGGGGAGATGATCCGAAATGAAAAACAGCAGAAACGTTACAGTTCTCTTGAAACCAGGATTCAGGAACTTTCTGAATCTGCTTTATCCGGCCAGATGCCCGCTGTGTCACAGAATTCTTAAAGACAGACATACTTTGATTTGTGCAGACTGTGCCGTGGAATTGAAACCAATATCAGAGCCCAGGTGCTTTAAATGTGGAAAGCCGGTAAAAGAAGAGGAAGAATATTGTCCAGATTGCAGGAAACATTCTCTGGCATTTACACAGGGGCGCGGAATATTTCCCTATGATGAAAAAATGAAATATTTATACTTCATAATGAAATATTCCATTATGAAGTATAAATATTTTGGCTGCCGCGAATATGGGAAGTTTTATGGAAAAGCCATGTATATTTATGCAGGAGATGTTATCCGGAGCTGGAAGCCGGATATAATTGTTCCGGTTCCTCTTCATTGGCGGAAATTTCGAAGAAGAGGTTTTAACCAGGCTGAATTTCTTGCAGAGGAATTGTCTGGATATACAGGAATTCCATTAGATACTACTCTTGTTAAAAAGAAAAAAGCTACGAAATCACAGAAAAAGTTAAATGCGGACCAGAGAAGAAAAAATCTGCAGGAGGCATTTCAGATTACAGGAAATCCGGCAGGAAAATGTATTTTGCTTGTGGATGATGTATATACTACGGGAAGTACTATGGATGTATTGTCACGGGCATTTCTGGAAAAAGGTGCTTCAAAAGTATTTTTTGTTACAGTATGTATTGGCAGTAACAGGTAAAAAAATACTTTTCATAAAATGGGATATATGATACAATCATCCTGTATGAGTATAGCTTTTCAGCTTTAAAAGAAACGCATAAGGAGCCATTTATGATAAACGAAGAAAAAGTAAAAATAATGGACAGTCTTGCTTTGTATGAAAAACAGGAAGGAAGAAAGTATCTTCCGGTAAGTAAGTATTACAGGAGCGATTATATTGGTCTGGCATTGATTAAGAATTTCTTTCTTGTAACTATCGGCTATGGACTGATATTGGCACTTGCAGCGGCATATAATCTGGAATATCTTCTTGATAATGTGCATAAAATGGATCTGATTTCGCTGGGAATCACTGCATTGATCGGTTATGCTGTGATACTGGGAGTATATTCTGTACTGACATACATTCAGTATACAGTGAAATATCATAAAGCCAAGAAGAGTGTGAAGCAATATTACAGCCAGCTTACCAGGCTGGAGAAGATTTATAACCGTGAGGAAAAGAAATTTACAGGACGTGAAGTGCCAGGAGGATATAGAAAATGACAGCATTACTTGAATTAAAGCAGAAAATAAAGGGAGTTTACGGACAATATGAGATGTATATCCTGCCTGTGCTGAAATTTGTTCTGGCGATGGTTTACTTTTCATGGATCAATTCCAATATGGGATATATGTCCCAGCTGAATAATATATTTCTTGTATTAATTCTGGCTCTGATCTGCTCTATCTTACCATCAGCAGCTATGATGTATGTAGGATTTGTGCTTATTCTCGGTCATAGTTATGCGCTGGGAATCGAAGTTGCAGCATTTGTACTTGTAATCATTTTGCTGATGCTGATTTTCTTCCTGCGTTTTAGTGGTTCACAGAATATTACTTTTGTATTTACCCCATTGTCATTTGCTTTTAGCATACCGGCACTTCTTCCTATTGGAAGCGGACTTCTGGAAAGCAGCTTATCTGCAATTCCTGCTGGCTGTGGTGTGGTTATGTATTATTTTATCCGTTTCCTTCGTTCACAGTCATCTATTCTTGTGAATCCGGATCTGGAGATGTCAGACAAGTTACAGATCATGGCAGATGGTCTGGTACAGAATTGGGGAATGTGGATTACAGTTGTTGCTTTTATAGCTGTGATTCTTCTGGTACATCTGATTCGTACCCGTTCTTTTGATCATGCATGGAGAATTTCTATTATTGTCGGAGGCGTGGCATATGTATTTATTATGCTGGTTGGAAGCTTTGGGCTTAACCTGAATGCGACTGTGGCAATGGTTCCGCTTCTGATCTGTACAGCAGTTGCTGTGCTCCTTGGCCTTGTGCTGGAATTCTTTGCATTCGGCGGAGTTTACAGCAGGGCTGAACGTCTGGAATATGAAGATGATGAATATTTTTACTATGTGAAAGCTGTGCCGAAGGCATCTGTTGCAACTTCCGAGAGAAGCATCAAGAAGATTAATGCAGAGCCCATCCGGGAAGAGCGAAAAGCAGAAGAGCCAGCTGGAACATATGCGAATCCTATTTTCCGTCAGGATGAGAAACCAAAGAGGAAAAAAGCTTCTTCTGCCACATCAGGCAGACAGCCAAGACAGGCAGAGAAACCGGCAGCAAAAGATGTTGACTTTGAAAAAAAACTGGAAGAATCACTGAAGGATCTGTAATACACCGGGAAGCAAGGCATTCAGATCAATGATTGATTCTCTGAAATGTTTTAGAAAACCATAAATAAGTTTTAAATGCAAGTAACGAACAGGAAAGGAGTACACTATGCAGGATTTGGCAGTCACATTAGCAGGATATTTATCCAAGCTTTCCCTGCCCAGTCTGGGACCTACAGACATATTGGAGATTGCCCTGATTTCCTTTTTCATTTATCAGTTTATGGTATGGATTAAATTTACCCGTGCCTATACACTGCTTAAGGGAATTCTGATGGTATTGCTTTTCATTTTGTTCGCATATGTTCTGAAGATGAACACGATCCTGTGGATCATTAAGAACCTTTCCACGATTCTTCTTACCAGTGTAGTAGTTATTTTTCAGCCAGAACTTCGGAAAATGCTGGAGCAGCTGGGACAGAAAAAAATAATGGCGTCTATTTTTTCCCTGGATTCAGGTAAGGAAGTAAAGGAACGTTTTACGGATAAAACCATCAATGAACTGGTGAAAGCCTGT